>Ga0315293_10002225_pt1 | contig 18719 bp, 13 predicted proteins | sample YL17G13_20_MG_FD_203071 | JGI IMG/M metagenome (GOLD analysis project Ga0315293, IMG submission 203071) | Sediment microbial communities from Yellowstone Lake, YNP, Wyoming, USA - YL17G13_20 | ecosystem: Environmental > Aquatic > Freshwater > Lake > Sediment | place: USA: Wyoming | collected... | reverse complement strand
CTGCCATGGATAGCCTCCCCCTGAGTGGATTATCAGACTCAACACACTATCAGATGGAGGTCATTATTGCTATAGAAACCCTGCACAAATTAACCACTTAAAGCTTTGGGAAATCCGGACAGACCCATAAAATTCACAAGACCCTGGCTTGGTCTATATGCCGGGATTAGCAATATGGTAGTACCCAGACCCATTGTTTAGTTTTCTCGTATTGGGGTGTTATTTTCAAAGATCCCATGAAGGGATGGGAAAGAGTGATCTCATCATGCGAAACCTGATTCGCGAGGCCCGTCTACAAATCCACCCGGACTCTGTCAGACGATTCGACCATCATGGTGTGTTTCAATATTAAAGAGGTCAGAGAATGAGGTTCCCAACAATTGGGTGATCAATTGGACCTTTGATTCCCAGGTATTCTCTATGGCTTCCCTTCTGAGCAATTCACGATAGTCTCTGTCATTCCTTAAGGTCAGGGCTTCATCGACCTTCTGAATAAAATCGTCATGATTTATTCCGATCAAAACAGACCTGTATTTTCGGCATTCTGCCATGTCAGTGGTTACAATCGGCCGCCCCAGCGCCATGTACTCAAAAAGCTTTATCGGGGACACAGCCTCTGTGATTTCATTAATTCTGAATGGTATGATACCTACATCAAAGCAGTAAGCATATTGCGGTAATATTTTGTAGTCCACAGGATCCATAATCGACACATTCGATAACTTATGAAATTCATATTTTCCCAAACTATTATCGTAATTATATCCGATCAGTAGGATTTCATAATTCGGCCTTCCCTCTGCTAATTCAATTACGAGCTCATAATCAAACCAGGTTGCAAGCGAACCGTAATATCCGATGATGGGTTTATGTCGATCCGTGACTATTTTGATCTCTTTCGGAATATCCTCCGGCATGTTTTTTGGGTTAAAATGTTCATAATCGACCCCATTCGTGGCCAACAAAAAATTTTTTGAACGATGCTTCAAGACTTCCCGGTAGAGTTTATCAGCTGTAGCCACGACAACAAACTTTTCATTTTTCAAAATCGCTTCGTGCCTTTGCAGAATTTTCGGAGAAACCTTGCCTGTGATCGCGTCGTGAATCTCGTCAATGTATTCGTACACCACTTTTTTCCCTTTCCTGATTTCTTCCTCCAATTCCGAATAAGCCATTTTATTATCCGTCGAGTACACGACCAGGATGAGATCCTTCCGAGCTATCCCTCTTAATAAGTCAAATCTATTCGTAAGATAAAGACGCGGCCTCATTTCCAAAAATCCTTCCACTTTGTCATATTTCTGATTCTCTGTACAAAAAAATACCAAATATCCTAACTTTGAGAGCCCCTCGGCAATATGTGGCGGTCTTTGAAATACCGGTGTATTCCAATCGATGAGAGGGGTGAAAATAGCCGTGGGTCCTTCATTGTTTTCTAAAATTCTCTGCAACTGATACCTGTGATATCCGTCCCAATTAAATTCTTCTCTCCCATCGGGCCTGCGGTTATTCTCAAACTCAACAAAATCGTTAGACCATTTTATCCCCCATTTACTTTCGAAATACGCCCTATTTTTCTTCCAAATGGCATCATGTTCCCGGCTGCTCAACTGGCCAAACGATGCACTTCCCTCATGATGGATGAACACCTTCTTTGTATATCCTAATTCATAACCGGCTTCTTTGACCCTCCTACAATAATCATCATCCTCGAACATTCCTACCCCATAATTCTCGTCAAGTAACCCAACCTTATTGATCACTTCCCTTTTCGTCATCAAACAGAAAAAGCCAAGCATGTTAACCGCCCGGTAGTCGTCCGGTTGCTGACTCGTATAATCTTCTGCCCACTGATGCATTTCAACCATCGTTTGATAGGTTGTTTGGATTTTCTGGACATTCCACACGGCATTGGACACAGGGCCGATTATCCCCAACCGTGGATTCTTTTGCAGAATGGACATCAGAACATAGAGCCAATCTGTAGTGACCACGGTATCGTTGTTCAAGAACACAATATATTCTCCATCCGCCACTTTCAGCCCAACATTGTTTCCTCCCGCGAACCCCTTATTCTCCTCATTAAAAATGACCTGAACGTCTGGTTTTCTACTTTGTAATTCTCTTAAATACTCGATGGTTCCGTCTTGGGAATGATTATCCACCAGGATGAGCTGAAGATTTGGATATCGGGAATAGCTAAAGATACTCTCGACACATGATTTTGTGTATTCCAGATTATTGAACGTAATGAGAACAATACTGATCTTCGGGAAAAGTTCTTTCGTCAATTCAAGAATTTGTTCCACTCGATGATCCCACGAATTTTCTCTTGCCAATCGAATCCTGCTTTCTCTCACGGCCTCATCGCTTTCACTTAATGCCCTCCCGATATTGGCCACAAATTCCTGTTCGTTATCGGAAAAATAGCAAATCTCCTTATACGGAGACAATTCTTGCAGGGCCGTTGTCACGATAGGTTTCCCGGTGCTGAGATACTCGTAGAATTTTACCGGGTCAGCCGCCTGAGTCAGGGGATTCATTTTAAAGGGGATCATACAAACATCAAAATAGTTGAGATATTTTGGCAAATCCTTATAGGGGATCTCGCCCATTAAATAAACGTTTTTTAGGCCTTCAAAAGGTCCTAAATCTGCATTAAAGGTACTGCCGACGAGAACAAAACTATACTCTGGGTAAGCTTTTGCACATTCGGATATCAGTGGAGTGTCAAACCAGTCGGATATTGCCCCGTAATACCCGATGATCGGCCTATGGATGTGTTCAAGCACGTCTGACTCGGGTAGTAGGTTGGAAAAATGTGCAATATCTGCTGCATTTTTCACCATGACCGTATTTTTGTTGATCTTTGATGCCTTCTGAAACAATAATTGGGAGCTTGTCAGTATCAAATGGGCTCCGCGTATCAATTCTTCCTCATGGTTTACCATCTTCTTTGTATTTGTCGAAAAACCCTCATGATCATCCATGCAGTCGTATATCATTTTGTTGTCTGGCAGTTTGACAACGAGAGGCAACCAAAAAGGCAAATCTACGATGGATACCGTGTGTTTGATTTGGAATTGTTCTTTTAGACCATTAAGGGAATCGAGGAGATATTTCAGACTTAATTCATCATCCAAAGAATCCTTATAGACGTTATACGTCTTGTGTGAAACCAGAGTGATCAGGTAGATATTGTCCTTGTACTCTTCGATCTTTATCATCGAAGAAATATCTCTGGGGGAAACCATTCTGTTTGATGCTTCGACAAAGGTGATTCTGAAATAAAAGATCCTGTTCCCTTGATTGGCAAGTCTTTCGGCAATTTGTTGAGGCCTTTGATAACGCAATTCCCAATCAATGATAGGAAATACGAAAAAATCTATTCCACTGGGTATTTTGATCGGATTCCTGCGGCAAACGACCTGCGAGTTTCCGGGTGCGTCCGTACCCAATTTCTGCCCATCCGGGAAAACCCTATCAAAAAAAAACCTCCGGTACTGAGACCGATACTTCTTCCTGAACTTCTTGGGAACAAGTTTATGGATGGTTTTTAGGAGTTTGAGGAGCCGCTCTTTGAGCCTTTCTCCGATGCTTAGCCTCATCAGCACATACTCAATACGTTTATCCAACTGTTGATAGCGGGATTCGATGAGATGTTGTATTTCATGGTCTCGCTCTCGGACCTGATCCTCCAGTTTTCGCCCCTGTTCCTCCAATTGCAACTGTTGAAGCCTTGCAAGCTCCACTTGGTTTTGAATGATCCTGGATTGATCCTCGATCACCTTTTTCTGGTCTTCCCGTTCTTTTAGGTAGTCCTCCGGTCTAGCCTCCAGTTCCACCAGATGGGCCTGTTCATGCTTTAGGAGCTCCGAGAGCCTTATCTCACGCCTCTTTCTTACCTCCAGAGCTAAGTCAATAAATTCCTTTTCGTATTCGGGGATGATCTTATCCCAGGTATATCGGGCGAGCACATGCTTCCTACCCTTCTTGCTTCTATTTTTCCATTCTTTTTGATTCCTGTATATCTCCAACATTGCTTCGATCAGTTGGGGGGTATTGTGGGGGAAATCCAAACGAGAATAATAATCCCAATCCGATGGAGTAAGCTGATCGACTTCCGAACAACAATTATCAATAAGAATCCCTATATCGCGATCCTTAATCAACTCCTCCGCCCCCCCAACTCTGGTTAAGATGAGCGGAAGGCCGTGGTACATAGCCTCTACGGTTGCAATCCCCCAACCTTCGAAAAGGGAAGGCAGTACAAAGGCGTCGGCAGATTGATAGTAGGCGCCAGGATTCTCTACAAACCCGATGAGTTTCATACATTGGTCAAGTTGATATTCCACAATTCTCCTTTGAATGAAATGATAATATTCCTCATATAACACCTGCCCAATGCAGAGCAGCTTCACCCTTGGATGGGTCTTTGAAAGTTCCCTCATCGCTGCCACTAACAGATTATGCATCTTTACTGGATTGATGGCTCCTACATGGAGAAAGACAAAATCATCCTCATGGAGTCCCAAACTTTTCCGAATGGAAAACCCTGGAATCTCCTTCCCTTCAAATCGACCAATGTCGATTCCATCAGGGATCACCCGAAGTCTCTTCTGATCAATATTGAAACGATATGTGGAAAAGGAAGCTACCTTCGTAGAAACAGCGATGTATTTTGAAACGTATTTATTGTACCTCCGGAATTCATCTAAAATGTTTCCAGAAAACCAGCTATAAGTACTATGTAGAACCGAAATGACGGGAATCCCCTTCCGATAGGCGATGGCCGAACCAAAAAGAGAATAGTGGGTATTGACCAAATCGATTCGATATTGGTTTAGGATTTCAACATATTCCTTCTCCTTTTCCTCACCCAAGACCTCCACCGGTATCCCTGCTTTCCTAATCCGGTCTGCTGTAAATCCTCCAGCCTCGATGCATACGACAACAGGTAAAAAGAGATTGGGGTCGAGATGGGTGACGATCCCGTAAATCACCTCTTCCAACCCTCCTTTATCTAAAGAACGGGTCTCTATTAAAACATGGATCTTCCCCGAGTCTTCCCCAAAACCCCCTTGGTAAAATCCTTCTTCGGTTTCTTCCCCATCTTCTCTTTTGAAAAGGAATATGTCCTCCTTCTTTTCAGTCAGGTGTTTCCCTCGGTTCTTGTAAATTTGGGAGATGGGAAGAAGAGCAGGAATCCCGCTTTTCTCCATATAGGTCGCTAATTTCTCATAGGCCTCTGCATAGGCAAACGCATCTTTTTTTTGATGGAGGCTTGGAAAGATATCCTCGATGTTCAAATTTCTGTAAGCCTTTAATAATACCTTTGCACGCTCCAGTTCTGTTGCAGGAGTGGTCTGATAAGTTAAATTGGCGCCATGCCATCTCAATTTTAAAAGAGGTCTTTTGATCAACTGAAGGTCGTAGTATTTTAAAATCCTCATCCACAGATCATAGTCTTGAGCTGTCTTCAGGGATTCATCAAATAATCCAATCTTCTTGAAGCATTCCATTCGAATGAGGGCGGTTGGGACAGAAAGGAAATCCCTTTCAAAGAGGGCTGGAAAGATCTCCTCTTTTGTTTCAAAGGGGACCGTAAACCAGTCTATGATGGGATCATCCTTAATCTCTTTTCCCTCCCCATCCACCACAAGCTGGTAGGAAAAGACAACGCCAATCTCCTTTGATTCCTCAAACGCCTTCAATTGGGTTGCTAACTTTTCTGGGAGGAAGGCATCATCCGAAGGAAGAAAATTGAAATATTCTCCTCTGGCAAGTTCAATACCTCGATTGAGGGTGGCGCTCAGGCCTCGATTCTCCTGTGAAAAGTAACGGATTCGCTCATCCTTAAATTTAAGGATCTCAGTCTCCGTATTGTCAGTGGAACCGTCGTTAATAATGATTAGTTCCAAATCCTGAAAGGTCTGATCAAGAACGCTCTGGATGGCCTCTCCCACATACCGCTCATGATTATAGGCTGGAATGACGACGCTCACTTTCGGGTTTTTCATCTCTTCTTTTGCCTTTTCATTCAAATTGAATAAAGGGGTCTATTCTCCCCTGGAGATAACCCCGTCGCTCCTTAATGGGTGGGATAGCTTTCAAAAAGCTTTCCCCACGGGGTGTTGAGTGCCTTCTCTTTCTGGATTCTCTGACCTTTGAAAGGCCACCAGACATAATCATGATAGAGAAAGGAGCCAAAGATAAAGAGATAGACGAGGGGAGTCCTGAAAAAAAATCTTTGAAAGATCTTCAAAGGACTGAACCAGAGGGCATCCCCCACTCTACTTGCAAAGTTATCGCCTACCGAAAACTTGAAATTGATCCGAGAGACATCCTCCCCGGCCATCTCTATCTCTTCTATCCTTCCCGTCCCCAAACCTTCTTCATGAGCTAACCGAATATAAGGAAGGCTCATTGGATCGAAACCCATCATCTTTGAGGCCACCGCATCCATGGCCACCATGTCCGCACTGGCCAGGATATAGCCTTTTTCTATTGGCACCATGGTCCGGGGACCCGGCCCATTTCCACAGATCGTCCCATCCATCACAGCAAACATTCCGCTATGAATCTCCTTCTGAATCGCGAGAAGATCGACAAGGGTTTCGTGGATAACGCTATGCGTAAAATGACGCTTGGTATTTAATAGACCCCCGAACGCATTTTTCATTGCTCCGGTGGTGGTCGTATAGATATGGGTCTTCATCGTGGGTAGGTGGACGATATTCTTACCGATAAAAAAATCGGGGATTTTTATCCCCTTCGGGAAAATCTCTCCAAGAACCTTCATCCGGGCCTTGGGCTGGTAATCCACCCACCGAATGTCCTGAGGAATAAAATTGTATCGCTCTTCGATCTCATATTGTTGATAGAGGGGAGACAGTCTGTTCAGGACCTGGCCCTTGAAGGGATTGGTGACCACCGTATTGTTATGAACAGAGGAGATCATTTTATATCCGCTGTTCCGCAAAGCCAGAATGACCCCTTCCAGTTGCCAAGGGGTGGTGTTGGCGCTGAGGAAAGGGAGATGCCAGGAGATATTATCCTTCAGGATCGTTTCCCGGTCTTTGGGCAGGAAATGCTCCAGTCCGGCTGATTTCATGATCTCTTCGATATCTCTCAATACCGTTTCCGGAGTCGTTTTCTTAACAGCAACGACCGATTTCATTCATCCCCGCTTTGACGTCATAAATAGAGAACGATCCCCACGACGATTCCGTACAAGAGGACAGCCGATAAAAGGCACTTATCATCGAAGAACAAAAGCTCTGGATGCCCGCCCTCCTCTTTTTGATAAACGAGATAAAGATATCTAAAAATTCCGTATAAAACAATAGGGATTGTAAACCCCAGGTTTTCGGTTTGAAACTTCTGGATGGTCTCATAGGAGAGCGTATAGAGTGCATAGGAAATGACGGTTCCGGCCGTTACGACTCCCACCATTTGGTTTAAAAGGGATTCGTTATATTCACGGAGCACACCCCGGTGACTCTTGGCCTCTTCGCCCAGCCAGACCAGCTCGTGCCTCCTTTTCCCCAAAGCCAGAAAAAGGGAGAGGAAGAGGGTGCAGAGCAGAAGCCAGGTGGAGATGGGGACCTCTATGGCCTTGGCGCCCGCGATCACCCGGAGAAAGAACCCGGCAGCAATCGAGAATACATCCAGGATGACCATCTCTTTGAACCATTTCGAGTAGGCAATCTGAAGTGCAAGATATCCAAGGCAGATGGCAGCAAAGGCTCGATTGATGAAAAAGGATGCAATCATGGATAAGAGAAGGAGAGCAAGGCAGGCAATGCGGGCCAGAGACGGGTTCAATCTGCCCGAGGCTAAGGGCCGAAGGGCTTTTCGGGGATGATTCCTATCTTTTTCCATGTCCATCAGATCATTGAGGAGATAAACCCCGCCCGAAAGAATGGAGAAGATCACAAAGGCATTCACACTGGTCAAAAGCATCGGAGGGTGAAATACATTCTTAGAAAAGATGAGAGCGGCAAAGAGCAGAAGATTTTTAATCCACTGCCTCGGCCGCATGGAGATCAATAAGTCTTTGATCATATCTATTCCCAGATAGAAAGAGGGCAAATGCATTCCTCTTTCAGCACGAAATGAGGCCAAGGGCGCTTTAGCGGAATGGAGATCTATATTCCTTGGCCAGGATGGGATTCCCGCTTCTTTTTTAGAACGAGGACCACCTCATCATCTCTTGACCATATTTTATTGAGGGCCTCTGAAAACCTCTCCATCTTTTGATTGAATTTTTCGACTTTGTGATTGAATTCCTGCAAAAAGGCTTCCATCCTGCCCTTTCCCCCCCCAAAAAATCCCTTCCATCCCCGATCTGAAGGGGGCATGGATATGGGCTCGAGACGAGGCGTCTCCAAAAGATTAGGCGTCTCTTCTTCGTTCGAATACTCCACCTCCAATCCGTAATGGTGACAAACCGAAGCAATCAAATTTCCTGTATAGAACCGCACATGTTCCGGGTCTCTCCAGAACCCGAAGAGATGGAGCCGGATGGAGCCGGGGTTGGGAAAGACAAGAACCAGAACGCCGCCAGGATTGAGCCGCATCGTTATCAATTCAACAAGCCGGACGACACGATCAAAAGGCAGATGCTCCACGAGGTGAGAGCAGAAGATTCCATCAATCCCTTCTTCTAACATTTCCAGGTAACGAATGACATCGGAATGAACAATCTTTAACTGTTTTTGACGGACCTTTTCCACAAGATATTCATTCCGATCAACTCCCACAGCCTCAATCCCTGCTTCTTTTAGCAATTCCAAGAAAAACCCTGGTCCGCAAGCCAGATCCAGAACCCTTTTGCAGTCTTTAAAAAATAGGACGCGAGGCCGTTGAAGCATTTGGATATAGTTACGGTCCATGAACTGAGATTCAAAGTAAGAATAATCAAAGGATTTCATCTTTTTCTCCTAATGATCCTGTTATATACCTCAACCATCTCCAGGGCATGCTCGGCCATGGACTTGGGCCTTTGCATTTTCGGAGCCATCTCCTGAAGCAGCCAGGGGGCCTCAATAAATCGGAGCATGCGTCTTCTCAAATCCTCCCTGTCCCCGGGTTTAAAAAGAAACCCATTGACCCCTTCCTCAATCGCCTCTGGGATTGCACCGATTCGGGAAGCGATTACTGGCAGTCCCATCAGGTTTGCCTCCCTGATCACGATCGAAAAGGTCTCAGGCCAGATCGCGGGCAAGACCACCACATCTTGATCGCTCAGGGCCTCTGGTAAATCTTCCCTTTGATAGGGGCCGCGAAAATCGACTTCAAGACCTGATGCCTGCTGTTTCAGACGATCATAATAATCCTGGGTCCATGGCGTCCGGCCTCCATAGATCGTTAGGATCGCTCTCCCCTTGGGAAGGGTTTTAAAGGCATCCACCAAGACATGAATGCCCTTAATGGGGAGGATGTTTCCAAAATAGCAAAACCGCACCCTTTCATCTGGTTTTCTGGGACGGCCTTGATGTTTGAAAGAAGGGATGCCCAGGGAAAGGGCCTTCATCTTCGATGCCATGGAGGAATAGTAGGTAAGAAAGAAGTTTTTGACAAATTGGGAGGGCGTCAGAAGCAGATCGCACGCCTTAAAGACCTCATACATATAACGGTAACGATGAAACGCTTCATACCCTCTATTCCCGAGATATTTGGGAGGGATGAAAAAGCGTTTTGTCCATTTAATAAATGAAAAAGGAAGAAAGTCTTTTGCCCATAAAAACAGTTTTGTTCTGATGTCCTGGGGCGGGAGGGACTCTAAACAGGAAACGCACTCTAACCCGTAAAGCGGGCCCTTGCACAAACGAAGGTCATTCTTGAGGAGCTGGATCCGAGGGCAAAGGATGAAGAAGTCGTGGAGTGTAAAGACTAAAGGCAATCCCTCCCTTTTTGCGATTCGCACGAGATGGCCAGAAAGTCCAAAAATATGTTGGAAATGAACAAGGTCAGGCTTCTCCTGTTTCAGGATTCGTAAAAAGATCTGGTCAAAGAAGGAGTTATCGTAAAGGGTTCGATGGCCATCGATCCGGGTCAAATTATTGACGACCCGCGTTACCCTCAATCCACCCACCTCCTCTTCAAAGGAAGAGAATTCGTCTTTTTCCGGATCCTCACCGCGGCAAAAGAGATGGACTTGGTGATCAAGTTGAGCCAGTGCCTTGGAGAGATAGAAGGTGTAGATCTCTACCCCTGCATTTTCCTTTGGAGGAAGGCCATGGCTGACTTGAAGGATCTTCATACCAGCAAATAATCACCAATAATCAATAACCAAACACCAAATAAATTTCAATCACCAATAACCAAATTATGAGGACTTATCAACAATGGAAGAAAATATCTTCTTCAACTCTAAAGCCTCTGTTAAGCGTTTATGGTTTTTCTCCCGAAAAGTTGCCAATGAGGATTCAAGGATTCGAGGGTTGAGGGGTTCAAGCGAAGAAGGATTTAATCACATGACCTTGTCCCCGAGAACCCTTTCAATTAGACTTTTTCCAAATTTTTCATTCTTTCTATTTCTTAAGCATTTCACTTGACCCCTTGACCCCTTGACCCCTTGACCCCTTGACCCCTTGACCCCTTGACCCCTTGACCCCTTGACCCCTTGACCCCTTGACCCCTTGACCCCTTGACCCCTTGAATCCTTGAATCCTCTTAATTCATAAACTCATTTGGAGATGGTCCTAATTTGGTTATTAGAAATCGCACCTGAAAACCCCGTCTTGTGCCTGCCTGCCGGTAGGCAGGGACGGGGATGAAAGGTTTGTCTGCTAAAGGCAGAAAAAACCTGATCAGATGCTGAAACGAGTTCAGCATGACAACAGGGGATTGGCCTTCTTCTTTTGTCATCCCGAACTTGTTTCGGGATCTCGGTTTTTGGTTTAGAGAATTTAGGTTTTAAAGCCCCGCCCTGTGGGCGGGGTAATTTACTTTCACGTTACGCTGAAATTCTTTATCTCATCAAGGACGGAGAAAACCTCTTATTTTTTAATGAGGGGGGTTCACCCCTTCCCCTTGATCTCTTGATAGATTTTGATAAGCTCCATCGCATGTTCCGGCATCCATTTCACCTTGGGCATCTTCGAAGCCATCTTCTCAATCAGATTAGGTTCGTCAATAAACCTGGACATACATCTCGTTAATCCCTCTACATCTCCAGGTTCGAAAAGAAGGCCGTTAACGCCCTCTTCCACGGCCTCTGGGATCGCCCCAATCCTTGAAGCGATGACAGGTAATCCCAAACTGTTCGCTTCTCTGATCACAAGTGAAAAGGATTCAGGACAGAGGGATGGCAATACAACGACATCCTGGTCATTCAAGGCCTCTGATAAATTTTCCCTTTTAAAAGGACCCCGGAAATCGATTGAATATCCGCGTGCTTGCTCTTTCAGCTGATGATCGTAGGACTCGGTCCACGGAGTTCCGCTTCCATAAATCGTCAAGATAGCTCTCCCTTGGGGAAGGCTTTTGAAGGCATCGATCAAGAGATGAAGCCCTTTGAAGGGAAGGATATTCCCAAAATAGCAAAACCTCATCTTCTTACCTCGCTCTTTAGGTTTCCTTGGATGCACGATCGGGGGAATCCCCAAAGGAAGGATCTTGATCCTTGGCCGAATGAACGGGTAATATTTCAAAAATAGATCTTTCACGAAGCAGGAGGGGACAAGTATGATATCAGGAATTTTCAATATTTCGTACATAAATCGATAGCGATGAAACGCCTCATATCCCTTATTGCCAAGAAATTTCGGAGGGATGAAAAATCGCTTCGTCCATTTGATGACGGAAAAAGGGAGCACATCCTTCGCCCTTAGAAAAAACCTGGTTCTTAAATCCCGAGGCGGGGGAATAGGATCAACGCAAGATGCACATTCTAATCCATAAAGCGGACCTGGGCACAAACGATTGTCTCCTTTGAGGAGTTGGATGCGATGGCAAAGAATGAAGAAGTCGTGGAGAGTGAGGACCACATGACTTCCCTCCTCCTTTGCAATTCGTAGGAGGTGAGCTGAAAGGGCGATGAAATGTTGAAAATGAACGAGATTGGGTTTTTCCTGCTTCAGTATTTTCGAAAAAACCTCGTCAAAGAAGTGATGGTCATAAAAGCCGCGGGGGTCAGTGACCCTCGTCAAATTATTCACGACTCGTGTTACCCTTAGGCCATCCATCTCTTCTTCAGAAGATGAAAATTCTTCCTTACCAGGGTCCTCTTCCCGGCAGAAGATATGGACAGAGTGGTTCAGGCGAACCAATTCCTTGGAGAGATAGAAGGTATAAAGCTCCACCCCCGCATTTTTCGTTGGAGGGAGACCATGACTGACCTGGAGAATCTTCATCGTTTCACTTCTTGATGATCGAGGGCTGAAGGGAGAACCGTTCTCTTAATCTTAAAGGAATCTTTTCGAGATGGGTTCCCATCCATAGCCCCGAAAAGGCTGACAAATACCAAAAAAGGCTTGGGAAAAACCACCTGATAAAGCCCCATCTATTGCCTTCTTCGGATTGAAAAAACTGAAAGTCAGCCTTTACCGAATCACGGGTTGCTGAAAAAATATTTTTAAAAAAGGGAAATTCCTCTTTTCCGAAAATCTCTTTCATAGCTCTTGCGTGCTCGAAAAACCGACGGAAGTTCTTGATCGATCGATAATGATGGGAGTGAGTGACAATCGAGTCGGGGACATAGACGGTCTTATAGCCTGCTTCAAGGACACTTTTTGCCCAGTCCTGATCTTCAGCAAATTCCAGTTTCCTAAAAGGGATTTTTTCCCAGACCTCCTTCCGAATACAAGAACTTGTGTTGGAAAACCAGATAAAGGGATAGGGGTTCCTCTCGTATTCAGGGTTCCCAACTGCGGTGTTTACCCTTTTCTCGCTTCCTGAAGTTAGCACTGTATGGAGGATTTGCCTCTTCTCCATCAGTGGGCAATCTGTTCTTGGGCGGTGGCCGCTGAAAGCACCTGCCACAAGCGGATCCTCTTTAAAGGGTTGGATAAGGCTTTCGAGCCATTTCTCATTCCCCGGAATAGCATCCTGGGTTAAATAGACGAGATACGCGCCCTGAGAGAGTGAGGCTCCGAGGTTACGTGTCTCACCATGATTAAAGCTCATCGAGGGAATCTCCGTCAATTGAACAGGGAATCTCGAAAGGATCGTTTTGCTATTGTCCGTTGATCCTGAATCGATCGCAATGACTTCAAACTTCTCTTCAATCTCCTGGGTGAACACCTTTTCCAAGACCTCTTCCAGATAGGCATCCCCGTTCTTTACCAGGATAATGATTGAAACCTTTACCATTAATAATCCAAAACAACTCTGACTCCAGATCTCAGATTTGGGGTATTATATTTTCCAATCTGCAATCTGCGATTTACCCCGTTAGAAAGCCCCAGCATTTATGCTGGGGATGTTAGAAATAGAGAGCATTAGCTCCTTATTGAGGCCGGGGTCAAAGCCCTGCCCTTTCTAACGGGGTTTACTCATCCTCGCTCCTGGTCAGATCCTCAAATCGGAATCCCTTCCTCGCTGAACCCATCCCAAGAGGGTCACCTCACGGTCCTGATCCTTCTGACGGAGATCCCTACAATAATCTGTTCTTTTCAAATCCCCTAACAAATTGATCAAAATGCCCCCTGAATTTAATGTTTATAGTAACCGTATTTTATAGGCTGGTCAAGGATTTACCTTTCCCCAACATCCAAGAGATAGGTATTGAAAAGTCCCATTGCAATTGGTGCCCGAATCCACAAACCAGGCTATCAGTTAAATAGCCTTGCTAACTCATCGGATAGCCAAAGGGAGTCAGAGTCAAGCAAGGCTGATTTCCACGCATCCAGCCATGTATTGGAATCATGTTCACGAAGGTGGAGCCGCTCAAATTGTTCCTCCTTCACATTCCAAATCCAATGTTCAAGCCTAAAGGCCTGCTGAGGTGACATTGCCAGCCTGGGAGCATGTTCACCTAATGACGGAGGTGTCACGACTAAGACGCGCGAAAGAAGCGACCTGACCTGCACAGGTGGCTCCATCAACGCACCCTGTCCATTGCGACCGAAGAGTGCCCCATCGACGTGGTCCGGGATCACCAGGATTGCCAGGCAACCCTCGGGTACTGCCTCTGCACGAGCAGCGATTGCAGCAGGCAGAGCTTTCATACTCTGGCCTGCTTTAAGCCATGGTCTCATCAGATCCTTCTGTAAAGGGACTGATAGGCAAATTAGCGCCGTGACTCCTATTACTGCGGCGATAGGCAAATGCTGTCTAAATGCTTTCCCTTTCTGTGCTGTTGTTGAAAAAGCTGCCAATGGTGCGGCAAGTAACACAGAGAGAGCTGCACCCGGAATGTAGAGCAAGCGTGCGCCCTCACCAGTGGGAGCAATAAAAAGATGTTGTGCCATGGGCAGTAGGGAAGCCATAAGCCAGCACATCCCAAACACCCATGGGCGACGTGCTACAGTTGAATGCCATGCAGTTATGAATCCAAGCAGGACATGGATAGAAGTAACAAGTAAGAAAAATTTTGCCAAAAGTGTCATCTTTATGCTCGGGACCAGAAAGAACCGAAGAGCATGAAGCTTGACTGCACGCCAAGCTGGGTTATTGAGATCAATCGGCGGAATATCTTGATAAACCTTAAAAGGGGTCCCAAAAAGAAAAAACCGCCAAACGAAATAGACTAGTAAAATCATCACAAATGGACCTACGCCTTTTATGGTTTGACAAATCCAAGCTAACCACTTTTTCTCTCCAACATTAGGCTCTTTGGAGATAAACCCTGCTGCGTGGAGGGCCAGAAGCCCACCAGGTAATGTCACTGCTGCCTCCTTGCTACCAAGGGCAAAAATATACGCCCCTAAGGCCAAAAAGTAAAAATGGCCCCTTCTCCCATTTGCGCGAAGATAGGCTAAAAATGCAACGAGAAAACCCAGAAGCACAAGCTCATCGCCTCGAGCAGCTGGCCAAGCAACTGTCTCTGGGGTGGATGGGCGTAATGCGAAAATTAGCGCTGCGGCTCCGCCAACTATCAGGGAACTTCGGCCATGCCATTTTCCCACAACCTGCTCTACTAAGCGCCATAAGAGTACCACATTGACAAGGTGAAGCATAAGACTCGTGAAGTGCCAGCCAATCGGGTTGGCCCCGTACATAAGGTAATCACCAAGCAAAGAGACAACGACAAACGGGCGATAAAAAAATCCCCCTCGATACGGTGGAGATATTAGTTCGTCCAATAACTGTGAAAGAGATCGGCCCTCACGAGCCCCGTTAGCAACATGATAGAGATAACTGAAATCATCGCCGAGGAAGTAGATGGATAGCACCCCTTTATAAGAGAATGCAATGACGAGGCAGATGCCGCCAATAATCAGCAAACGAACCGCAATTGTATGCTTATGCATGGAACCCCTTCTCACCTTCTAAGAGGTTACTGATTCTATCCATTAGAGTCCCCTTCATTAACTGCAGTAAATAAAAAACAGCGGCAATACCCCATTTATGAAGGAGGTACCTCACTAATACCCAAAGGGTCTTCAGACCGTACATCACACTCACAACAAAATCGATGTTTGAAGCTTCAGGAAAATAGCGTATTTGAACAGGGGCGTCACCGACTCTATGGGATGTCGCCTTTCAGGATAAAAATATACCGCTATATCGACGTCCGATAATTTCGTCACATTCCCTTTAGCCTGAGAACCCTATAGGAATGCAAAAGCAACCTCTTTTCGACTGCTAAAATATTCTTTGAGTCTTTCTGTGAGAGACATTCTCTATCTCCACTCCTTTTTGAAGTCTTCCCATCTTATTATCAGCGGCACCATCCATTTTATTTATAAACATCTCCCCTTGGGCCAATGGTTTCACCAAAGACCTTTCTTAATTCCAAATCTACATTATAGACTACCCGCGTTCCCCCGATCTGGTAACGAAAACTTCCCTCCAATTTTCCCTTCAGAGGTTTGATATTATGGCCGACCAAAGGAGATTCTTCCAAAGGTCTAAAACAATTATCGAGTAATCGGGTTGTTTTTGGATTGGCCTTAAGATAAATATTTTCTGCTTCCCTGGAAAGATCTACTTCAAACATTTTTTTGATCTCTCTCCAGGGTCTTACTCTCCCTTTGGCAATATCTGCTTTTCCTCTTTGGATACTTGATGAACTCGTAAAAAGTCATATTCCGTATGTCGTTCATGCTTCGACAAGCTCAGCACGAACGGAATATCAATAGGTTATCCCGCGCTTCGCGGGATTCACCCTGAGCCTGTCGAAGGGTGATGCTAACTTTTTACGAGACCATCATACTTACCATTCAATTCCTTATCTCTAAGGATTTCTCTGGTGGCCTTCCATCACTCCTTCTCTTCCAGAAATTCCAAAAAAGAAACAGCAACCTTTGCCTTATCCTCGGATAAATGATCGAGTAATTTTTTTGCCCTCGCCTTAACATTCTCTGCTCTCACAGCTTATTCCTCCTTCTTTCCATTTCTTTATTAAGTCATAGGGCACTTTAAGTCTCTGGATGCACTCTACGGTAATTAAAATAGTGCTTTTAAATTGGGATGTCAATGGAATTGAGTCTTTTGAATTTTATGAAATGAGGTTCCTATCCAAAGTTCAGTATTGGATAGCTTCGGAGAGATGGGCAGGCGGGATATTTTCTTGACCTTCTAAATCGGCTATGGTTCGGGCCACCTTTAAGATGCGCGTATAGGCCCTGGCGCTTAATCCAAACTTGTCAGTGGCGATCTCCAGCAACTTGTGGCTGGCTTGGTCGATTTGGAAAAAACTTTTTGATATGGCGGTTGGTCATCTGGGCATTACTATAGATCTTCATTCCCTTAAAGCGATTGAGCTGAATCTTTCGAGCAGCATCAATGCATTTCTTAATCTCACGGGATGATTCCCCCGGATTGCTATTCGCCAGATCGCGATATTTTGCTGCTGGGACCTCAATCTGGATATCGATGCGGTCCATGAAAGGACCGGAAATCTTCGACCGGTAACGTTGAATCTGTGGAATGGTACAGGTGCATTTATTGTTGGGGTCACTGTGATAACCACATGGACATTCCTGCGTTGCCTTTCTGCAAAGTGAGTCTAAAAGCACAAAAAGCTCCCGCCCCTGCCTATCCGGAAACACTGAAGACCCTGGGAGACCACCTCCGAAAGAGACGTCTTGACCTGAGGCTTCTCCAGAGACAGGCTGCCCAAAAATTAGGTGCTGACAAGGCCTCTGCGCACAACTGGGAGACCAACAGGACCTCGCCGTCGCTTTCTCTCGTCCCAAAAATTGTTGATTTTATTTGATATATTCCCTTTAAGACCTCTCACAAAAATCTTAACGAAAAGATTAAAACATATCGCCAAGTGTTGGGAATATTCAAAAATTACTGGCAAAGCAACTGGAAATCGATCCTGGCGCTCTTGCTCGCTGGGAGAAAGGGAAGGGTAGACCTTCGGGAGAACTCTTACAAACACTGTCTGACTTCTTCTTAAATCGAAATCCTTAGATAAGTTCAGGAGATGAGAAGGGAAGGGTTTTCTTCCTAACTTGATTTCACTAAAAAGGAGTTACTTTACCGCACTCTTCAAAATATTGCCGGGTTTGAATTTTGCCACTTTAGTGGCAGGGATCTTGATCTCCTTTCCGGTCTGAGGATTCCTCCCTGTCCTGGCCCTCCTCTTTGCTACGGAGAAAGTCCCAAATCCTGTGAGAGTGAGCTTATCACCTCTCTTTAGTGCCTTTGTCACAGAATTGGTGAAGGAATTCAGGGTCTTTTCCGACACCACCTTTGGGATTTTGACATCCATATTTATTAGAACATATTGAAAATGTTTGAAAAAAATGGTAATGAATTAACGATGCAGTTTGTCATTCATAAAACTCCCACAAAAATTTTAACCATATTTGGAACAAGACCGGGGGCCATAAAACTGGCCCCCGTTATATTTGTTCGATCGTGAATATGGGCTTTACCATAAGCTAAAAAAATAGATTATAAAAAAGCAGTTGCTTTGGCTTATAGACTTATTCTTAATTTCGGAGAGGACATTTGTCAGATTTTGGTTCGAAAAGGGGCAGAATGATAAAACTTCTATTTATCTTTGGCATGCGGCCAAAGGCCAACCCAGAAGGCTTCATCGCTTATTTTCTGAGCTGCTGCAGCCATTTCTGAAAGTTCGAAAGGCTTTCCCTGAGACTGGAATGGGAAGTGTTTGAACACGTATCGGATATCCCCGGGATGTTTTTCCATCCACTCTTTCATCTTTATCCACGATATCTGGCAGTATGGACATTCGAAATTCGAAAATTCCACAATCGTCATATTTGCTCCAGAAAGTCCTCTTGAGGGAGATTTTTCGATTTCAAGCTGCACCATATCGACCTTACGAGGTCTGGGAGGTCCGGCCTCCTTCACGGTCACATTCTCACCCTTGATGACAAGGCTCCCGATAAATACTTTTTCACCCGCTTTATCCACATAGACCACCAGAGGAACTTCCTTGTCTGGAGCAAAAGGGAGTAATTGAACCGAATAAAAATCAGGGATAGGACTCTCCCGTTTCTCAATGAATCTGACCTCTATCTCCCCGGGTAGGCGCAACTGTTTCTTGACAGTGTCGATGGCAACCTGTACGACCCTATCCACCTGAGCCATGGACTGAGAAACTGGGAGCAAACCGAGCCATATCA
>Ga0315293_10002224_pt1 | contig 18721 bp, 16 predicted proteins | sample YL17G13_20_MG_FD_203071 | JGI IMG/M metagenome (GOLD analysis project Ga0315293, IMG submission 203071) | Sediment microbial communities from Yellowstone Lake, YNP, Wyoming, USA - YL17G13_20 | ecosystem: Environmental > Aquatic > Freshwater > Lake > Sediment | place: USA: Wyoming | collected... | reverse complement strand
ATTACGAGCGATCCGGAAATCAACGGCAACCAACAAAAGCTACACCTGCGAGTCAGTTCAGTTGATGAAGAACCCCGCCAATTCGCAGTTCTGTTAACGGCTTGGCATCTGCCCCAGTTTGAATATGCCGACCAAATTTCCGGTCGGTTTAAGTTTTCTCTTCCCCAAAATTCAGATGAGTTTCAATATTCTAATTATCTAGCCAAAGACAACATTTATCTTACTGCTAATCAGGCTGGTGATCTTACTATTGTAGCCAGTCATCCTTGGACACTCCTCGGGCAATTGTATAAAATCAAACACTGGACTGATTGGGCCATTCATCGTTTTCTGCCAGAACCCCACAGCGGACTATTAGCCGGTTTGTTGTTGGGTATTAAATCGGATCTGCCCGATACATTTCGTACTGCACTTAAAAACTCCGGCACCTCACACATCGTGGCCCTATCTGGATTTAATGTGACTATCATTATCACTTTTCTCCTGTTTATTCTTCGGGGTCTCCCGCGGCGGCTGGTGTGGATTGTTTCCGGCATTCTCATTTTAGGATTTGTGATTATGACCGGCGCCGCCAGTTCAGTAGTCCGAGCAGCGATCATGGGTTGGATTTTGCTCTTGGCGGGTTGGTGGGGGCGAAAAAGACATCCCATCAATGCAATATTAGTAGCTGTTTCCACTATGGTATTTCTTCATCCGCTGATTCTCTTTTATGATGTCGGTTTCCAGTTATCAGTTGCCGCTACAATTGGGCTGATGTATGGGACTCCATCATTTCAAAAAATTCGCTGGATACCCAAGTTCATTACCGAAGCCCTGTCTGCCACTATTGGTGCCACTGTTTTTACTCTGCCGCTAATTGCTTTGTATTTTGGAGGCATTTCCTGGGTAACCTTGGGAGCCAATCTCATCGTGGTCCCATTAGTACCCTATGTAATGCTAATTGGCTGTGCGGGGTTAGTGGCCTTCATTGGTTGGCCCAAATTGGTCTGGCTCAACTTATTGGTTTGGCCGCTATCTGCTCTGCTGTTTGCGGTCATCAGCTGGTTTGGTGATCTGCCGTCGGCATTTATTCCTCTGCCTCCTATTCCTGGTTGGATACCAGTGTTCTATTACTTGGGATTAGGATTAATTATTTTTTATGTCAGATATCATCGCCAATCTGCGCAAACAGTGGTTTAAATGGCTATTACTATTAGTCGCTATTGCCGATTTAGGACTGCTGGTTGGTGCCTACTTTCGTCCCGATGGGCTGGAGCATATCTACTTTTTTAATGTTGGCCAGGGTGATGCGTCATTGATTAAAACGTCCGACAATCATTATATTCTGATCGACGGTGGTCCCGACGAACATATTATATCCGCGCTGGACGATGCAATTCCAATGTGGCACAGACAGCTGGATCTAGTGATTTTAACTCATGCCCATGCTGACCACGCCACCGGATTGCTCGCGGTGCTGGACCGCTATCAAGTGAAAGAATTTTGGTACACCGGCGCAGAGTACGATTCAGAAACCTACCGCACGCTTGTTCAAGAAGTAGTTGAGCATAAAATCCCACTCCAGCTGGCCAATCAGGGCGATAATTACACCGCTGGCCAGACTAAACTGCAGATCATTTTCCCTGTTGCCGAAAAGCCGTCCGACAAAGATCCCAATGAAACATCAATTGTAAATACCCTTCGGTACAAAAACTTTGCTGTCCTGTTTACTGGTGATGCCAGTACCAACAATGAAAAAATTTATGTTCCTCAAGTATCTGATGTCGACATCATCAAAATCCCCCATCACGGCAGCCATAATTCCTCCAGTCAACAATTAATCAATGTAACCCAACCGGAAATGGGAGTGATTATGGTCGGGGCTGGCAATTCATTCGGGCATCCTCATCAGGAGATTTTAGACAGATACACAGCATTCGGTACAACTCTTTACCGGACTGATCAAAATGGCACAGTTGAAATAGTTACTGATGGCATCTGCTACCAAGTCAGAACCGATTGACTTTTTTCGCTTCCGGACACCATAATAAGCCAGCTCATTTTGGAGGTGTACCTATTTATGACCGCGCAAGAATCCGAGTCGTCTAAGCACCCGCGCGCCGCGTTGCCTGCGTCATGGCCGGCAGACCGGCTGAGTGTTGCAGCCGGTGCGGAGCCTTGCTGAAGATGGAGGGTTTCGAACTGGACAGCTGTCCCAATTGTGGTCCGATTGATAATGTGAATCAGCGCACAGTATTTCCAACAGGAGAAAACCATGCTGCACCTCGTTGATGTTGACCCCAGAAATCTACCCTCACGAAACGACATAGTGTCGGCTCTGTGCGGGGCGGATGTTCCCTTCATTGAATTCGGTGGCAACACTAACCAGCCGGAACTAGCCGGCGACACCTGCCCTAAGTGTCTCAACGAAAGGTATCGTCGCACCTCGGAGTACTGGCAGTTGCCCAACTCTCGTCGGCTGGTCACCGAATGACCCGCAGATGGGCACGAACTTAGCGCCAGTCAGTTGACTGGCGCTGATTCTTATACAATGGAACTATGCAACGCAAAAACTTCATCCGCCAACCCGAGGACTTCACTTGTGAACACTGCGGTACGCAGGTCAAAGGTACCGGCTACACTAACCACTGCCCCGAGTGTCTGTGGAGTAAACACATCGATAATCTCCCCGGGGATAGAGCCAATCCCTGCGGCGGTTTAATGGAGCCCATCGGTTTAGAACTCCAAGGCGATAAACAGCAAATCATCCACCATTGCCAGAAGTGCGGGATAATCAAGAAGAATAAGATGGCTGAAAATGATAACCCTGACGCCATCTCCAATCTTCCCCCCGAATGATTCACTTAATCCCCATTCCTTGGACACTTCTCCTTTCCGCTTTCGGGATTGCTTTTATAATTACTTTTGTCAGTACGCCGCTGATTGGCCGTCTGGCGCGCCGGTACAAATTTTTTGACTTACCCTCTCCCCGCCGGGTTCACACTTATCCTACCCCCAGAATTGGCGGGATTGCGTTATTTCTGGGTTTCATCATTGCTCTGCTGGTGATTTTCGGATTTGACCCCCGTATCTTGGGTGTGGCACTTTGCGGCACTCTGATTTTTCTGCTCGGATTACTGGATGATATCTACAATCTCCCCCCAATGTTCAAATTTACCGGTCAGGTCGCCATCGCTTGTCTGGCGGTATTTTTTGGCATCACCATCGGCAACATTACCAATCCTTTCGGCGGAGTAATTTTATTGCCCCCCCTGCTCGACATTGCGCTGACCATCTTTTGGATGCTCTTGATGATTAACACCATCAATTTTCTTGATGGATTGGATGGGCTGGCCACCGGTGTTTCTGCCATTGCCTCATTTGTGCTGGTGGTTTTGAGTTTGTTCACTATTGTCAATCAACCCCAAACTGCCGCACTTGCAGCTATTCTTTGCGGTGCGGCTTTAGGTTTTCTCTACTACAACTGGCATCCTGCCAAAATTTTTATGGGCGATGGAGGCTCTCATCTGCTGGGATTCATGTTAGCCACACTTTCGATCATTAGTGGCGGGAAAATCGCTACTGCCGCGCTGGCTCTTGGCTTGCCCATCTTAGATATGATCTGGGCGGTGTTGCGTCGGCTCAAAGAAGGCCGAGCTCCTTGGCTGGCCGACAAGCTTCATCTTCACCATTTACTGTTATCAGCCGGTTTGAGCCAACCAGCCACAGTGATTATCTTTTATCTAATAACGGCCAGCTTCGGATTGGTCGCATTAATCTCCGGCACCTGGACCAAACTTATCGGCCTGGTGGTAGTGGGATTAGTGATGACGGGAATTATCCGTCTGGTACTGCATTTTCGTTACCGACAGATTTAATACTCTTGACAGAAAGGAGTTTTTATTGTATGATGAAATAATTCGGACGCGAAAACAAAAAACCAAAAACCAAAATGAACAATCAACAGTTCGAGCGTCTGGTTACCAACCTACAGGATATTATGCGTTGCCCGCACTGCTCGGCGCGCTATACCATCCAGGACATTCACTATCTGGGGCAGCTCGACTCAATGACATTTCTCCATATGCGCTGTGAATCTTGCCACACGCCGGTTTTTGCTAGCGTAGCCCTGGCTAATGCCGACGGCGACATTCTCCCCTCCGACCTGACAGTGGACGACATTGCTGTTACTGATTCTACCTCTGCTCAGATGGAAGATGACCTCTTAGACCTAGGTTTTGAGCGCAAGGCAATGGATTATACCGATAATGATACCGTTCAAATCCCGGTGGAGGACATTTCTGCTGAATCCATTTTTAATTCCCTTACCCCTGTTGCCTATAATGATGTGCTTGATGTGCACCAGTATCTCTGTAACTTCTCGGGCGACTTCGATAAACTGCTTAACCGCTAATCCCCTGTAATCTGCTTCTGCCAGGAAAACCCTTTACTGAGGGTGTTTTTTTCTTTAACCTAGGGTTTGTTATGGGATTAACCGAATATACTCTCAATCTGGAAATTCGCGACCCTGGTCTCAAGCCCGATATCCTGCGTCGCCAAGGCAAATTGCCGCTGGCGCTTTATGGCAAGGGTATCGAGCCCGTCACCCTCATGGGTGATGCGCTTAGTATCAGTAAGACCCTGAAGCATGCCGGTGAGAGCTCACTGGTGAATATCAAGATTGCTGGTCAAGATGACCGCATCGTGCTGTTCAAGGAGCCACAATATAACCCCACCACCGGCGCAGTTTTACATCTCGATCTCTACCAGGTGAATCTGCGTGAGAAGATTCGCGCCGAGGTTCCATTGGTATTTGAAGGTGAGGCACCAGCCATCGAAGCGGTGGAAGGTGTGTTAATTACTAATAAGGATAAAATCGAAGTTGAATGTTTGCCGGAGTATTTGCCGCACGAAATCAAAGTCGATTTGTCAGGTCTTGCTAATATTGATGATGAAGTCAAGGTCAAGGATTTGAAGCTGCCGGCTGGCGTGGAAGTGCTGGATGAACCGGAGGAATCCGTTGTGACTATTACTAAGCAGCGCGAAGAAGAAGTTGAAGAGGTGCCGGTAAGCGAAGAAGAAGCTGTCGCCCAAGTGGAAGTTACTTCCGAAAAACCAGAAGAAGGTACCAGTGAAGCCCCCGCTGAGTAATTTACTACCCAAGTCACATATTAATTTACCCGCGCATCCGTGCGGGTAAATTTTTATACCAAAACTATTGTCAATCCCACAAAAGTTGTAAAATAAAGTCGTTCTTGTCTTGTATATTGAGAAAACTTCTTTTATAATTTAACTAACAAGTAGTTGTGTGTTAATTTCGCACTAGTACTTTGTTAGCTCGTTGTTATATCAGTTAAGTATGGGGGGTTCTCATGCCAGTCCGCAGAAGAAGAAGGAAGGCTGCTGCTAAACCAGCTGCCAAGAAGCGTGTGCGTCGTCGTAAGAAGACGACGGCCAAAAAGACGACCCGTCGTCGCAAGGCTCGCAAAACAACAGCCAAGAAGACGACTCGTCGCAGACGTCGCAAAAAATAATACAGCTCATGCACAATAAAAGACACTTCCTGGGGGGAGTGTCTTTTATATGGCTATCTAAAAGTCACTGAAGAGTGTCTTTTATATGGCTATCTAAAAGTCACTGAAGAGTGTCTTTTATTGTCCAATAACTTCTTGCGCTACCCTGATCAGCCGTTTTACATCCGATTTTTTAGTCTGATATCCCAGAGTAATCCGCACACTGGAGCGCGCTCGTCCTTCCCCTAACCCCATCGCTTGTAAAACATAGGATGGTTCGAGATTACCTGCCGCACAGGCAGAAGTTGCCGATACCGCTATCCCTCGCCGGTCGAAACCGATCACCAACTCATCGCTGGTGCAGCCAGCCACACTAAAATTCACATTATTGGCCAGTCTTTCTATCACCGAGCCGTTGATGGTAACGTTGGGTAGTTTGCTTAAGGCCACCAATAATGATTTTTGCAATTGTTTCAACCGTTTGATTTCTGCGGTCTTTTGACTTTGTGCCGACTCCAGTGCCTTGGCCAATCCCACAATCCCCGCCGTGTTTAATGTGCCAGAGCGCAATCCCCGCTCTTGTCCGCCACCATGAATTATCGGCGTTAACGTTACGCCAGTGCGTACAGACAAAGCCCCGACGCCCTTGGGCCCGCCCAACTTATGGCCAGACAGCGTTAGCATATCTACGTGCAGAATTTGCGTATTCAAATCCAGCAGGCTCCCCGCCTGCACAGCGTCAGTATGGAAATAAATATGTTGTTTGCGCTGTCGGTTAAGTTTTTTTACCAGTAAACCGATCTCTCGGATCGGTTGAATTGTGCCGATTTCATTGTTGGCATACATTACCGACACCAAAAAAGTTTTCGGAGTAATAGCGCACTCGATTTGCCCGACATCGACAACCCCATCGGGGCCAGGTTTTACATAGGTAACTTTTATCCCCGTCTTTTCCAGTGCTTCGCAAGCTTCCAACACAGCTTTGTGTTCGATTGCGGTTGTCACGATGTGTCCGTCAGGGTAATCTCCCGCAAGCCCTTTGATCGCTAAATTGTCCGCTTCGGTGCCAGAGGCAGTAAAGATAATTTCTAACGGGTTGCAATTGAGTCGTTTGGCAACCTTTCGCCTTGCTTCATCCACGGCTGCTGCCGCTTTTTGTCCAAACGCGTGGATGCTGGAGGCATTGCCAAACCATTCCGAAAAATACGGCCTAATCGCTTTTAGTACCTCCGGCCGGACTGGTGCCGTTGCCGCATAATCTAAATAAATTCGTTTTTCCACGCACCTATCTTATCCGAATATTGGATAAAGGAAAGGGGGACTCCTTACGGAGCCCCCGAGGTGTCGACGACAGCGGCGTAAGCCGCCATCCTCTCATTGTAGGGGTTGATAACCTTCTCGCGAAGGTTAACGGCGGCCGCTGCCACCGCCATTCCCATGGCGATGACCAGCGCTATCAAGATTACGCGCATCACACACCTCCCTAGGGTGCAACCCTGCCCCGCATGGGGCTCCGGGAACAGGTCTATTGAGATTCGACCTATTATTCCAGCATATCAAAAACTCCGCTCCCAGTCAAGCTTTTTCGCCATTTTCCCCCTATAGACCCCCTCCCAAAAAGCCCCCAAAATTGAGCCCTTTGGGGGCTTTCCAGTATATTGATATAGTTATGACCCATCAGGAGCTACGAGCCAAATTTATCCGGTTTTTTGAGGAACGCGGGCACAAGCTGGTGTCCTCTTCTTCCCTGCTGCCCAAGGACGACCCCTCGGTGCTGCTAACCACCGCTGGTATGCAGCAGTTCAAGCCGTACTTCATCGGCCAAAAAGATCCGATGGCTGACTTCGGTTCCCGCGACGTTATCTCCATTCAAAAATGTTTCCGCACCGCTGATATAGATGAGGTGGGTGACGACACTCACCTTACCTTCTTTGAAATGGCGGGGCACTTCTCATTTGGCGGTTATTTTAAACAGAAGGCGTTGGAATATGCTTGGGAATTTCTGACCAACCCCGAATGGCTCGGGCTTGATAAATCTCGGATTCGCGCCACCTATTACAACGGCGATCGGCCCGGTACGGTCGAGGATACTGAATCAAAAAATATTCTAGCGCAACTGGATGGGCTACAAGAAATAACCGGCCACAGCGCCGTCGATAACTTTTGGGGACCGACTGGTAACGAAGGCCCTTGTGGTCCTAATATTGAGTTCTATGTTGATAATGTCGAGATTTGGAACGAGGTATTTAATGAATACTATTGCAACCCAGATAAAACTCTCGTTCCTCTTACCACCAAGGGTGTCGATATGGGCGGCGGATTCGAAAGAATGCTAGTGGCTGCCAACCAGCTGAGTAATCTATTTGAAACCGACGTACTTTCTCCCATTATGGATTGCCTGTCCCACTTGCCAGAGCACTCCCGCCGGATAGTTACTGATCACATTCGCGGAACTGTGTTTCTGTTGGCCGATCACGTTTTACCGTCTAATAAGGAAGAGGGCTATATTCTTCGCCGGATTCTGCGCCGCATTCTGCTCCATATCCGTGGGCAGGGAGTGATGTTGGAAGATTTAATCGATATCGTGATTGGCATATTCGAGAAGGTTTATCCCGACTTGATGACCGAAGAAAAATTCATCAAGCAAATCGCCCGCGAGGAAGCCGACAAATTCAGCCGGACCATTGATGCCGGCGAAAAAGAACTAAACAAAATTCTTGATACTGGCGCGACTGCCATCTCTGGCGCCGAGGCCTTTAAGTTGTTTGCCTCATATGGTTTGCCGATTGACTTCATCAAAGAAAAGGTGGGTGTTAACGAAGCCGAGTTCGAACAGGAATTTGCCAAGCACCAAGAAATCTCTCGTGCCGGCGTGGAAAATAAATTCGGCGGGCATGGGCTGGCGGCTGGTGCGGTAGTGAGTGAAGCTGACAAACAGAAAATTACCCGCCTGCATACCGCCACCCACCTACTGCACGAAGCCTTAAGAAAAGTTTTGGGCGAGACCGTTCACCAAGCCGGTTCAGATATTAATCCCGAACGCGCGCGGTTTGATTTCGCTTTTCCCCGCAAGTTGACCTCTGAAGAAATTACCCAAATCGAAAACTGGATCAATCAAAAAATTGATTCTGGTTTCAGTGTGGACAAAGAAACACTCCCCTACCAACAGGCCATTGATAAAGGCGCGCTGGCTTTCTTCAAGGAAAAATATCCCGAAATGGTAGATGTTTATACCATTACCGATAATCAGGGAGGAATTATCAGCAAAGAACTCTGCGGTGGTCCGCATGTTGCTAGTAATCAGGGGCTTGGTCGTTTTAAAATTATCAAAGAAGAAAGCAGCAGCGCTGGGGTAAGGCGAATTAAGGCAGTTTTGGAGTAAACTATAATTGTTAACGGGGGTCCCCAAAATGGTCTAGCGAAGCGACCATTTTGGGGAGAGGAGAAATCCTTGAGCCCCAAAAGGTTCTGCTGAACAGCATGAACCGTAAACGCGAAAGGATTTGGACGAATGGCGTGGGGGCGTAAAACCAAATCAGAACCCCATAAACAACTTATCCTTGATTTGGGCACCGGCACCGTCAAGGCCATCATTGTGTTTGTGGAGAATGACGAAGTCCATATCGCGGGTCGGGCTTATGTTAAATATAAGCCATCTCTCGCCCATGGCGGCGTCATTACCAACCTTGAAGGCATGGCTCTGGCTTGCAACGAAGCCATCAAATTAGCCAGTGCCCAAGCCAAATATCAACCCAAATCAGTTATCTTCGGTGTTAGCGGTCAATTGGTGGAAAGCGTAACCACCACGGTTCACTACGATCGCGCCCATCCCGAACAGTCACTAGAGCCCTCGGAATTAAAGAATATTATTTATAAGATCCAACAGCGTTCGAGCGAGCGTCTACGTTCAGTTTTACAGGAAAAATTCTCCGACTCTCACCCCGATGTCGAACTCATTCATGCCGCGGTGGTTGATGTTCAACTTGATGGCTATCCACTGGAAAACCCCATCGGTTTTCAGGGCAAGCGGTTAACCCTAACCATCTTTAACGCCTACGTTCCGCTGGTGTATGCCAGTATGATGCAGGAGCTAGCTCGGCAGTTGGATTTACAACTAATCAGTATCGCTGCTCAGCCCTATGGCATTTCTAAACTGCTGGCCGCCAAAGACCGAGAGGATTACAACGGGATTTTTGTCGATGTCGGTCACACCTCTACCGATGTGGTAGTGGTTAAGAGCGGTAGCGTGGAAGGTATGCAAAGCTTTGCCTTTGGTGGACAGGCCTTTACCCGAGCTATTCAACGCTCCCTTAAAACCAGTCCGGAACGCGCCGAAAAAATCAAGCTTGAGCATGGCCTAGGTAAGCTTAACAAGCGCTCCGCTGACAAAATTAGCGAAGCGCTGATGAACGATGCGCGCACTTGGCTAATCGGCGTCGAGCTAGCTTTAAAAGAATTCTCGGATCTCAAATTGCTTCCCCCTCGCGTTTACCTAACTGGTGGCTCGGCCCCTCTGCCCGAACTCCGGCGCGTACTGCTGACTAAGGATTGGACGCAAAGCTTGCCGTTTTCCAACAAACCCTATCCTGAGGTAATTTCCCCCGATGATATTGATAACGCTGTTGATGAGGTTGGACTGAATTGGTCGCCCCAGGATTTACCATCGCTGGGACTAGCCAAGTTGCTATTAGATCTCACTCCCGCCAATGACATAGTTACCGCTATGTTACAAAGCATTATTCGTTCAATGAAGGGCTTGGGATGAACCAGATTCCTATCATCTATTTAGAGGCCGGTGACGATTTAAGTCAGGCCATCCAAAAAATCAATCGCGTCAAAAGCGCATCCATTACTATTATGATTCCCAAGGGCGCCGTACTGATGCACAGCCCGCTTAATTTAAAAATTCTTAAACGCTGCCTTGATAATCAGCAACGAACGGCGCAAATCGCAATTGCCGACAAAATCGGCAGCACCTTTGCTGAGCAAGCCGGCTTTGAACTGGCTATCATCACTCCCGCATCGAGTCAGCCGGTCGTATTAGAAGATATCGAGACCATTGCCCCGGAGGTTGCTCTTGAAGAGGATATCGAGTTGGATGAAACCGAGCTCGAGGAAATACCCGTCTCCCCCTTCATAAAGCACGGGCTCGGCATTGCCAAAGCTAGCTCAATAATCCGGTCGCCGCAATTGACCAATTGGCGATTGCGTCTGTCGCGTCAGCATAAACTGACCCTATTCATCGTTGCCATCGGCTTAGTGATTCTTGGCAGCGTGGGATATTTTGTAGTACCCAAAGCTCAAGTTACTCTGGAAGTTCAATCTGAGCCATTTAAAAAACAATTTGCTCTTATCTTAGCTGATACACAGGACTTACAAGCGGCTGGTGCCAATGTTTTGACCGGACGCTTTTTAGAAGTCACCCGGGAAAATGTTGCTACCTTCTCGGCTACTGGCGAGCAGAACAACGGCAAAAAGGCCGAGGGTCAGATCACAGTTATTAACCATACCGGCTCTATTGCCGGACTCCTGGCCAATACTCGGTTTAAAACCCCCAGTGGTTTGATTTTCCGAATTAAGACCGACGCACTGGTTGCTTCTGCCCGTAATCAAGTGCCGGGCAAAACTACTGTGGGTGCCGTCGCCGACGAAGGGGGAACTAAATATAATTTATCAGCGCCATTGAAACTATCAGTGCCGGGCCTAGGTACCAACGCGCAGGAGTTGGTCTATGGCGAAATCGCGGATAGTTTTACTGGCGGCACCGATGAGATTACGAAAGTAGTATCACAGGAGGATATTGATAAAGCAAAGGAAGCGGCCGCTAAGAATGTTTTTGCTGCTGCTGAAGCCGAACTGCAAAAACAACTTAAACGCAGTGAGGAAATTACTCCCAACTTTATTCAAAGTGATGTAATCGATGCCATTCCCAGCGTCACAGTCGGTGCGACTAAAGACCAATTCGAAGTGCGTGTTCAATCGCGTAGCTGGGTGATTGCTATTCACAAAGGCAACCTACAAGCTGCCATCTTGAACGCCGCCGCCAATGAAGTGCCCGAAGGAAAACAAGTTACTCAGCGGACTGTTGATACCGCCAAGACAACAGCGGTGGAGGGTAACTTCTTAACCCACAGAATTAATCTACTAGTGTCCGTTGATGGCCGCATCGGTCCCCTGCTGGATACTGCCAACATTGCCGCGCGGCTGGTCAATCAACCAATCGCCTCCGGTAAGAATTACCTTCAGGGGCTCTCGGATGTTGCCTCTAGTTCCATTAACATTTGGCCCGCTTGGATGCCCCGTACCCCCCTATTGCGCAACAATGTCAAAGTCCAAGTCGTGTATTTGGGGGAATAAAGATTGACGGCCGGTCGCGATATGACATAAATAGAGCAAGATGAACGATGCGACCATGATACTAGGTTTGGATATCGGCGATCGCCATGTTGGTGTAGCAATTGGCAATACTATCACTCGCACTGCCACTCCCCTGCCCGATTTGGATAACGATCGGTTTTTAATCGATCATTTGGCAGAGTTGCATACGCGATATAATTATTCAAAAATTATTGTTGGTTTACCGGTGACCGCTATCGGCCAACATGGCAGCCAAGCGCAAAAAGTTAAAGAATTAGTTGTCGAATTAACTGACAAATTACCAGCAGAAATTATTTTAGAAGATGAACGGTTTACTACTCAATCCGCTACCAAATTTTTAGCGGAAAATCCCCAAACCAACGCCACAATTGACGGAGTTTCGGCTAAATTTATCCTAGAAGGATGGCTTGCTCGCCTGCCCTAAGAGCTAGCCCGCTAAGTGCCTCTCTAAAAAAAGTATTTGACAGATTGGGCGTAGCTTTTTACAATGGGGTCGATATTGGTTTTGACCCATCGGGAGGTGGAATGAACAAGTCGCAATTAATTGAGTTGATCGCCCAAAAGGCCAGCTTGTCAAAGAAGTCGGCTACCCGTGCTGTAGATCTCTTTGTCGACAGCATCAAGGACAATTTAGTGAAGGGTAAGAAGGTCACCATCACCGGTTTCGGGACTTTTTCCGTGAGCTCTCGGGCTTCACGCAATGGGGTCAACCCGCAGACTGGTAAGGCCATCAAGATCCCAGCCAGCAAAGTCCCCCGCTTCAAGGCCGGCAAAGACCTGCGTAAGCTGATTGGTTAATCTTTCCTCATTTTTGAAATGAATCGGAACTCTTGCCCTAGAGGCAAGAGTTTTGTTTTGTGTAAGATATAGATACAGGCGGGTGTAGTATAACGGCTATTACCTGCCCACCAGAGTGATATCTAGATTCAGAGAGGCTAATGACCTATTCTGGATGAGATTGAACGCCGGTGGGTGTCGACAATCTTACAATGCGGGTATGGTTTAACGGTAAAATACCAGTTTTCCAAACTGGTGACGGGGGTCCGACTCCCCCTACCCGCTCCAGTCTTCGCTACCCTTGGTAGCTTCGCCTGGCTTACGCCAGTCCAATTTTTGACGGGGTAACTTGATTTAGTCTGGCTAATTAAATATAAAAGCGAAGACTGCCCTGCGTAGCTTTTAAGCGAAGCATGGGCTACTTTTTATTCAATAGGGAAACAATTCCCCCTACCCGCTTGTATAAATTAAAAACCCGCCAATTACTTGACGGGTTCTAAGGTTCGTTGGGCTTCGGGATGTGTCACTGTTGAGACCGATAGATCTGCAAGACCTTGTGCGAGTTCAGCTCTTCGCAGTAACGCACCGGCCGAACGGTCAGCGGGCAGATTGGCCCGTCCTTATCTATGTCATACAGGACAGTGCCGTTAAAGTCCCATACTTCCAGAACGGTTCGGGTGTCCGGATCAAAGAATACGGTATATCCAGTGACGAAGGTATAGTTGGCCAACTCTATCAATGGTTCATTGGGGAAGTCGGTCTCCATGGTTGGATGATAGTGTTTTGAATCATTTGGCCACTTGTCGCCCCAAAACATTCCCTCCCACATTGAGCCGTGATTGTAGTGAGGCGCAGGTAACAACTCACCACCGGCATCATAGAGAAAACTCTCCGTGTATCGAAGTCCAGGAAAACTCTCGAAGTCAAGTGGGTATGCTGCCTGTCGGTCAATGGCGAACTGGCCATTGGGCAAAGCATATGCCGCCACGAAGTCTGGTAGTTCAGCCATAGTGGCCAGCCATTTCGGGATGGGCGGGTATGGTGCACTATGCATTAAAGCACGCAAACCCTTGTGTTCCGGCCCCACAAAATCCGAGATCATCACCGCCCCCATGCTGGTTGCGACTTGCGTCAACGGATTATCAGTGTTACCCGTTACGCCCTTATTTGACAACACGACGATTACTAACAGCCCTACCAATGGGGCAAGCGTCAAGGTCCACACTCGCATCTTGTTTCCTCCTTACTCGCGAGTAATACTGCTCCAAGTATAACAGCCCAAGGGTTAGTAATGAGTTATGTAGATATTCACCCCTTGACGGAGGGGCTATTTTATGCTATAATTAAACAATAATCAAAAACCTTCGGGGGCCTTTCCCTTTGAAGCGAAAATGAAAACTAACATTAAAACCATCTTTAACAAACTAAGAAGTACCCTAGTCCAATCGGGCTATCGGGTGATATTGGTGGATAAACTAACACCCAGAAAGAACCATTCCCTACGCTCCCGCGGGGTCAAAGGTTATATTGTCCCAGACGAACTCAAGATTTACATTAACCAAGCTATCGGTGTTAATGACCGGGTAATCACTCTCATCCACGAACTTCTGCACGAGCTTTACTCCCAGTGGCCCGAATCAAAAGTCGAGCGGGAATGTAAAAGAATCTTTCGCAGTCTTAAGGTTTCACAGTTAGGTTGGTTCCAGTTCTTTGTGATGACACGAGCTGAAATGCAAGCCGCCTTAAAGCAATTGGAAACCCACTCTCCCATCTGCTAACTCCCACCCAAATTGTTTTCTCTACTTTTCCGCACTTGGCGGAATTTTTTATTGAATTTGCTGTGCTAGGATGGTAGTGTATTTGCAGAATACTGCCCCGGTAGCTCAGTGGATTAGAGCGGCTGCCTTCTAAGCAGTAGGTCGCAGGTTCGATCCCTGCCCGGGGCGCCAGAACTTTGGTACAAGTGCATCAGTTGTCTGCAGTGGGGTGAGCGTAGCTCAGTGGTAGAGCTCCTGGTTGTGGTCCAGGCGGTCGTGGGTTCGATACCCATCGCTCACCCCACTGCAGACAACATTGATAGATTGGTACAATGCCCCCGTAGCTCAGTGGATTAGAGCGTTGGATTCCGGTTCCAAAGGTCACAGGTTCAAATCCTGTCGGGGGTACCACAGGGGTGCATAGCTCAATGGTAGAGTGTCTGCCTCGTTGGCTTGGGTGGGGTGCATAGCTCAATGGTAGAGCAGCTGCCTCTTAAGCAGTTGGTTGGAGGTTCGAATCCTCCTGCGCCCACCCAAGCCAATGACTTACCAAATCGAAGGAGGTTCGTTCGCGATGCTGCTCTAAAATTTATTGTTTTCCATATTGCAGCCAGCGGGGAAATCATCCTCCTGCGCCCACCAGTATTCGCTTCCTTGGCAGGAAGCTACGCCTGGCTTACGCCAGCAAGAATGATATAAAAACAAAAGCGAAGACTGCCCTGCGAAGCTTTTAAGCGAAGCACGGGCATTCCTTGATTATTCAAATGCGGCCCCATCGTCTATCGGTTAGGACGTCAGATTTTCAATCTGAAAAGACGGGTTCGACTCCCGTTGGGGCTGCCAGTAAAGAACTCCGACAAGTTGGAGTTCTTTTGATTTTTAAAATCCCTCTTGACACCCCCCAAGCGGATATATAAACTCGGCATTGTATGTAAAAGCAATTCGCACACCGCTTGGTTTTTTGGTGTGCCCGAGGGTCGAATATTATTAACCTTACGGAGTAACTATGGACGAGGATATGATGACTAACGGCACCGATTCCGTCACGGCTGATGCTCGGCCGATTAAGGCGGATGACGATGATATGCCGATTGGTGATGATACTAAGGCCAACGACCAAGATGAAGAATTGGAAGGCAGTACCAAAACAGACCATGAGGAAATTGATGGCGAAGAATGGGATGATGCCGAGGAAGCCGAAGAAGAGGATGATGACCTGGGTAGCGATAGTGAAAAATAGTTCCAATCTTGTTTCAAACTAAATATTAAGCCAAGCCCCGCAGAAAACCGCGGGGCTTGGCCTGCTATAATGGGTCTACTATGGCTAGATATGACACCATTATCATTGGCGCGGGTGCGGCTGGTCTAGCCGCCGCTCTTTATGCTACCCGTCGAAAGCTCTCAACTCTGGTTTTGAGTCGTGACTTAGGCGGCCAGACCGCCACCACCATGGATATCGAAAATTACCCTGGGGTGGACTTTTCCACCGGTCCGGATTTAATGAACCGTTTTGCTGATCAGGCCAAAAAATTCGGTGCCCAAATTGTTTTGGACGGAATTACCGAGATTGCCAAGGTTGCCGATGGCCTTAATGTCATCACTGAGAGCGGGGCCACTTACCAAACCCGTTCCGTCATCCTCGCTTTTGGCAAAAGTCACCGCCATCTGGATGTGCCTGGGGAAAAAGAGTTTATGAATAAAGGCGTAGTGTACTGCGCTACTTGCGATGCTCCCCTCTTTGAAGGTAAGACCGTTGCAGTAGTGGGCGGCGGTAATGCCGCGATGGATGCCGTCATTTTGCTGTCTAAAATTGCCGGAAAAATTTATCTTGTTCACCGACGCGAAGAATTCCGAGCTGAAGCCGTGTTAATTGATAAAGTTAAGCGGGATCAAAAAGTTGAGTTGGTTTTAAACGCTACGGTGAAAGAAATCAAAGGCGACCAGTTTGTGAACACACTAATAGTTAACACCCCTACTGGTGAACGGGAGTTAGTAGTGGAGGGTGTATTCGTAGAAATTGGTCAGATAGTGAGTTCGGAATTTCTTCAGGGTCTGGTCAATCTTAATGAAGCCGGGGAAATTATCATTGATCAATTTAATACCACTTCTTGTTCCGGTATCTTCGCCGCTGGTGACGCGACCACCGTCCCGTTCAAACAAACCGTCATCTCGGCCGGTGAAGGTGCTAAAGCCGCTCTCGCCGCCTATAACTATCTGCAAGGCCGCGACCCCGGCGCCAAATTCGCAGACCAAGGATACATTAAATAGTTTTGTTTTATGGAAACCACCGCTACCACATCTCCTAGAATTAAATTACCAGCCGCCCTCGCTCAGGCGGCTGAGCTGTCACAACTGCCCGCCTCCGTTCTCGATCGATTGATGTACCCCGATCACATCCACACCCACAAATTAAGCATTATGCGTGATGACGGCACCACTTTGACCGTCACCGCTTGGCGGGTACAGCACAATAATTGGCGCGGGCCCTATAAGGGTGGTATTCGTTTTCATCCCAAGGTAAATCTCGATGAAGTTAACACCCTAAGTGCTTTAATGACTTTTAAAACTGCCGTCATCAATATTCCGCTAGGCGGCGGTAAGGGCGGAGTGCGGGTAGATGCCAAAAGCTTATCTCCCACCGAACACGAGCGATTGGCGCGAGCTTATGTCCGGGCTTTTGCCGACATCATCGGGCCAGAACAAGACATTCCCGCTCCCGATATTAATACTAACAATAACACCATGGGCTGGATGATGGATGAATACTCTCGGATAGTCGGCCACGATGCCCCCGGGGTGGTTACCGGTAAACCAGTCGAGCTGTTCGGCTCCCGCGGCCGCCATTTAGCCACCTCTCTTGGCGGCAAGGCCGCGTTAGATGAGCTGGTCAAAAAACTTAACTTGGTCAAAGTTCCACTAATCGTTGCCATCCAGGGGATGGGTAATGTCGGCGGCGGACTAGCCGAATTGCTGGCGCAAGATGTTAAATACAAAGTCGTTGCCATCAGTGACAGTCAAAGCGGAATCTATCATCAGACCGGGCTGGATATTAAAAGTGTGTTTGACCACAAGGCCGCCACTGGCGGCGTCGAAAATGCCGAGTACGCTCACAATTTAACCAACGGTGAATTGCTGGAATTGCCAGTAGACATTTTAGTATTAGGCGCCATCGAAAACCAAATTACAGGCGCTAACGCCGAGCGTGTTCAAGCAAAAGTTATTTTGGAGCTGGCTAACTGCCCCGTCACCAATGAAGCGGACAGCATTCTTAATCGGCGTAATATTATTGTTGTGCCGGATATTCTCGCTAATGCCGGCGGCGTGGCAGTAAGTTACTTTGAGTGGGTACAAAACCAACAAAATTGGTACTGGACCGAAATTGAGGTTAATCATCGATTAACCGAATTAATGCGCCAAGCCGTTGACGAAGTGTGGCAGACAACAGCAGAGCGTCAAACAAATTTACGCGTGGGAGCGTACATTTGTGCCCTCAGTCGCCTGGCATCTGCCGCCAAGTGGCGGGCGGTGGTATAGTGGTTAGTGGCTAGATTTCCCTAACTCGGAGGCGGCTCTATGAAGCTGGTTAAATACACTATTTACTCCACGCCAACCTGCCACTATTGTCATTTGTTAATGGATTGGCTGGCGCATAGTAATGTCGCCTACGAAAATAAAGATGTGGTTTCAGATTTGGAGGCCCGCAGAATTATGGTTGAAAAAAGCCAGCAGATGGGCGTGCCGGTGAGTGTGATTGAGATGCGGAATCCCGCTGGCAAAACCTCCGAGCACATCATTGTTGGATTTGCTCAAGCACAAATCAGCAATCTACTCGGCATCCAGCCCTAGATTTTCTTTAGTTACCGCTTTACGAATGTCAGTATAGGCAAACCCTTTCCGCGCCAAATAGCTGGCAATTTTTTCGAAGCGTTCTCGCCACGATAGTTCGCTTTTTAGACTGCGGTTTTTAGTTTGTGCTAATGTTACCGCTGCGTCCGTGTCAGATATCAATTGGTTCAATGCGGCTTGGGCGATGCCCACCCCAATTCCCCTCTGCCGAAGTTTTAACGAAATTTCTTTTTTGCTTTTAGTCCCCTGATGAACAAGCCGGTGGACTAATTGTTCCGCGAATCTTTCGTCATTCAGCAAATTTGCCGCCACCAACTTTTCCATTAAAATCTGTACTGTCGCTGGCTCGAACCTTCGCTTCAATTTCAGTTGCATATCCCGTTCACTCTTAGGACTGGCCTGTAAACTTCTCAATGCCCAGTCCCAGGCACTATTCTCGGCCTGGGTAGTTTCCAGCCGATCTACTAATCT
>Ga0315293_10002223_pt1 | contig 18736 bp, 13 predicted proteins | sample YL17G13_20_MG_FD_203071 | JGI IMG/M metagenome (GOLD analysis project Ga0315293, IMG submission 203071) | Sediment microbial communities from Yellowstone Lake, YNP, Wyoming, USA - YL17G13_20 | ecosystem: Environmental > Aquatic > Freshwater > Lake > Sediment | place: USA: Wyoming | collected... | reverse complement strand
CATCGGGTCCTGAAAGATGGCGACCAGGTCTTTGCCACGAATCTGCCTGAGCTGATCCTCGCTCTGCTGGAGAAGATTGAGGTCCCGAAGATATATTCCCCCGGCGGTGATCTGTCCGTTGGGCGGCAAGAGGCGCAGTAGTGCGGCCGCCACGGTGGACTTGCCGCACCCGGATTCGCCCACGATACCCACGATCTCCGAGGGCTGCACCTCGAACCCCACGTCGGAGAGGGCCTTGAAGTGTCCCTCGCGCGTGTGGTAAGTCACCTCCAGGCCCGCGACGCGCAGCAGGGGATCCATCACGCCCTCCTCGACCCGGCCAGTTTGGGGTCGAGGATGTCGCGCAGGGCTTCGCCAAAGAAGGTGAAGCCGAGGGTGGTGACCATGAGCGCCAGGCTGGGCCACAGGACAGGCCAGGGCGAGGTGCGAATCCTCGAGAACCCGTCGGAGAGCATGACCCCCCAGGAGGGCGTGGGCGGCCGCACGCCGAATCCGAGAAAGGAGAGCCCGGCCTCCGTGGCGATGGCGCTGGGCAGGTCCATCGCCAGCAGGATGAAGAGCGGGGCCAACACATTGGCCAGGATATGCACGAATACGATGCGCATCCCGCTGGCGCCCAGGGAGCGCTCGACCTCGATATAGGGATTCTCCTTGACCGCCAGCACTTGGGCGCGGGTCACTCGGGCGTAGCCCGGCGCGAAGGTGAGCGCAATGACGATGATCACGTTGCGGGTCGAGGGGCCGAGCAGCGCCAAGAGAGCCAGCATCAGGACGACGGTCGGGAAGGCCTGAACCGTGTCGAGCAGGATGAGCGTGAGATTGTCAAGCCGGCCACCCGCATAACCCGCGACCAGCCCGAGCACCAGACCGGCCAGGAGTGCTGCCAGCACGGCGGGGAAGGCAGTGCCCAGCGCGATGCGCGTTCCCGTCAGCAGGCGCGCAAGCAGATCGCGCCCCAAGTGGTCAGTCCCCAATACATGCGAAGCCGAGGGGCCCTCGTTGCGGTGGCTGACGTCCTGTTTGGCATACGGGTAGGGCGCCATGAGGGGGCCCACCGCAAGGATCAACGCCAAAATCACAACGGTGACAAGCCCAAAGACGCCCGAGGGTCGGCGGGCAAGGTCGGAGAGCACATGAGGCCTGGAGATGCCGGGGGCCTTGGCGGCCGGCGCAGCCTGGGTCACTGGCGCGTCTCCTGGTACTGAATGCGCGGATCGAGAAAGTGATAGGACAGATCGGCCAGCAGGTTGGCCAGCACGAAGAGGACCGAGGTAACCAGCACGCCTCCCCGAACCACAGGGTAGTTGCGTGAGGAGATGGCGTCGAACATGAGCCGTCCGAGCCCCGGACGGGTGAAGATCACTTCCACAAAGATGGCCCCACCCAGCAGGCTGCCCATCCCGATTCCCAGCATGGCCACGGTGGGGATGATCGCGTTCTTGAGTGCGTACTTATAGAAGACCAGGCGCTCGCTCAAGCCGTAGGCAAAAGCCGTGCGGATGTAGTTTGCATTCAGAACCTCGAGCACGCTGGCCCGCACCAGACGGGCCAGGTAGCCTATCCACAGCATGGCCAATGCGGCGGACGGCAGGACGAGGTGCCGCAGGTAGTCGACCGGGTCCGACATATCCCCTACCCCGATGGCTGGGAAGAGCCTGAATAGGACCGCAAAGCACAGCAGCAGGAGCAGCCCGGCGACGTAAGCGGGCAGGCTGATGAAGGCCACCGACACGATGCCCGTCACGCGGTCCACCCAGGTGTTGGGGTGGGCTGCCGAGTAGATGCCGAGCGGAATGCCGAGCAGGATGGCCAACCCCAGCCCCGCCACAGCCAGGATCAGAGTATGCGGCAGCGCCTGTCCAATCATCCGGGTGACCGGCTGATGGGTAAGGAAATCGGACCCCAGGTCGCCACGCAGGACGCCGGTAAAGAAGTCGAGCAGCTGAAGAGGGATGGGCTTGTCGAGCCCCATTTCCTCGCGCACCCGGGCGGACATGCTCGGGGTCGCTCGCGGACCGAGGATCGTCCGCACCGGATCGCCGGGGATGAAATGAACCAGGGAGGCCAAGAAGAGGGTCGACAGGAATACCACGACGACCGTCATGCCCAGCCGCTTGATCAGGTATGAAAGCATGGCCTCCGCCCTACGGGCGATGCTGCCGGGCGTCCCCCGGCGGTGAGCGGCGGTCGCAGAGTGCAGGTGGGCACACCTCACCTCCTCGCCCCCTGCGACCGCCATCGCAGCTTATGCGCTCAGGTCATCCAGCGGGACGAGAGCGACTAGTCGCCGCTGAATGCCCATGGGATCGGCATGGCGAGCGGTGTCAGGCTGGCTTGCACGCCCTGCCGCACAACGAAGTAGCTGGCGGGATGAGCGATCCAGACCGCGTTGGCGGCTTCATCCCACACCTTCTGCAGGTCAATGTACATTGGCTCGCGCGCGGAGGCCTCCACTACTTTGAGCGCCCCGTAGTGCTGTTCGTCATACGCCGGACTGCACCAGTACGCCCAGTTCCATTGCAGCACCTGGTCGCAGGTGAACCACGAGGTGTTGTAGGAGGGATCTGGGCCGGTGGTGCTCCAGCGGATGAGCGTGAGCTGGCGGTCCTTCAGACCTTGCTCGCCGAAGCCGCCATCCCAGTAGGTGGCATCGTCCTGAGCCACGATTTCGGCCGTGATTCCGGCCTCCGCCAGATTGGCCTGGATCATCTCGGCGATCTGCCGATCCTGCTGCGCGGTCAGCGTGGTCAACGTCACTTCAAGCGAGCTCAGTCCGGCCTTGGCCAGGAACTCCTTGGCCTTGGCGACATCGCGAGCGGGGCAGGGCGCATCCGCCCAGTAGCCCAGCTGCCCGGGGGCCAGGATGGCGCAGGCCCGTGTGGCCTTACCCCCGTACGCCGCTTCGAGAATGGACGGAACGTCCACGGCGGCGCGGATGGCCTCGCGCACATTGATGTCCGCTAACTTCGGATGCTGGACGTTCATCAGCAGCACGTCGTAGCTAAAGGGGGTGATCTGCATGACCTTGAAGCCGGGCTTCGCTTCGAACTGCCCGATCAGCGTCTCGGGCATCGGAGCGAAGTCGATCTCGCCGGTCTCGAGGGCGATCTGGGCTGCGCTGTCGTCGACGACCGGGATCAGGCGGATCTCATCCCAGACCGGCTTCGGTCCCCAATAGCCCGCGAACGGCTTGAGCAGCACGTACTGATCGGGGACCCATTCAACAAACTCGTAGGGGCCGGTGCCGACGGGGGTCTTGGCATAGGCCTCGGGGCCGCTCATCTCCCCATACTTCTTGCACAGGATCGTGCCGTCGATGTCGGGGAGAGTATTGACCCACAATGGTGCGAAGGGGTTCTTTAAGACAATCGCGCCGGTGTACTTGCCGGTGACATCCACCCGGTCCAGTTCCTGCCAGTTGACGATCTCGGGGGAGTCGAGAACTGGGTCGATGTAGCGCTCAAACGAGAACTTGACATCCTCCGCGGTCAGTTCGCCACAGCCGGCGTGGAACTGAATTCCCTCCTTCAGCTTGAAATCGACGGTCAACCCGTCGGCCGAAGGGGTGATCGACTCGGCCAAGACGTTGACGACCTCTGAGGTTCCTGGCCTATAGGCCACCAACCCTTCGAGCACGGTGAGCAGGATTTGACCCTCGGCCGACGACGGCCGGAAGGCGGGATCCAGATTCGAGACATCATTCGTCAGGCGCAACTTCAACACCCTGGGCGCGCTGACCGGGGCGGCGGTTGGGGGTTGCTCGACCACCAACGTCGCCGCGGGTGCCGCGAGGGTCGATGGCGCGACCGGGGCCCCGCACGCCGCGAGGGTCGCGACAAGCAAGAGCAGCCCGATCACCCGAGCCGTGCTGTGTGTTTTCATTTCTCTCCTCCACTGCTGAACTCGAGACGGTTGCCATACATCCTGCGCGGGGCCGGGTCTCGGCGCCCCGGCGCCTCTCGCTCGATTGTGCAGCTCGTGGGCGGTCGCTGCGCCGCGCGGCCGATCGCGAGGTGCGTGGGCTCCGAGGGGGGACGGCCGCGGTCAACCCGCCGCGGCTCCCCGTATCCGGTTCATTCGGCCGTGAAGGCCCACGGGACCGGGATGGCCAAGGGCGTGAGCACCGCCTGGATGCCGCGCCGGACCGCAAAATAGTCCGCTGGATGCACGGTCCACACGACGTTGACAGCCTCGTCCCACACGCGCTGCAACTGCACATACATCTCCGCGCGCTTAGCCTGATCCATTTCCTCAAGTGCCCCGAAGTGGTTCTTGTCGTACTCCTCGCTGCACCAGTACATCCAGTTCCATTGCAGGACCTGCTCGCAGGTGAACCACGAGGTATTGTAGGACGGATCGGTCCCGGTGGAGCTCCAGCGGATGTAGGTGAGTTGGCGATCCTTGAGCCCCGGTTCGCCAAAGCCACCATCCCAGTACGTGGCATCGTCCTGCGCGACAACTTCCGCTTGGATGCCCACTTCGGCAAGGTTCGCCTGGATGAGCTCGCCCACCTGGCGGTCCTTTTCCCCGTTGAGCGTCGTGATCGTGAGCCCCACGGGCGCGGCGGAGGCCTTGGCCAGGAATTCCTTCGCTTTCACCACATCCCGCTGGTAGCAGGGGGCTTGTTCCCAGAATCCAAGCTGGCCCGGGGCGAGGAGGGCACAGGCGCGCGTCGCCAGGCCGCCATACGCCACCTCGATGATCGCCGGGACGTCAATGGCGTAGCGGATGGCCTGGCGCACGTTGATGTCCGTGAGGTTCGGGTGCTGGACGTTCAGCAGCAGCCCGTCGTAGCTGAAGGGAACGATCTTCACCACGTTGAAATCGCTGTTGGCGGTGAACCGTTCGACCAGGGTCTCTGGGATGGGGGCGAAATCCAGTTCGCCGGTTTCGAGCGCGATTTCGGCAGCGCTGTCGTCAACCACCGGCACAAAGCGAATTACGTCCCACACCGGTTTGGGACCCCAGTAGCCCTCAAAGCGCTTGAGGGTCAGGTGCTGGTCGGGAACCCACTCGACGAACTCGTAGGGGCCGGTGCCGATCGGGTGCTTGACGTACGCGTCTGCACCCTTCTGCTCGACATACTTCTTTGACATGACCACGCCCGCCATGTAGGGCAGCGTGTTGACCCACAACGGGGCGAAGCGGCCCTTCATCACGATGGTGCCGGTGTACTTGCCGGTGACCTCGACCTGCTCGAGTTGGCTCCAGTTGACTTTCTCCGGCACATCCAGGGCTGGATCGATGTAACGCTCGTAGGAGAACTTCACATCGTCCGCGGTGACCTCACCGTAGCCGCCCTGGAACTGTAGGCCCTCTTTGAGCTTGAAATCTATCCGCAGTCCATCGGCCGAAGGTGTGATCCTTTCGGCCAAGACGTTGACGACCTCGGTGGTGCCGGGCTTGAAGGCCACCAGGCCCTCCAGGATGCACAGCAGGGACTCGTCTTCCGCTGTGGACGGGCGGTAGGCCGGATCCATGTTCGACACATCGTTGACCAGGCGCACGGTCAGGATCTTGGGACCGGCCGGTTCGGACGTGGCGGGCGGCATCGCGGTGGAGGCGGGACCAGCGGTCGCCTGGGGTTCGGGGGTAGCCGAGGCAGACGGCGCCCCACACGCGGTGAGGCTTGAGACCATGATGAGCAGGATCAGAAGCGCACGAGCGGGGTTGGCGAGTGTCCTTTTCATTGCCCATCTCCATTCCATGGCGGGTGCGGCGGACGATCTCGACGGCAATGGGAATTCACGCGAGCGGGTTGTATGGCACCTCCTTGATCCGAGTGAAGCCGATGTCAGCGAAGTTGCCGCTCGATTGACCGATGGACCCCACAGGAACAGCGCTCCGGCGACCTGCGCCAGTCCTGGCTGAAGATAATGAAGGGCCTGGGCGAGACGGGCGCAGCTGGTGGCACGCAGGTGCCTGGGCCGGCTGCATGTGCACGCCTGCAGGCCGGGGGTGGGGAGGCCCAGGCTGGAGCGTTCCGCGGGCGGGATGAGGCCCTCCTCAGCTCGTCGGTTGTTGCGGGCCCGGTTTGCCCTCGCCCTCCTTTGTGTGTTCCGTTCCCCGGCCGTAGATCAGAAGAGTTGTCCACTTGACTAGTTCTCTATATGACAGTACACTCATTTTATAGCCGCTTCAAGAGCAAGTCAAGCACCCAACTGCCATGAGCCTCATCAGGCGTCCACCAGGGGCGCACTTCGCCCCTCCCGAGATCCCCGGGCTCCGGCAAACGACGGAGCAGGATCGTGCGCCTTGGCCCCCCGCGCGCCGTAGGCTCGCTCACCGACTTTTTCTTCCGCTTGCCCCTCAAGGGCTTATGATCGATCGGCTCTGGTGGTTTTCGGAATTCCCCCGAGGACACGTCTCATCGCGCAGGCGGGCCGACCAGGGTCCTTGGGCCAGGCGACCCACTCCCGTCCCGCCCTGGGGCGCGCGGCCATGGACGCGACAGCTGTCCAGTGTGGAAGACAGAATGAGGGAGCCGGCCGCTGTGTGCGGACCGAGCTGGGCGTCAATGACCGGCAGACAGATCGCCTGCGGGAGCCTCGGTCTAAGGCAGGGTCGGGCTCAGGCATCGCCGCCTCGGGTGATTGCCTCGAGCCGTTCAAGCGCATCGTGCGTCCATGACGGCCGGCCGATCAGGGAGATGGCTCGTCGCGCTGGCCGTGACGGGCAAGCCGAGTGACCCGCACAGAAGGAGGCCTGGAGTGAATGGGATAGAGGACCTAGTCACAGCGGTGCAAAGCGGCGACGAGGTGGATGCTCCCGCGAGGGCCAGGCAGGCCCTCCGCTCTGGGGTGGCCGCCACGGACCTCATCGCCGCCATGACCAGCGGGATGAGGGAGGTCGGCGAGCAGTTCGCCCGCATGGAGATCTTTCTCCCCGAGATGACCATGGCCGCCCGAGCGATGCAGGCGGTTCTGAAAGAGGTGGAGCCCGAGCTCCGCGCGGCGGGCGTGTCCGCGGCCCGGAAGGGCACGCTGGTCATCGGCACGGTCGAGGGGGACATGCACGCGATCGGCAAGGACATCGTGATCAGCCTGCTGCGCTGTCATGGCTTCCAGGTCGTCGATCTGGGAGTCAACGTCAACGCGTTGGAATTCGTGCGCATGGCCGAGGCGGTCCACGCCCAGGCGATCGGTGCCTCGGCGCTCATGACAACCACCATGCCGGGTCAGAAGGAAATCCTCAGTCTGCTCCACGCAAAAGGCGTGCGGCAGAATTACCACGTGATCCTGGGCGGCGCGCCCGTCACCGCCGAATGGGTCCAGGCCTGCGGTGCGGATAGCTGGGGAGAGAACGCGTGGACGGCCGTCGAAATCCTGGAGCGCATCATGGCCCAAAGGAGACCCTGACATGCCCCCTGTCCAGATGTGGAACATCTTCGAGCGAGCGGGCACGGGTCCCTTTTGCGAAGATGATGACTTCACCTTCAAGATCCTGATGCCCAAGCTGCAGCAGGTCATTCGCAAGTACGACATTCGCTACGACCCGGCGATGCCCATTCCCCAGGATGACGATCTCGCCGATCGGGTCTGGCAGGCGGCGGTCGAATTCTTTCTGGAGGTCGGCGTTCTCAACGGCGACACCCACCGGCGCATTCTGCTCGAGGAGGCGGAACTGCGCGAGGCGCTGTACCATGCCCCGGGGCGCTACTGGGTCGGCGCGGGCAAGGACGCCCGCTGGTGGGAGCACCGCGCGGTCGAGGATGAGCGGACTCCCTTTTGCATATTCAGCCCCGACATCACCTGCGACGAGGACCTCTTCCTGCCCATGTCGCTGGCCTACATCCAAGAGCCGCTGGCCGATAGTGTCTGTGCCCCGATTCTCGAGGAGAGTATGGGGTTGCCGATCAAGTCCGGCACGCCGACGGAGATGGCGGGCGTGGTAGAGCACGCCATGACCCTGCGCCAGGCGGCCAAGCTCGCCGGACGGCCGGGGATGTTCCTGGTCGCGGTGGGAACGGCGCAATCCGATACCGGCCAGATTGCCGTGAGCAACGATGACTGGGGCGTGCGTCACACCGACGGGCGATTGATCGGCATATTGAGCGAGATGCGCGTCGATAATGAGCTGCTCAACAAGATTGCTCACTGCGCCCAGTTCGGTTGTTTGGTGGGATGCCTCAGCGGGGCGATCTATGGCGGCTACGCGGGTCGCGCCGAGGGAACGGCTGTCCTCGAAACGGCCTACCATCTGGTGGGGCTCACCATTCATCAGGCCAGCTTTCAACAGAGCTTTCCCTTTCACTTGCACTTCACCTCCAACAGCGGTCGCGAAATGCTGTGGGTCGTCAGTATGGTTCACCAGGCGGTGAGCCGCAATAGCCGGATTCTCTCGACCTCCAATGGGTTCCTCAATGCCGGTCCGGGCACGGAGATGGTGTTGTTCGAGGCCGCGGCCCATGGGCTGGCCAGCGTCGTGAGCGGCGGCGATCTGTGGGAAACTGCCGTGGCGCGCAATAAGCACCGCAACTACGCCACACCCCTGGAGGCCCGTCTGGCCTGCGAAGTGGGGCACGCGGTGGCGCGCCAACGCATGAGCCGGGGCCAGGCCAACCAGATCGTCCTGCATCTCCTGGAAAAGTACGAAGCCCAGATTGCACAGGCGCCCAAGGGCAAGCCCTTCCAGGAGTGCTACGATCGCCGCACGGCGCGGCCGAACGCCTGGTACCTCGACATGTACAAAAGAGTCAAGGAGCAGGTGGCCACCCTGGGTGTGCAATTCCCCTATTGAGGCGGCCCGCCGGGAGGCTGGCGTCGCGCCTTCCCATCTCAGGTCCTTGGAGAACAATATGGAGCCCATTCTCGTAGCTGCTGCAGAATCGGTCATCGCCGGGCGAAAGGCCGAGGCTGAACGCCACGTCGCGCAGGCCTTGACGGCTGGGCTTTCCCCGCAGTCGATTCTCACCGAGGGCCTGATCGCGCCCATGGCAGAGGTGGGTGCGCGATTTGAGCGGGGCGAGTTTTATGTGCCGGAGATGCTGATCGCCGCACGGGCGATGCAGGCCGGCCTGGCCGTGCTGAAGCCGCACTTGGCCCAGGCCGGGGTCGTCATGGGTGGCACAGTCGTCATCGGCACCGTGCAGGGCGACCTGCACGACATTGGCAAGAACCTGGTGGCCATGATGCTCGAAGGCGCCGGATTCGAGATCGTCGATCTCGGCACAGATGTTGGCCCCGAAAAGTTTGCGGCCGCGGTGCGCGAGCATCACCCCTCGCTGGTCGGCATGTCGGCCTTGCTCACGACCACGATGAAGAACATGCAGTCCTGCATCCAGGCCATTGAGGACCTTGGCCTGCGCAGCCAGGTCAAAATCCTGGTGGGCGGGGCGCCCGTCACCGAGGCCTTTGCCACGTCGATCGGTGCCGACGGCTACGCCCCGGATGCCAGCCGGGCTGTGGCGCTGGCCAAGTCGTTCGGCTAGTCTTGCGCTGCCGTCGGGACGGGCGCGGGCCGGCGCCGACCGCGCGCTGTGCGCCGAGCACCCTCGCGCCTCCTTGCGCCGCCCCCGGCTCAGCCCTAAAATGCTTCACCACTGCGGCGCGCCGCACCCAGCCGCACCCCTCACCTAGACTGGCCTCACGGCCGAGGAGCACAAATGACGATCGCCTTGAACGGATCGGGCTTGACCCTCGAGAAGCTCGTTCGCATTGCGCGCCAGGGCGAGCGCGTCGAGCTCGCCGAGGAGGCCGTGGCGCGAATTCGGGCCTGTCGCGAAATGCTCGAACAGAAGCTCGCGGCCCACGAGATCATGTATGGGGTCAACACCGGCATCGGTGAATTCTCAGAGGTCGTCCTCAACGACGAGCAAGTGCGACAGTTTCAACGCTATCTGATCTACAACCATGCTGCGGGAATCGGGGACCCGGCGCCGCTGGAGCATGTGCGGGCGGCCATGGCCAGCCGGATCAACGTCCACGCGCACGGCAATTCAGGATGCCGACCCGAGATCACCCTGACCTTGGTCGAGATGCTCAACCGCGGGGTGACACCGGTCGTGTGCCAGAAAGGGTCGGTGGGTGCTTCCGGGGATCTGGCGCCCATGTCGCAGATTGCGCTGCTCCTCATGGGAGAGGGCGAAGCCTTCTATCAGGGCCAGCGCCTTCCCGGGCGGGAGGCCATGCAGCGGGCCGGGATCCCGCTCCCGGACCTGGAGGCGCGGGATGGGCTGGCGACGATCAACGGGTCGAATGTGCTCACCGGGATGAGCGCCTTGCATCTCTTCGACATGGAGCGCTGGCTGCGCCAGGCCGAAATCGCGTGTGCCATGTCGCTCGAAGCCCTGATGGCCAACCTCAAGCCGTACGATGTGCGCATCCACCAGGCGCGCGGTTTTCCCGGCGCCGTGGAATCGGCGCGGGCCATCCTGAAGTGCATCGAGGGCTCCGATCTGGCGTCGGGCAAACTCAAGAGCAAAGTCCAGGACGCCTACTCCATGCGCTCCTCGCCCCAAGTCATCGGCGCCGCTCGGGATGCGCTCGCCTTCGCCCGCCGTCAGGTCGAGATCGAGCTCAATGGAGTGGGCGACAACCCGATCTTCCTGCCGGACTTCCGACTCACGCTGACGGGTGCCAATTTCCAGGGCACACCGGTTTCCCTGCCCATGGATATGGCCGGGGTGGCGATCACCATGGTGTGCGTCCTCTCCGAGCGACGACTCAATCGCCTGACCAATCCTGCGCTGAGCGTCGGGCTGCCGGCCTTCCTGACCAAGGGCGCGGGGATGTTTTCGGGGATGATGCTGAGCCAGTACACGGCCGACACGCTCATCGTCGAGCAGCGCATGCTTTCGGCTCCCGCCTCCATCGCTTCCATCCCGGCCGCGGCCGATCAGGAGGACTTCGTGTCGATGGGCATGAACACCGCGCTTAAGAACGGCCAGATCCTCGACAATGCCTACGGCGTGCTGGGGATCGAGTTCATGGCCGCTGCCCAGGCCCTCGACTTTCGCGAGTTCCAGCCCGGACGTGGTGTGCAAGCGGCGCGGGCCGTCATCCGGCAGGTTGTCCCGCACCTTGAAGAAGATCGGCCGCTGTATGTGGACCACATGCACATGAAGGAGTTGGTTCGCGCCGGCACGATCCTCGAGGAGGTCGAGCGGGTGGTGGGGGGATGGGGGTAAGCCGGCCGACAGCCTCCCGACCTATCCCCTGCACACGATCGTCGAGCCGCCGCAGGGAACGCTCGCCCGCTGAGGCCACCGGAACGGCGCAGCCCGGGAGGGCTCACGCCCGCACCCCGCACAGCCTGCACCCGCCGGTTTCAAGATCGCCGCGCTTCGTGTGTCCCCGCGCACGAAGGAAGGAGCCTGGGGCGTGACCTCGGACCCGATTCGAGACGGGGAGTGACGACCAACCCCCCCGGCCCCCCAACTGAAACGGTCCTGGCCGACGCGCTTCGGCACAGCAGAGACCGGCAACTGCCCGATCACGAGAATGCACGAGGCGAACCGAGGCTCACGAGGCCTCGGTTCTTCGCGTGGGTCGCGGGGCCTCGACTCGCCCGTCCCCCCGGCCTGTGGTCCGAGGGCGGGCCAGCGTACGGGCTGTGAACCACCGGCCTGCGCAACTCGCGGCCTCAGGAGCGCCGGGTCCTTTGCGCAACGCGAGCCGTCACAGAATCTTCGCGATGCAGGTCTTCTCCGCGGTCATCCTCACAAATGCGCCTTCTGGGGACAGCTCTCGTCTGACAAAGCGTTCCGTCCTCCGGTAGCCGCAGGCCCCTGCCGCTCGCGTAGAAGATCCTTGCCCCCTAGGTCAAAACCAAAGGTGAGCTTCAAAGCCTCGGGGGCACAAATCGTGATGCAGGTCCGACACAGGCTGCATTCGGTCGAAAGGACACGCTGGCGGCTGGGGAGGTACTCCGGGATACGAACGTCCATCGGGCACATCTTGACCCAGGCCCCGCAGTCGTTGCCCCTCGTGGCCTCGCCGCCGATCTTGAGGAGAGAGAAGCGCGAGGTGATCTTGAGCGGGACGATGACCGGGCACAGGTATTTGCAGAAGGCGCGGTTGTCGAGCAGGGCGTGGGCCAGAGCAATGCCCACCGCGTAGCAGGTCAGGTTGCCGATAATGAACCAGGCCACGGCTGTCGGACCCGCGGCGCCTTCGCGGAAGCCGAAGACCAGCAACTGCACCAGGCCAACGCTGAGCGCGAGGTGCAGGTAGCAGAGAGAGCCCCAGTGCCCGGGCAGGCGCCCACTCGGCCGACTGAAGGGCAAGAGGTCGAGCACCATGACCGTCCAGCACGCCCAGCCGCACCACAGCCGACCAAAGAGCAGCGGGCCGGAGGCGGACATCGGCCGCCGAGAGCCTCCCTTGACAGCCCTGCGTGCGGTGATATGATTAGTTAGACTAACTATTGGATTATGCCGATGCCCACCGACGATCGCCTGTTGGCCCGCCAACTGCTCAGCATCCTGCCGCTCCTCATGCGCGCCATGGCCGCCGACATGCGCCGCCAGGGCTGCGCCTTGCCGCCCACCCACTTTGCCCTGCCGGCCATGCTTTCCCGCCGCCCGCGCACCATGGGCGAGCTGGCGGAGCGCATGGGCGTCAGCGCGCCTACCATGTCCAACCTGATCGCAACCCTCGCCGAACGCGGCTGGGTGGTGCGCCGCCAGGATCCCGACGACCGGCGGGTAACCCTCATCGAACTAACCGCCTTCGGCCGGCGCTCGCTCCAGCGCCACCAGGTGCTCGCTGAGCAACGCGTGGCGCGGCTCCTCGCGGCCCTGCCGCCCGCCAAACGCCAGGACCTGCTTTCGGGCCTGACCGCCCTGCGGGAGGCCGTCGAAACCAGGTCCCCGCGCAGCGAAAGCCAGGCCCCGCTCGCGGCCCTGCCCGCCCGGCCGCGCCTCACGCGCGCCTGACATCCCTGCTTCGCGCGCGACCTCCATCTGACAAGGAATGACGGAATGAATAAAAGATCCACCCAACGTGCACGCCGCGGCCGCTCCGGAATCGAGATGAAAAGCCTGGGACGCCTCGTCCGTTACCTTACGCGCTACCCGCGCCAGGCGGCCCTGCCCTACGTGTTCCTCGTCGTGGCCTCGCTTTCACAGCTGGCCGTGCCGCGCATGGTGCGCAACATCATCGACGCCGTGACCTCGGGCGTCATCGCGCAAAGCGCACTCTCCAACCTCGCCCGTGTCCCCGCGGCCATCCTGCCCTTGGCGCTGCCTAAGATCCTGGCCGCGCTCGGCCTGCCGGCCGGCTGGACGCTCGACCGGCTCACCGCGGAGATGACCCAGCGTCAAACCGATGCGCCCTCGGCCCTGCTCACCGCAGCCCTCTCGATCCTGGGCTTCGCTGCGCTGCGTGGCGTGTTCTCCTTCCTGCAGGTCTACTGGGCGGAGCGCAATTCGCAGAACGTGGCCTTCGAGTTACGCAATGACTTGTTTGCCAAGATCCAGCACCTGTCGTTCTCCTATCACGACCGCCACCAGACCGGGCAACTCATGATCCGCGCCACCGACGACGTGGAGAAGGTGCGCATATTCATCGGCCAGGGCGTAGTGCAGCTGGTGAGCGCCTTCGTCTTGATCGCGGGCACCCTGATCATCCTCTTCACGACCAACCTGCGCCTGGCCTTCGTCACCCTGCCCATCCTGCCGATCGCCCTGGTCATGTTCGTCATCTTCGCCGGGCTCAGCCAGCCGCTCTTCTCTCGCGTTCAGGCGCGCCTCTCGGCGCTCAACACCACCCTGCAGGAGAACCTGGCCGGCATCCGCGTGGTCAAGGCCTTCGCCCGCGAGCGCGAGGAGCAGGCCAAGTTCCACGGCCAGGCCGGGGCACTGATGAACCAAGCCATCGGGGTGGCGCGCCTCTTTACCTTCCTCTTCCCGCTGGTCTTCTTCATCGCTAACCTGGGCCAGGCCGCCATTCTCTTCTTCGGCGGGCAACAGATTATCGGCGGGACCCTGACCCTGGGGGAGTGGCAGGAGTTCAGCCTGTACCTGATGTACCTGTTCATGCCCATCGCCATGTTCGGCATGATCATCACCCAGATGGGCCAGGCGGCCGCCTCCGCGCACCGTATTGTCGAGATCCTCGACGCGCAGAGTGACGTGCGCGATGCGCCCGATGCGCGGCCGCTCCCGGCGGTGGAGGGCCGCGTGCAATTCGAGCGCGTGACCTTCCGCTATTTCGGCGGCGGCGCGCCGGTTCTGAAAGAGGTGAGCTTCGAGGCGCTGCCGGGTCAGACCATCGCCCTGCTGGGCGCCACCGGCTCGGGCAAGACGACCATCATCAACCTGCTGCCGCGCTTCTACGATCCGAGCGAGGGGCGCATCACTATCGACGGCCACGACTTGCGCTCGGTCATGCTCGAGTCACTGCGCGCGCAAATCGGCATCGTGCTGCAAGATACCACTCTCTTTGCCGGCACCATCCGCGACAACATCGCCTTCGGCCGGCCGGAGGCCTCGCTGGCGCAGGTCACCGCGGCCGCGCGGGCCGCGGCCGCGCACGACTTCATCAGCGCCTTCCCCCAGGGCTACGCCACGCCGGTCGGTGAGCGTGGGGTGACGCTCTCGGGCGGGGAGAAGCAGCGCATTGCCATCGCCCGCGCGCTGCTCCTGGAGCCGCGCATCCTCATCCTCGACGACTCAACCTCCAGCGTCGACATGGCCACCGAAGCTCAGATCCAACAGGCGCTCAGCCATCTTATGCGCGGTCGCACCAGCTTCGTCATCGCCCAGCGCATCTCGACCGTGGTCAACGCGGATCAGATCCTGGTGCTGGAGCGCGGCGAGATCGTCGCCCGCGGCACGCATGCCGACCTGATGGAGGAGAGCGCCGTCTACGCCGAAATCTACAACTCGCAGCTCGTGGGCGAAGCGCCGGCCGGGCAGGGCGCCCTGAGCCCCGCCGCCGCACCCGCCTGAGGCCTGGCCTCCAAGAGGAGATAGAACCCATGATGGGACCGATGGGCGGGCCGCACCGCGCCCGCATGCTTGAACAAGAAGTGCTCAAACCCCAAAACGTCAGCCGGACGCTGGCCCGCTTCGGGCGCTACTTCCGCCCGTACTGGCCGGCCCTGGTCGTCGTCGCATTGCTGGTTGTGGGATCCACCTGGACCCAGGTCACGACCCCTGATCTCACCGGGCAGGTCGTGGACTGCTACCTCGCGCCCTCGGCGGGCGGCGCGCTGGCCGGCCTGAGGCTGCCCGGCGCTGCGCCCTCAGCCAGCTCCGCCAGCAACTGCTGGTTTGCGCGCGACGCGAGCCAGCTCACCTTCACCCAGCGCACGCTGAAAGCCGCCTTCAGCCTGGGCGGATTCCCGGCGCCGGCCGCCAGCCCCTCCGACATGACCACCGCCGACCGTCTGGCCGGGCTGGGGCGAATTATCGGGCTGATCCTTTCGCTGTACATGGCGGGCGCCCTGCTCACCGGGCTGACCTTCTTCGCGATGAGCTGGGCCGGCCAGCACGTGCTGCGCGCCATGCGGGTGGACGTCTTCCGCCAGCTGCACCGTCTCTCGCTCAGCTACTATGCCGAGCACGAGGCGGGGGATCTCATGAGCCGCATCACCAACGATGCCACCGCCGTCGAGCAGGCGCTTTCCTTCGCCCTGGTCAACGTGCTCTCGGGCATCCTGCTCCTGGTGTGGGTGGCCTACACCATGTTCACCCGCAGCCTGGCGATGGCGCTCCTCTCGATGGCCGTGTCGCCCTTCATGCTGATCGCCACCCTGTGGTTCTCCTCCCAAGCGCGGGCCGCTTTCCGCACCTCGCGCCAGGAGATGGGCAGCGTCAACGCGGAACTCGAGGAAACCATCGCCGCGGTGCGCGAGGTGCAGGCCTTCAATCGCGAGGACGAGAATATCCAAAGCTTCCGCGCCACCAACGCCGCCAACCGCGACGCCAACATCCGCGCGGTGGCTTTCACCTCGGCCCTGGCGCCCGCGCTGGAGGCCCTCGGCTATCTTGCCCTGGCCCTCGTGACCGGCGTGGGCGGGTTGTATCTAATGCGCGGGCAGACCTTGTTCGGCACCGCCCTCTCGCTGGGCCTGGTGATCACCTTCCTGGGCTACGTGCAACGCTTCAACCAGCCCATTCAGCAAGTGGCCATGCTGTGGACCAACGTGCAGAACGCGATCGCCGGCGGCGAACGTATCTTCTCACTCCTAGATGAGGTGCCAGCCGTGCTCGACAAACCGGGCGCGCAGGAGATGCCGCCCATCCGCGGGCACGTCGAGTTCCGCCAGGCCTCGGCCGCTTACGAGAAGGGCGTGCCAGTGCTCAATGCGGTCAGCTTCGAAGCTCGCCCCGGGCAGACAATTGCCATCGTCGGTCCGACGGGCGCCGGCAAGACGACCATCATCAACCTGATCCCGCGCTTCTACGACGTGACCGGCGGGTCGGTCGTGATCGACGGCCTGGACGTGCGCGAGGTGAGGACCGAAAGCCTGCGCCGCCAGATCGGCCTGGTGCTGCAAGACACGTTCCTCTTCAGCACCTCGGTCATCGAGAACATCCGCTTCGGGCGCCCGAGCGCGAGCGACGAAGAGGTGCTGGCCGCGGCGCGCCTGGCGCACGCCGACAGTTTCATCGAGCGCCTGCCCGAGAAGTACCAGACCGTGCTGGGCGAGCGCGGCAGCGGCCTCTCGCAGGGGCAGCGCCAACTTATCGCCATCGCCCGCGCGGCGCTGGCGGACCCGCGCATCCTTATCCTGGATGAAGCCACCTCCTCGGTCGACACGCGCACCGAGCGCCTGATCCAGAAGGCTTTCGACACGCTGCTGCGCGGCCGCACCAGCTTCGTCATTGCCCACCGCCTGAGCACGGTGCGCAACGCGGATGTGGTGTTGGTGCTCGATCACGGCGACATCGTCGAGCGCGGCAAGTTCGAGGAACTCCTGGCGCGCAAGGGGTTCTTCTACTCGCTGTATATGTCGCAGTTCCGGCGCGAGGCGCCGGCCGAGGAGATGCCTTCCGGCGGCGATGGTCACGTGCGAGGCGCTCCGGTTCACGCTTGAGATGGGGGAGCGCTACCCTTCGTGGACGCGAGAACCGCCGAGCACATGCTCGGCGGTTTCTTAATCGGATCCTACCCGGCAAGTCCAACCCTGCGCGCCAAGTGACCCATCGGACGATTCGCCCACTGGACAACGACGGTCGCGGGCGCGGGCAGACCTCCCCCCCGGCGCACCCATCCCCGGCGGTTTTGCAACACCCGACAGTTCGAGGGGGCCGGCCGTGGTCCTTCGCCGACAGGCAGCCGCTAAGGTCGTGTTACAGTTGGTTCTGGCTTCCTTCTCGTGCGGGCCAGCCCGAGGCTACCCAATGGGTCACATCTTCGGACGACGACATGGACCATGGCAAGAGACCTGACCTACCGGGTGAGCCGGGCGATAGTGCATCTCTACGTCCGCGCGATGTTGCAGCTCGATGTCGTGTGGAAATACCCTCCACCCGAGGGCCCGGTGATCCTCGTCGCCAACCATCCCAGTTGCACGGATCCCTTCCTGCTCCCGTTGATGTTCCACCGACCGATCCGTTTGCTCATCACTCAGAATGCCTTTGAGGTCCCCGGGGTTGGCTCGTTCCTGCGCCACTTGGGACACGTGCCCGTGGTGCGGCGTGAAGGGCTGCCCGCCCTGGATGCCGCTCGCAAGTTGCTGGAGGCGGGCGGCTCGGTCGCGCTCTTCCCCGAAGGCCGACTGAGTCCGCGCCGGGGCGGCTTCCGTGCACCACGCACGGGTGCGGCACGCCTGGCAATTCTCACCGGCGTGCCGGTCGTCCCCATCGGCATTCACCTGCTGCGCACGAAGAACTATGGCATTGTCTCAACGGTGACTGGCAAACGCACGGTTGGCTACTGGTACCTGCGTGGGCCTTATCATGTCACGATCGGGGCTGCGCTGACTTACAAGGGCGACGTCACGCACGAAGCCAAGGTTGGCGAAGTGTCTCTCGCGATCATGCGGCAGATCGTCGAGTTGGCCGTTGAGAGTGAACAAAGGCTGAAACCCGAACCGCGTCTTGCGCCTGTGGCGCCGAGCTGACCTGCCCGGCCAACCGGCGTGCGGCCGCCCGGCGCGGGGCGAGAGTTTAGTCTGTGAGGATGGCGGCGCACGACAGCACGCAGGTGAGCACAGGGTGTTGTCTCGCTCCGCGCGGGGGAAGCGATCGGACTCCAAGGCACGTGTCCTCTTTAGTTCGCGTGAGCCGCCCCATCTGAACCCTATCCTGAAGAGAGCACAGCATGCCTTACGCTTTCCCTCACGCGAGCGGTATCCGCACGAGTCCCGCGCGCGGCACACGCACGTGCCCGCATGCCGCCCCTGCGAGTCGACAGCCCACAGTCCCCCAGCAGGCACACACCAACACAAAAGGCGCCGGGCAAGACCCCGGCGCCTTTCTCATTCCGCTCGCACGCTTACCTCAGCCTCGTGCGCAGCGTCGCCCACGTGAGCCCGAGGCCCGCCGAGAGTGCCACCCACCACAGCAGGCTGGCTTCGACGCCAGCGGCCCCACCCAGCCATGCGCCCGGCGCGAGGTGCGTGACGAATACACCTTCCATGACCTCGCCCCCGACCGGCAGCGAGAAGACCGCGCCCTGAATGAACACCCACACCAGCCGCGCGGCGATGGGCACCCACAACGTTCCGCTCGAGAGCGCAAGCGCGCCCAGGATCAACCCGGCCAGGAGTGCGTTGACGGCGCCCAGCAGCGTCGGCGCGCCCAGCGCGGTGCGGTAGACCGCATACAGCATGGCGGCGATGA
>Ga0315293_10002220_pt1 | contig 18757 bp, 18 predicted proteins | sample YL17G13_20_MG_FD_203071 | JGI IMG/M metagenome (GOLD analysis project Ga0315293, IMG submission 203071) | Sediment microbial communities from Yellowstone Lake, YNP, Wyoming, USA - YL17G13_20 | ecosystem: Environmental > Aquatic > Freshwater > Lake > Sediment | place: USA: Wyoming | collected... | reverse complement strand
TCCCGGAATCTTCCTTCCACTTTGTCTCTACAGGACTTTCACCCTCTACGGTATGTCGTTCCAGACAACTTCGAGTTGGGTGGTTAGGAAGTACCCAGGGTCTTCAACACCACATCTCCGCCTAATTTCTTAGGAGGATTCAGTTTGCCCTATGCTGTGTTCGATCGCCTTTACTAACAGCATCTCGGTTGATTTCTCTTCCTGGGGGTAATAAGATGTTTCAATTCCCCCCGTTCCCGATCCTCACGGATCGTTCCGAAGAACATGAAGTCACATTCGGCCATCGTCGGTTCAAAGGCTCCTTGCGCCTACCCGACGCATATCGCAGCTTGGCACGGCCTTCGTCAGTACTCGAACCGAGCAATTCCCCAAACGGTGTAGCTAGCCGCAGGCGTGTACGACTCCGCACACGTCCCGATCTGCGTATGACTGGTATTCATCGACAATGGCGGGCCCTTCGTCCCGCTATGTCTCTACCCCTTCCCCGAACACACAGCGTCGTTTGGGCGTGTACGGGTGCACTGAACAAGCTTCCCCCTCAAAGGGATGATTATTACGTTTCCACCCCTATTTAGGCATATTGCCTGAGAGAGTTTGGATTGTCGCCAGCCCTATTCGAGCTGAGTAGTCCGCCAATAACAGATTTTGTATAAAAGGTTAACTGCGAATGCGAGAGAAAGGGGGAGTCTCCAAACGAACGATCGACGGATCGCTTCTCGCAATGATTCTGTTGAGCCAGAAATGGCGAGAATCCGAGAATGAATAGTGCGAGGGGCCGGATTTGAACCGGCGGACCACTGCTGGAAGAGATCTTGAGTCTCTCGCCTTTGGTCCCTGGATTGCCAGGTTTGACCAGGCTTAGCTACCCTCGCTCGGCTCAAGAAGGATAGAGATGATAATTAAGACTTTCATATCGAGCATGCCGGATCTCCCGAGAACAGTCCGTGTGATAGCTCATTATTTTCAGCTCTGATTCTTTCCTCGAATCGGTTTTTCGCGAATGGAAGAAATCCAGAGAGGGGTTATTCAAAATATTTTTAAGGCCATAAGAGGAGGAGTATTCTATTTCATGTTCGACACCTGGCTCACAGCAATTTTGTCCCGGACAAAAGTTTAATTACATTGAAGCGTACATGGAGAATTGCATGCGAGGGGCATGCGTCGCAAAGGAGAGGCATCACACCAAGACACCTCGCCATTTCCTCCAGAATTCGAACCACCCACAAGTTTTTCGAAAGGAGGTGTCTGTGAGGCCTCTCCACCTTGCCATTATTGCGGTGGAGTAAGAAGGCGTTCTATTCAGCAATCCCTTCGGGCGAATCGAAATCGGTTCGACTCAGCGCGTGTAAACGATGATCGAATCGTCAAGAATCAGGGCGGAGTGCTCTGCTTGCGAGACCATGCTTCCGATTTTCTCGGACAGGATCGAATAGCTCCTGATGTTGCGATGGCGCCAATGCTTTCTTATCAGAGATTCGTAATCCTTCGAGAACCCAGAGCACCATCTGCTGGCGAAAGGGAGATGGTCGAAATCCCTGATCGCGGTTTTGAGAAATATATTTGCATCGTCATCAGAAAGCTTGCGCTCCCCGATTATGTGATAGATATTCCCGCCTTTGTTCCCGTCGACTTCCCCGATGCCGTCGGTCGCGAAAGGCTCAATGGCGACCGCGGTCCCGCCCTTCAGAACCGACCGGTCTTTAGCCGATACGTTCGGGACCGTGATCCCCGCGTGCAGGATGTTCCTCTCAAGAGTGTGGCCGGTAAGGTTCCGCACCGGGTTGAACCCGCTGCTGCCGATGGCGGTCTCGATCGCTGCGCCGATCGATGAAACGCCGACTCCAGGGGTGAGCATCTCGAGAGCGCAGGTCAGGGCGTCTTCGGACGCTTTTATCAGGCTGCTCCAGTTCGAGGTGGAGATTTCCACGGTCGCCGCCGTATCCGCTATGTGACCGTTCACGTGCACACCGACATCGAGCTTCACCAGATCCCCTTTGGCGAATCTGAGGGGGTCGCTCTCTCGCGGTGTGTAATGAGCCGCGACGTGATTGAGGCAGATGTTGATTGGGAAAGCGCATGCCGCGCCCCTATCTTTGATAAGGGTTTCGACGGCCGTCGCGACGGAGATGGCTGTTACCCCTTCTCTTGCGGATTCCCTGGCCAGAGACAGGGCTTCCTTGGCGATCTTGCCCGCTTGAAGGTATTCATCGATCGCTCTAGCGTCTAGAGAGGGCGTTGGCGATCTCCTCCTTAGAAATGACGCCTGCCCTCACGATTTCAACATCGTCTTCTGATACGTCGACGATAGTTGATGGCGCCGAGTATCTTGTCTTCCCACAGTCGACATAGATATCGACCGACGACCCGAGATCCTTCTTCGCCATTTCGATGGATGTCGGATCCGGCCTGGAATGCAGATTCGCACTGGTGGACGTTATCGGTCCAACCCGCTTGATGAACTTGAGCGCGAACGGGTGATCCGGGATTCTGATCCCGATTGTATTGTCACCTGATGACAATAGATCCGAAACAGACGGCTTCTTCGTGAGGAGGAGGGTTAGAGGACCTGGCAGGAAGCGGGTTATCAGTTTCCTTGCGGAATCGTTGAGCACAGCGACGCTCTCGATCATCCTGATGTCAGCGACTGCTATCGACAGCGGCATATCGAAAGGCCTGTTCTTCGATAGGAAGACTTTCTTCACTGCGGAATCGTTGAAAGGGTCGGCCGCGAGCCCGTAGAGAGTGTCGGTCGGATAGACGGCCAGTCCACCAGTCTTGACTATCTTTGTCAAGTTCTCCATATCGACATTGTCGAGCGTGCATTCCTTGCATTCTTTGCCCTTCTTTGGACATGCAAATGTTTTCATTCAGATCCCATTCCCTACAGATTCGAATGACTTCCTGATATGTTCCTTCCCATCATCCATGACCTCGCGACCGTGCCCGGGATACAGATTCTTGACATCCATCGAAGCGATCCGTTCCAATGAGTTCCTGAGAAGCGCGAAGTTCCCGGACGGGAGATCGTATCGTCCGATGCCGCCATCGGCGAAAACCGTGTCTCCTGCGATCAGCGAGCGGGTCTTCTCCTCCCAGAGTCCGATGCTGCCCTCGGAATGTCCTGGAAGATGGAGCACCCTGAAATTTGCAGAGCCTGTCTCGATCAATGAACCCTCATCCATCGGTGACCACTTGAAGGGGCGCATCGTGCTGCCGAAGAGCTTGGTGAGAGCGACTGAAAAATCTCCTGAGGATATCCTGTTCCCCTCGAGCGGATGAACCAAGATCTCAGCACCAGTCAGCTCGCTCATCTCAGCGACTCCCCCTGCGTGATCGAAGTGCGTATGTGTAAGCACGATCTTCTTCACCTTCTCAAGGTCTTTCTGTTTAGAGATGGAACTCACCAGTTTTTCCACGTTCTGGTCCGTCCCGACGTCGACGAGAACCCATATTCGATCCTTGATCAGGTACGAATTGCAGTCGTACCCGAGACCTCGAAGCGTCTGGATTTCCATCTGGAGACAAAAGAGAATGCACACCTATCTAAAACATTTCTGTCATACAAATTAGATGTGTCAAACATTAGCACGATGAACGAGGAGATATGCTGGATGCAGTCATTTCTTGATTGAATCGAGCAATTTCTTACGCTCCTCGTAATTCACCCGGGCGACCGTCTCGCTAAACGCGAGCTCCTCGGCTTTCATGAGCCTCTCAAGGCCTTCGATCACTGTGTCGTATTTCGGTTTCCTGATGTCGACGCCAGCCTCACCGAACTGATGCTGGACGATAAGCATTGCCTTCTCGAGATCTCCGTATTGTGCGCAAAAGTCCTGAATAACGTAATCGACCGCCTCCGCCAATGTGGAGGGTTGTGTCTCCTTCTCCTTCCTTGCGGAAGAAACGAGATCGGCGATCAGCAAGTCGCCCAATGTCTTGAACACGGCTTCGACGTTCTCACCAGTCTTGGCGCTGCAAAGGAAGGTCGGCGCCCCCCTCTTCGCGCTAGCGCTCTCCATGAGTTTCGCTGACGGGCTATCCTTCCCGACCAGGTCGAGCTTGTTGCCGACGAACACGGTCGGCAGATCTCCGACGATCTTCCCCGACTCAGCGAGCCAGAAATCGTTGAGCGCGGAGATGGTCTCTGGTCGGCTCAGATCCCCGACCACGATTATGCCGTGGGCCCCTGTCATGCTGGCGCTCCGAATCTTCGAGTATTCTTTCTGGCCGAGAATGTCCCAAATCATCATCCGGAGATTGACGATGAGGTTCGGGTAAACGAGCTGGATATCCTTCCTTGAGACTTTCGTGCCGATCGTCGCGATGTACTTATCGTCGAACTTGTCGATGACATATCGCGCGATCATCGACGTCTTGCCGACCCCTCCGTCGCCCAGAAGTACAATCTTCTTGAGAATCTCCTTGAGTTCCATGACATCGGGGAGTAGAGTCAGAAACCTACTTCATGCTTACGATAGACGGTAAAAGAGCGTTCAGATTCGACCGATGAGCCTCTTCATCACCGAGTCGATCTGCTTCAGCTCGGACATATCGCCTTTCCAATCCTTGAGCTTCGTGCCGTACGCCTCTTCGATCTCGCACGCGGCGACCTTCAGCTTCTCGCGTAGCTTCTCGGGGTTCTTCGAGGTGAGCACGGCGGCCAGGACGAGGTTGTCGGTGTATGAGATTATGATGTCGTAGTTCTCGAACCGTATCTCGCTCAATCTGCCGCCGGCCGTGTCGAACGAATCTCTTACAAAGTTCTGCACGGCGGTCAGCATCCCCGCGAGGATATCCTCATCCTGATCCGGTCTCAGTCTCCTGGTGTAATGCTTGAGGAGCATCCCTGAGGGCGTCATGACGAAGACCTCGTCGACCATGGTGGACGAGGAACCCCAGACCAAGAAGAAGCTGATGACGTTCATCAGGACGAGGATCACGCTCAGGGCGAAAATGAAGATCTTCACATCGGATGACTGCTGCCCGGACGCGAGTAGGGTCGTGGCGATGAGGATCACCGCGACCATTGCGAAGAGCAACATCATCGTCTGATATCGGATTTCTTTACTGGCCATTTCATCTCATCGAAAGGGCTATGATGGAATAATACTTTCGCTGTTCCAACTCACGCCAGACAATGAACCCCATGGTAGGAACCAAACCCTTGTCGATACAAATGGTCTATATCGCCCATGGTGGATGCGTCCATGAGGTCGATTTGAAATGAATCTTCTCGAGGTCGAAGGAAAGCGCCTCTTTTTTGACTACGGAATCCCGATTCCTATGGGGAGGCTGTCGCACGGAGATGCGCCGTCTGACTTCGTCAGATACCCAGCGGTGGTAAAGGCACAGGTGCCGACCGGGGGGAGAGGAAAGGCCGGCGGAATCAGGATCGTCAGCGACGTGACTGAGCTCGGCAGGGCCGTCCGGGAGATCATAGGCACTTCGATAAAGGGTCACAAGGTCTGGGAGGTGCTTATCGAGGAGAAGATCGAGAGCCGGAAGGAGCTCTATGTCAGCATCACGGTCGACCGGGCGAAGAGAGCGCCCGTCATCATGGCGAGCGCCATGGGGGGCATGGACATCGAGGGCGTGCCGGAGGAGAAGGTCTTCAAGGACTGGATTGACCCCTGGGTCGGCGTGCAGCCCTTCGTAGCGAAGGACATGGCGTATGCCCTCGAAATGGAACCGGAGATTGCGGGACAGTTCCTGGCAGTGCTTCAGGGAATGTGGCGCCTGTTCCAAGACATAGATGCAGAACTTGTCGAGATTAACCCTCTAGCAGTCACAGGCGACAACAGACTGATCGCGGTTGATTCGAAGGTCGTGATTGATGACGACGCGCTTTTCAGGCATGAAGGTTTCAAGAAATTGTCGGGCGACATCACACCTCTGGAGAGGAAGGCGAGGGACATGGGGATAGCCTTTGTCCAGCTGGACGGAGACATCGGGGTGATCGCCAACGGAGCCGGCCTGACCATGGCCACCCTGGATTTTCTCAGCATGCACGGAGGCAAAGGCGGAGTGTTCCTCGATCTCGGTGGAACGGACGATCCGGAGAAGGTGAAGGAGGCGCTCCTGCTGATGGCTGAGGCGAAACCGAAGGTCGTCCTGATCAATATTTTCGGTGGCATAACCAAGTGCGACACCGTCGCGTCGGGCCTGCTCCAGGCGTTTAAAGACGGAGGCCTCGACCTGCCGATAGTCGCCCGCATTAGGGGGGTAAACGAGAAGGAGGCCGTCGAGATGCTCAAGGGGACCAGGATCCAACCAGTGCTCTCATTGGATGATGCGGCGAGAGTGGCGGTAAAGATCGCAGTAGGGAGTGGATAGAATGGCCGTATTGATCAATGAGAAGTCAAAAGTGCTAATCCAGGGGATCACGGGCCACCAGGGGATGTTCCACACTCTCAAGATGGAGGAGTTCGGGACGAATGTTGTCGCGGGCGTGACTCCCGGTAAAGGAGGACAGAAAGTCCATGATGTCCCGGTGTTCAACACCGCCCGGGCAGCCGTCAAGGAGACGGGTGCCGACACATCGGGGATATTCGTCCCAGCGCCCTTCGTACTCGACGCGGCGATGGAGGCCATGGACGCCGGAATCACCACAGTCGTGATAATCACGGAGCATGTCCCAGTCCACGATGCGATGAAGATAGTCTCGCTTTCATCGAAGCTCGGTGTCCGCGTGATCGGGCCCAACTGTCCTGGCATTGCGTCGCCCGGAAAGGCGAAGCTCGCGATCATCCCGAACCAGATATTCAAGAAGGGGGACGTCGGGGTCGTGTCGAGAAGCGGCACCCTGACCTACGAGATCGTCGATTCCCTCACTCAGGCCGGGATCGGTCAATCGACATGCGTGGGAATCGGCGGGGACCGCGTGAGTGGGACGAATTTCGTGGACGTCCTCGAGCTGTTCCAGGCGGACAGACAGACCAAACGCATAGTGCTGGTCGGAGAAATCGGCGGCTCGGCGGAGGAGGATGCGGCGAGATACATAGCGAAGGAAGTCACCAAGCCCGTTTCGGCGTATATCGCGGGCAAGAGCGCTCCGCCAGGGAAGAGGATGGGTCATGCGGGAGCGATCATCTCAAGAGGAGCCGGGACCGCGGAAGGGAAAATCAAGGCCCTGAAGGATGCGGGCGCGGAAGTCGCGGACGTGACAGCGGACATCATCCGGCTGGTAAAGCGCGAATGATTCACTCATTGCGACGGAGATGAATTCGACATCTTCGTTCCTCGAAGGACTCTAATTTGGCATTTCCCCTGATCGCAATCGATCACGGTGACGCCGCCGTTCGAAGGCTTCCAAGGCTCGAGACCGGTGAAGTCGGCTCCGGCGATCAGGCTCACCAGCATCATGATGACGAAATCATCAGCAACGACAACGACGTGGCCTACGCCGAAATTCCCAAGCAGATAATGAGCGAAGTTCTGCAGGCGCTTCCAGCTCTTCTTCGTTTTTTCTCCGGACGGGAACCTGAACCTGTGAGGAGACTTGCCCAGCTTCAAAATCAGGTTTGTCTCTTTAGCGCGGATTTCGCCCCATGTCCGCCCAGACCAGCTCCCATAATTGACATCCATTAGATTCTTCTCGGTCCTGACAGGCAGACTATGGGGCATGGCGACTCTCCTAGCCGTAATCGATTGTCTTTTGAGAGGGCCGGAGAAAACAGCTTCCAGTACGATGTCTTTAAGGAGATTCGCGACCGCATCTGCGTGTGATACTCCCGCTGAATCGAGCGCCGGGTTGTTTATTCCGAGCAGCTCTCCGTTCGGGGAGAAATCCGTTGCGCCGACAGGGACAAGGTGAATTGTCAGCATTTCGTCCATTGAACGGAACGAAGGTAATTCAAGATTTCTAGTGACAAGGTCGCCTCATTGAACCAGGAAATAGATTATGACAGGGACCAGCAGGAAGCCCATCAAATGGACCCTCGGAGCGCCGATCGAGATGGCCCAGACGCCGACCAGGAAGCATGAAAAAAGAACGAACAGCCCGACCGGACCTGAGACAACGAAGGCGAGGATTAGCAATGACAGGATCACCGCCGGCCGAAGCAGACGGAATTTTCCGCTCTCGATGTTTGAAAGCATCCTCCTGCCTAAGATCGGACAGAGCCATGCGCCAAAGATCATAGCGACGCAGGCCGCCCAGAGAAATGCAAGGATAGCGGTTGGTGGATCTAGAGCGTCGAACCAGGTCAGAGCTTCTCTTGAGACATGCCCATTGATTGCCTCCAGGGTGCCATTGCGGAAGCGCAGGATCGTGCCCATCGCAAGGATCGATTGGAGGGATCCCCCGATGTTGGTCGCAGAGTATGTGATGAGGTAGGAATAAGCGGATCTCACAACATGCGTGTCTTCCCGCCGGCGCGCCATCGAGAAGGACGTCGCGTAGGCGTTGGTTATTCCCGGGAGCCAGCCAACCATCATCGAAGGGACAATGCTCCTGAGCAACGGCTTCATTCTCGACCCGACGATCTGCTCGCCGGCAATCATTTCAATGGATTTATTCCTCCTTGGCCCTCCGGAGAAGACAAGAGATGGCAAGGCGAACATGCCAGAGAACGCGGGGAGCAGGAATGTGGAGGAATCGACCTTCCAGATCCCTCCGGCGAGGTAGTTCGTCGCCAGGGCGGGAAGCTGAGCAGTCAGGACGGCGATGCCGATCATTCCGGATAAAAAGAAAATCGCAATTGACTTCGTAATTTCATTCCGATCCCGCTGGGAGAGGATCACGTAACCGCTGATTCCCGAAAGCAACAGTCCCATGAAAGGTTTCAACGAGGAATACAACTGGAGGGGGGTGCCCATCAGCCATCTAGTAGGAAGGAGCAGGATTGCGAAGAGGAGGAGAGCGCCGAGGCCTCCGATGATCACCGATTCGATCGCAAGATCGGCTCTTCCAAGACTATACAGTCTCTGAGATGGAAGGAGAGACACGACGGTCTCATCGTCCGTGATGCCGAGCATCGCCGTTGGGATTATCTCTGTCAGCGAATGCGCCATAAGAATACCGATCAGGAAGCAACCGAGCAGAAGGGTGCCGGAATCAACAGGCATCTGGAACCCCACGGCCAACGCCGAAAGAGCCAGAGCCGCTTGGGGGAACCCTGAGAAGACTGTGGCAAGAGTATTCGGATGGAGACCTGGGACGAGCCCTGCGAATGCCCCTACAAGAGAACCAAGCAGGGCAGTAATGGAGCAACAGGCGAGCAGTAAAAGAATATCTGTCATCCGCCCCTGGTCGATTTCCAAGACCGCAGACTTTTCTCTTACAGTTAGTCGATTCTGCAACAAATCGAAGGTTACATGTAGTACGCACTGAGAACATCAAATTCACATATCAACAATGGATGCTCGTCCGCTCACTGGTGTTCTATCTTAAGGACCCTCTCCCGAATGATGCGAAGTTCCTGATGGAGGATTTCCGCTTGGCGGTGAACAACGTGATACGCCTTGGGGTCCATTCGAACGTGACATCAAAGTTTGCGTTGTCCAAGCTGGCGTACAAGGACTTCAGAAAAGAGCATCTGAGCATGTACTCCCAGCACCTCGTATCGGTCTTCGAGGTTGCTGGGAGCATACTGAAAAATCATCGGAGAAGGCTAAGGAGAGGGTTCCCGGCTCAAATCCCCTTCGTCCGAAAGCTGTTCATGAAGGCGGTAAACCAGGCGTATAAACTTGACAGAATCAATGGGATCCTCGATTTGCCGATTAGGGCTGGATGCCACATCAAGCTCAGACTAGTCATGAGCGAGTATCATCGCGACTATCTCGATAACGAATCATACTCCCTCGGCTCAATGACCCTGCTCCCGGATAGGGTCATCGTCGCGATTAGAAAGCGCCCTCCGAAGACATATGTCCCTGACTCAATCATATCGCTCGACACGAACGAGCGGAGCCTTGACGGGGTGCTGGCGAAGGAAGATCGGATAACGGCAGTCGTCAGAGCGGAGTTCCCTGAGGTCTCCCTCATCCAGAGCGTGCATCACGATAGACGGAGGAGGCTCCAGAAGAAGAAATCGCACGATAGGCGCACGGCGAAGAGGCTATGCGCGCGTGAAGGGATGAGGGAGCATCACCGGATCGATCATCGGATGCACGAGGTAGCTAATGCAGTGCTGTCGTTCGCTGAGGAGCGGAGATCGATGATCGTCCTCGAAGACTTGACGGGGATAAGACCTCGAAAGTACCAAGGAGCTCAACCGTCGGATTAGCATGTGGCCGAGGAGGAAGCTTCACCAAATCATAGAGTACAAGGCCGCTTGGCAAGGAATTCCAGTTATAAAGGTCGATCCACGATACAGCAGCAGGAAGTGCCCGGTGTGTGGGAGGATACAGGATTCCCGAAAGGGCACTGAGTTCGTCTGCGGATGCGGCTGGCATATCGATAAGCACATAAACGCCAGCATCAACCTGCTGCAAACAGCCGCCTCTGAGAAGGCGGCAGGGGGCTTATGGTTCAGCCCCGGCGCGTTCCAGCATGACGTCGTGATGGTCCTCTGCGGTCCAGGTAAGGCCGTACGGCCGGAGCCGAATGGAATGAGTGGCATGCAGGCGGTGGCATGAAAGTCGTCGTCCGATTATGTTACAGAACCAGTTAGCCTATAATCTCGACTTTCCTGTCGCGCAGGTCGATCTTGACAAGGGTCTTTATCTCGACCCCAAACTCCTTTTCCAGCTGCGATTTTCCGTTGCCCTTTTCGACGGCGATGACAATGTCGACGATCTCGGCGCCGATCGACCGAAGACCCTGCATCACAGCCCTGAGCGTCCCTCCAGTGCTCACGACGCTGTCAACTATAGTGACGCGATCTCCCCTGGATATCCCGTTAATGTACAGATCCGACTTCGAATATCCGGTGATCTGTGTTGCACTCACCTCGCCGGATAGACCGTACCGCTTCTTCCTGATGATGTTGTAAGGAACGCCGGTCTTCAGCGACAGGGGGACAGCGATCGGAATGCCCATCGACTCAGGGGCGACGATGACGTCGCAGTCGAAGTTGCCGATTTCCTGGAGCCCTTCGAGCACCTCCGTGAGGATTGATGGGTCCATTCGAGGTATGCCGTCCGTGATTGGATTGACGAAGTAGTCGTAATCGCCCATCTTCACAATCGGTGAGGCTTTCAGGCTGTTCTTGATTTTCTCCAGCTTCATCGGTCGGGAAGATTCTCTCTGCCTGTATTAAAAGCCCTCTCGATTCGCGCCGGGCATCATCCTTCAGCCAATCTTGACCCAAGTCCGTCCGGAACGGCGGAACTTACCCTCTGCTTCAAGGTCCTTCATCGTGCCCCTGACTAGTTCCTCCGGGAGGTCGATCTTGAAATTATCCTTGAATGCCTTCCTAATCTCCTCCTCGGTCTTTCCGCCGGTGAAAGCCTTTGGAATCAGAGTGCGGAGGTCCTCGTGCAGGTTCCAGGGGAAAATAAACCAAGTCCATTCTTCCTTTGGCACCCTGACGGAGTAGAAGTTCGGCTCCATCGCGGAATGGGTGATGTGGAGGAGCGTGGCGGTCATGATCTCCTTTGGCTTGAGATCCTTCACGTGCGAGATTGCAAGCTGGAGGCTCTCGCCGCTGTCGGTGATGTCATCGACGACAAGCACGCTCTCGTTCTCTATCTTGACGTTCAATTCCTGCGTGAGCAGGGCTCTTCCATCCTGGTTAGCGGTCACGCCCCAATGTTCCGTCTTGACCGCGTACAGTTTCTTGACGTGCAGATGGTCGCAGAGAAGCCGTGCCGGTATCCAGCCACCTCGTGTGAGGCCGATGATGACGGTCGGTTTGAACCGGCAGTCTTGGATCTGCCTTGCGACTTCCAAAGTCCATTTCGCCATCTCATCGTAGGTCACGACTTTGCATGGGAAGCTCTCGATATCGTCCATTGTTATCCCCCTCAGCTTGGGAACAGAATCAACCACATTGAATGTATGCTTATCGGCCTGGCAATGCCGTACAATGAAAATAAGGTTTTGCCACGCTGATGTGACCATGCGCATGAACCATATCGCAACCCTTTTCGGCCTGTCCGCTGTTCGGCAAGTTATGTCAAGGAGGAGATACCCCAGGGATGTTCTTAATCGGCTAAAATGGGAGAAAGGGTTATCACTACAAGACGCCAAGATAGTGATCATCCACAGGGGCGCTCCTGGAGATCGCATAAAAATACCTGGCAAGGATGTCATTTCCATAGGCCATATGTTCTTCGAAACACCGGAGGCGTCGATTCCTCTCCATCGAGTTACAGAGATCTGGTATCGCGGAGAGAGGGTTTTCGACAAGAATGAACGGAGAAAATCAAACGGATGAAGGGGTTTGCTCAGATCTCGACAGTGCGACTGTCTTCTACTTCGATGAACCACAGTTCGGACAGTTCGTCATGAATGCCGGGAACTGCACCCCGCACTTCTTGCACTTAATCATCTGGTATTTATGTTCCTGCCCTGCAGGAGCCTGGGCGGGGGCCGGCGCTGGCTGATAGTACAGCTGCTGCGGCGGTGCTGTCTGCTGAGTCGCAGGCGCTGCCGCTTGAGTGGGCTGTTGCTGCTGGTACTGAGGAGCCTGTGCGACGACCGTCCCCTGGGCATACGGCGCGTAGTTTGGCGCCTGCGGGGAGATTGCTTCCGAGAGCTTCATGTAGACCAGTATCAGGAGTATAGTCGGGAACGCGAATCCGGCTATCCCGATGATCAGCCATATCATTGAGTTGGTCTTTGCATCGTGGAATCTCCCGTGGTCGATCTCGTCAATAACGGATTTCTTCAGCAAGAGTCCCGAGATTCCGCAAACAAGTGCCATGACTATTCCAAAGATTCCAAATCCGATGTTAAAACCAGTCCCGTGCGAAAAAAGACCGATTGCTGCCGAGGATATGCCGATGACAAACCAGACGAACCCCATAAGCAGGAACAGGATCTGTGCCCAATATGCGAATTTTCTTGCGTCCTGAGCGTCGCGTGGAAGCCACGGTGGAACAGCACTTCCAGCAATGAGACCTTCGATTACATTAGTCATTCTATTTCTCCCTCCTGACTTTATCGGCTCCTCTTCAAAGGGGGGCCGAGTGCATCTTTCTTGAGTGAAGCATTGGACTCTAGCCATATAAATTTTTGTGGGTATCAGGAGGTTGCCCAGTGGGACGGAGGGTTTCGGGCCAGGGACGAAGCGTATTATCAAGGCACCAGCGATGCCAATCTCGATTATTCTCGTAAGGTTAATTACAGAGATTCATCATGCAAGAGTGCGTTTGAACAGTAAGGCGGCATCTGGCGCAAGCTTGGAACGGGGCATCAATGAAATACGAGGACTACAAGGACATCTATTTTAGGCTCAAGAAACCGAGCGATATTGAGAGCGTGGCAAAAGCCACTGGTCTAGATAAAGAACTGCTTCTCGTTATGTACTCGCAGAGGACGGTGCGGGACGCCACGAAGAGATATCACATCATCAAAGGCCAGGTACCGCAGATCCTGAGAAAGTGGAGAGCTGGAAAGACGATGGTTTCGATTGCACATGAACTCAATTTTCCGCCGATCCTGCTGGCAATGCTTGTCTTCCAGGCTGACGGGATGCCGAGAAAGATTTTCTGGAAGTACATCAGGGATCCGGAGAAATGCCCCGACCAGAGAATCAAGAAGGAGATCTTGAAGATCAATGCCGCGGACATCATATACTCCCCCGAGGGGATGGAGGTCCAGGAGAAGAGGGGGCAATGGGGGGAGAAGCTGCTCCAGGAATGGCTGGACATCCACGGACTGAAGTACAGGACCGAGGTCGAACTGAGGGGGGAGTACCCGAAGACGCCAGACGCACTTCTAGCAAAACCGATGGAGCTCAACGGGGTCATGATCAATTGGATTGAGTCGAAGGCCTCATTCGGCGACGAGGTCGAGCTCAGGAAGAACGTGAGGAAGCAGCTCAAACCTTATACGGAGCTTTTCGGCAACGGTGCGGTAGTGTACTGGTTCGGCTACATCGAGGGGATCGAGCCGCCTGAGGGGATTACCCTCTTCGGAAGGGAGCTCGCCGAGATGAATCCCATATGCAAGTAACCGTGGACAATCTCTTTTTATGCCTTCATGCGTACCTACCCAACACGGAGGACGGGGGCAGTTGGATCAGATTTCAGCCGCGGACATCGAGAAGTACGGTTATTGCCCCCTCAGCTGGTGGCTCAGCTGGAAAGACAACCGCGGCGGGGAAGAAGCACTCAAGGAAGGACAGGCGAAGCACAACGGCATCGCAAGGTCCGTCTCAGAGGTCCGGAAGCTGGAGCTTAGAGCCCGGACGATGGAGAAGATCGTCTTCTGGTGCGCCATAATCGCGACCTTCATCGCGGTTCTCGGGATCGATCTATTACCCTTCCAGGAGAAGCCGAAATACTCGTCAATCATGATAGCGATATCTCTGATCTGGATCCTGGCAGCCGTAATATTCCTGCGGAGCGCGTTCAAGACCCCGGCCAAGATGGCCGCTCTCCAATACGAGAAGATCATCATCATCTTCGCGATTATCGCGGTTGTCGTTGCGGTGAACGCCGTCGTGTTCCTGCAGATAAGCGAGAGTCTTGCCCAGCTACTGGAAGCGGCTTCGTTGGCTTGGCTTATCGCGGCATCGTTCTTCCTGCAGAGATCTCTCATCTTTTCCGATATGGCGAAGATGCTGAAGAAGGAGTTGCACATCAAGGGGTCGGTCGAATATGTGGACTTCGGCGATTCGGAACTGCTCGTATCTAACAAGTACGGGGTCTCGGGAAGACCGGACTATGTCCTCATGGTGAATAACGTTCCGATCCCAGTCGAAGAGAAGACCGGGAGGACACCCAGAGGACCTCTTTTCTCTCACATACTGCAGGTCGGGGCATACTGTCTCCTCCTGGAGGAGAAGACCGGGAAGAGCGTCCCCTATGGCATCCTGAGATATGGTGTGGATCAACATATCATCGAGTACGATGAAAGCCTGAAGAGGACAATACTTCAGAAGATCGGTGAGATGAGGGATATCGCGAACGGCAAGCCCGCTCACAGGAACCATAATCGCCCGAACAAGTGTGTGGGATGCTCCCGAAGAGAGTTTTGCCCGGAGAAATTGGCCTGATCATTCCACGGTGACTGTCTTCGCGATATTCCTCGGTTTGTCGATCGGGCATCCCTTCTTCATCGCGAGATAGTAGGCGAGAAGTTGGAGGGCGACGATTATCGGGACAGGGGAGAACAGCGGGTCGACGCGCGGGACGAGGAATACTTCCTCGGCGTATTTCACCAGATCCTGATCGCCTTCCGAGCCGATAGCCAGGACCGGGGATTCCCTCGCGCTGACCTCCCGAACGTTCCCGAGCATTTTCTCATAAGTGTGATCCCTGACACAGATGGCAATAACGGGGGTGTCCTTGCTGAGCAATGCCAACGGCCCGTGCTTCAATTCACCCGCGGGGTACCCTTCTCCGTGGATGTATGAGATCTCCTTTGTCTTCAGAGCGCCTTCCAGGGACGTCGGATAGTTGATATGGCGGCCGATGAAGAACATCGAATGCGCTCCTTTGTAATTCTCCGCGAGCGATTCTATCTTCGACGCCTCGTTGAGGACGCTCTGAACAACCCTCGGGAGGCTCCGCATACCGGCAATCAGCTCCCTCCTCCGTTCGCTGGACAAGGTATTGCTCATGGTCCCGAGCTCCAGACCGAGAAGGTAGAGCGCAATCAGCTGGGTGACGAAGGTCTTCGTCGCCGCGACCCCGATCTCCGGCCCCGCTCGAGTGTAGATGACATGGTCTGCCTCCCTTGTGATCGCGCTACCGAGCACGTTCGTGATGGCGAGAGTTTTGCACCCTCTCCGCCTGGCTTCCTTCGCGGCAGCGAGCGTGTCGGCGGTCTCCCCGCTCTGCGTGATGCACACCACCAGCGGCTTCGATTCAGTGACCGGAGAGTAACGATACTCTGAGGAGATCTGCGTGGTGGTCGGGATCCTGCTCAGCTCCTCCAGGATATATTTCCCCACAAGGCCGGCGTGGTAGGAGGTCCCGCAGCCGATGATCTTTATGCTGGGGAATTTGCTCTTGAAGAAGGAATCTTCCTCTCTGCTCTCAAGGCGCCCGAGGAGAGATTCGTGGATAGCCCTCGGCTGTTCAAATATCTCCTTCAACATGAAATGCGGGTATCCGCTCCTCTCTGCGTCCTCGAGGTTCCAGCTCACCCTTTGGGAGTCTCTCTTGACCGTCTGTCCTTCAAGGTCGAAAGTCTCAACGGAATCGGGGGTTATCCGGACGGCTTCCTTGTCCATAAGATAGATGACTTCGTTGGTGTATTTCAGAAGAGCTGTCACGTCGCTCGCGACAAAGTTCTCGTCATGGCCGACACCGACCACCAGCGGGCTCTCGTTCCTGGCCGCGACGATCTCGTTCTTGCCTTTCTCGATGACGGCGATGGCGTATGCCCCGTCGACGAGCCTCAGAACGGACAGCACTTTCGATTTCAGATCCTTCCCGGGGGCGTCCTCGATCAGATGGGCGAAGACCTCCGAGTCCGTTTCGGATGTGAACTTATGCCCCTTCTTCAGAAGCTCTTCCTTGAGCCCCATGTAATTGGTGAGGATCCCGTTGTGGACCACCGCATATTCGCCTTTGCAGTCGAGAAATGGATGCGCATTCTCGGTCGTCGGCTTTCCATGGGTCGCCCAACGGGTGTGCGCGATGCCAGTGGTCCCTGACATGTGCCCCAAAATCGATTCGAGGACGGCTATCTCTCCGATCGATTTCTTCAGCTGCAGGCTTCCGGGGGAGACCATGGCGAGACCCGCCGAGTCGTACCCGCGGTACTCGAGGCGCTTGAGACAGTCCAGGATGATTTCCTGAGCTTCACGGTTGCCAGTGTACCCAACGATCCCGCACAAAGAGGCTCACTCCCAATCAGCTGTGTATCGCTCCGGTAGGGACATTCCTCGTCACCCTGCTGCCGCTCATTATCTTGCTCTTGGGGCCGAGTATCGTCCCGGGCTCTATCGATATGCCGCTTCCCATGGCGCAGTCCTCACCGACCAAAGTCCCGATGTTGGGAACCTTGTAGAACTCCTCCTCTAGATTCACATAGGCGTCGGCGGAGGAGGCCATCAGATGAGAGCGAACCTTCACCCCGTACCCTAGAACGCTCTGCGACAAAAGGGAATGAGAGCCGATGCTGCAATCGCTCATTATCAAGGAATTCCGGACAACGGTGAACGGGTCAATCGTCACATTGTCCCCAATGCTGGTGGAGGAGAATATGCTCACATTCGGCCCGATGTCGCATCCGGAACCGATCGAGATCGGCCCGTAGAGGGTCGTGCCTGATCTGATGGTAGTGCCCTTGCCGATCGATACCTCCCCGTGTATGAGAACATCCGGTTCGATCTTGCCGGCGGTCTGTGCTGTCAAATTCAATAGCGCGGCATGGTTGACTTCCAGCAGATCCCATGGGTAGACGGCATCAATCCATAGACCTTGGCCGAAAATCGGTTCGAGCTTCATTTGGGATATTGACAGATTGAGGGCGTGGGTGATGTTGTAATCTCCTCCCTCCACGCATCTTTCGAGGACTCCAAGGAAGCTCGCTGGTAGCTTATAGGCTCCGGTCAGAACGACGTTGCTAGCACCCTCGCCGGACTTGTCGACGACGCCGGATATCCGGTTCCGGTCGAGGACTGCGACACCGTATTTGGCCGGCATCTCGCTCTCGATGACCAGCGCCCCGTGACCGGCACCGATGGAGAGGAGGTCCGCGACGGATCTCGCGTCCATTAGGCTGTCCCCCGGCAAGACAAGGAAATCGCCATCCAGATGATCCCTTGCCTGTATCAGTGCGTGCCCGTTCCCGAGCTGCTTGTCCTGATTCACGTAGGTTATCTTGGCTCCGAAGTCGTCGCCGTCGCCGAAATAAGACATGATCCGTTCCTTTCGATACCCGACCACCATAACGATGTCGGTGATCTGGTTGGAAACGAGAGAGCGGATAACGTAATCCATTATCGACCTGTTGGCGACTGGTATCATGACCTTAGGTTCTGAGTAGGTGAACGGTCGTAGCCGTTTCCCCTCGCCTGCTGCCAATATGACGGCTTTCATCTAGATCACACCCGGTTTTCCTTCAATTGGAGTGCAATGAATGAGGAGATTCTATCCTGGCTCATCCCTCTTCACTTCCCTCTTCCTGGAATTCCCCATAGATCGACTTGTTCCTGGCGGCTCGCTTCTGTTCGGTGACTTCCTCGAAATACTCGCACTCGTCCCAATATGAGGTGACGATGTCCCTTGCGATGCAATATGCGACTCTAGGGCCGTAGCCATCCTCAGGTCTCATATCCCAATTGATGCACCTAGGACAAAGTGGCTCCCGTTTTTCCTCATCTGCTGCCATGGTTGAACGCTCGCTGCGAAGTCACTCGATGCAATATCGAGGACGGTAGTATCCTATCTACTCTCTTATCTAATTTATCTAATTTTTCTCATGAAGATACCTGGGGAACGTGAGGAATATCGTTCATCGATGATCGGATAAGGCCGATACCATGTTCTCAAAATGCCTTCACAAAAGTAGCGGGGGGTCGATTTGAACGACCGGTCTTCAGGTTATGAGCCTGATGGGATTTCCAGACTACCCTACCCCGCTTTTCAGATGTCTGAGCAATACTGGTGGCAGACAGTTCGCTCCCATGTGATGAGCGCATATAAAAGCTTTCGTGGATTGGATTGTTGATGGGCGCCGTCAGAAGAATTT
>Ga0315293_10002217_pt1 | contig 18771 bp, 18 predicted proteins | sample YL17G13_20_MG_FD_203071 | JGI IMG/M metagenome (GOLD analysis project Ga0315293, IMG submission 203071) | Sediment microbial communities from Yellowstone Lake, YNP, Wyoming, USA - YL17G13_20 | ecosystem: Environmental > Aquatic > Freshwater > Lake > Sediment | place: USA: Wyoming | collected... | reverse complement strand
CGCGGATTCCACTCCAGAATTTCAATACCTGGCTCAAGCCAACCGGTGGTATCTCTGTTGACAGCGAGGTTTTTCAGGTTAGCGCCCCCAATAAATTCGCGGCTAACTGGATAACCGACAAATTTCTTGAGATCATCCAGGAGGCAGTCGCCTCCGTTCTGGGTGCGCCCAGGCAGATAGAATTTGTCTGCCATCCCAATGGCGGCGAAAATCTGTCGACCTCTCCTCCGACCCCGATTTTCAACATGGAGCAGCCCAAGCCGGCGGTATCGGCGCGCCTGTTCCCGGATTCGCAGCTTTCACAGCGCTATCTTTTTGAGAATTTCGTGGTCGGCGATTCCAACCAGTTCGCTCATGCCGCCGCCCTGGCCGTGGCCAAGGCCCCCATGCAGACAAAATATAATCCTCTTTACATATACGGCGGTGTCGGGCTGGGCAAGACGCACCTGGCACAGGCAGTTGGCAACTACGCGCGGATGCATTTCGCGAACCTCAAGGTGCTGTACGTGACATCGGAGCGCTTTACCAATGATTTCATCGATGCCATCGCGCACCAGAGAACAGGCGAGTTCGCCAAGCTCTACCGCGGCGTTGATTTGCTACTTTTGGACGATATCCAATTCCTGACCGGCAAGGAGGCCACCCAGGAACAGTTCTTCCACACTTTCAACGCGTTACACCAGGCCGGCAAGCAGATCGTTTTGACCTCCGACCGCTCACCGCGCGAAATTAAGGGTCTGGAGGATCGCCTATTGTCGCGCTTCCAATCGGGCCTGGTGGCCGATATCCAGCCGCCCGACCTGGAAACCAGGATCGCCATCCTGCAACAGATTGTTCATCTTGAGAATCAGTCGGTTTCGTTTGATGTTTTAACCTATATCGCCCGCAATATCACTCGCAATATCCGTGAGCTGGAGGGCTCGATAGTCCGTCTGCTGGCCTATGGCTCGGTAACCGGCCGGGAACTGAACTTGAGCTTCACGCAGGAGGTCCTGAAGGAGGCCCTCGGTGGCTCATGCACGATTAATAACGAAGTCATAACCAAGGCGGTCTGCGCCCATTTCAAGGTCCAGCCGGAGCAGCTCAAATCGAAACGTAAGACGGCCGAGTTAGCCAGGGCCCGTCAGGTGGCTATGTACATCTGCCGCAAGCGCACCGGAAGCTCGCTTAAGACGATCGGCGAGGAGTTCGGCGGCCGAGACCATTCCACTGTCATTCATTCGATTGGGGTTATCGAGAACGACATGAAATTCGACCTCAATCTGCGCCACTCCATCGAGGCCATAGAGGCGGCGCTTAAGGTATAAGGTTCACCACCAATCATATTTAATTCAGCGGCTGGGGCCTGAATAGGGGCGATAGCCAAAATGCTGGTAGCGTTATTTGGCGGTTGCCTAATATAGCTGTTTTCCAAATAGAAAACGCCGTCATGAAATATCCTGACAGCGTTTAGAAATTCTTGGGGCTATTTGACCAACCAAGAGCTTTCGAGAATTCATTGTGCATTTTTTCCAATGACAGTGTACCATCCGCATTTTCATTAACTTGGCGGAAATCAACTATTGGTGAAGAAAAGAAATTAGAACGTTCCTGTGGCAGTCTTTCGGCCGCCTGGCGGCTGTATTCGCTATCAATTTCTATTCCTATACTATTGCGGCCGGTTTTCATTGCGGCCAATGTTGTGGTACCTGTTCCAGAAAATGGATCCAAAACCGTATCGCCCCAAAATGAAAACATTTTTATCAAGCGGAAAGGGAGTTCCAAGGGGAACGGGGCCGGATGCTTTTTCGTGGATGCTCCGCCTATATTCCAAAATTGACCAAACCATTTACTATAATCGTCTTTTGCAATTAGACTTAACTCCCTTTGCCTCATTGTCGGCTGCCGATAACCCCCGGGCTTTCTCTGCATAAGTATAAATTCTATATCATTCTTGATTATTGCGTTTGGCTCATAAGGTTTACCAAGAAACTTTGAGCCATTCTTAATTTCATAAGATGCATTGCTAATCTTATGCCATATAATGGGATTGAGGTTGTCAAAACCTGTCTTTCTGCAATTTACAGCGATATCAGCATGCAAGGGAACAACTACATGCCTTCCATTGGATCTTCTCGAGAGGCAGACATCCCCAACTACACAAATAAGCCGACCTCCGGGAACCAAAACTCTATAAGATTCAATCCAGACTTTGTTTAGTTCCTGTAAAAATGATTCATAGTCCGATATGTGCCCAAGTTGTCCGGCATTTTCGTTGTACTTTTTTAAGGTCCAGTAAGGGGGCGACGTGATTACGAGATGAATAGATAAATCAGGTATATGGGGCATTTGCCTTGCATCGCCCAAAATTAAGCGATGTACAGTTGTCGACTCCAGTAAAGATGCTTTAGCATTCATAATATTTAATTCTTTGCATGTGCCGCCACGTAAGCTTCAATCGCTCGAGCGAAAATATCATACTTTAGATCGTCTGCAGGTTCGCTATATAGGCCATCTAAGCCTTTATCTTTTGATGACATTATGAACGCCGCTGCATCGTAATGCTTTTCCCGGACAAGCTTCCTACAAAACAACTCATATCTTTTGGCATAGGAAGAACCGACGAATTCCCGAAGGACCTTAAAATGAGGCTCTTCCACCCTTACCGGCGTATGGCACTGCTTACCCTATAGGTATACCATACCTCCTGAGACACTTCGAGCGTAGATTGGGAGTGATTGAAGGAGGTCTTGATTATGAACAAAGAGGCGCGAGAGTATCTGGATTTTCAGAGGAGACTGGCGACCTTCAAGTATGCAGAATCTTGGGGAAATGTGGCCAAAGCCTGCCGCGCGTTCGTCCCACCGAGAGCATCCTATTATCGCTGGAAGAAGGCCTATGATGCTGAAGGTGAGGCTGGATTGGTGCGAAAGCAGCCACGATTTTTCCCGGAGCGAATCTTCGACCTGAACGTGGCGGGGGAACACTGGGGCGACGACGCCGATTACCAATATATGGGCGCCCCCAATACCGGCCTGCTGGCCGTGCCCTCGGACGCCGCCAGCCTGATGTTCCACAGCGGCGCCGACACCTTCGAGGTGGTATTGGTGCTCGACCGCATGACCGACCAGATCCGCTGGGTTCGCGCGCTCAAGCACGAGGGCCAGCGGCAGCTTCGGTATATTTCAAATTTCGACGAGATGGGACCGGATTCGACAGGCCTGAGGGGGTCGGCGGCTCTCGCCGTGGCCTCCACGGGCCGTTTCTACAGCCCAGCCACCGACCGGATATTCGTGGCCGACCGGATGCATCACCGACTGGTCGGGCTCAATTTCCACGTCCACCCGCAGTCACCCGCCGAGGATTATTTTACTTGGGAGTCCACCACGCCGCTCGATTCGCTCTTCTTCGCCGAAGATCTGGAATATATTGTCCTAAGTGCCAACAATCCCAGCCTGAATAAAATCGCCGCCATCGACGATCACTATCAAAAGCTGGCCATCTTTTCGAACACGGGGAATCTGCTGAATATATTCGCCCTGCGCGACCCGGCCGATTCGGTATGGCATATCTACTCGTCGATCGCCTACAATATCAACCCGCCGAACTCGGTCTCGATTTACCTGGCTGATCGGGCCAATTGTACCCTGCGCCGTTTCAATTATTCGCTGCCACAGGGGATCCGGTATCAAAATGAGATCGCGCTGGGGCAGTCGGGTGAATGCGAGCTGGCCAATATCATATACCACCCGGGCCTGGGCCTCTGGGCGCTCGAATCGGGCGGCCCGCACGTCTATCATGTCGCGGCGGACCTGTCGAGTGTCATTCGGGAGATATCACTGGAGGAATTGGACACTCGGTTGAGCTTCCATCCGCAGAAGATAATCCTTTTGCCTAATAGGCTTCTGGTGTTCGAAGAAACGGGCTCGGGCACCGGGATAATGTCGTTTTCCGCCAGTCAAACATTCGGCAAACGCGAATCCGATGAACACCTAACAGTCCCTCTGGAATTCGCACTGGAGCGAAACTACCCCAACCCCTTCAATCCAACCACCACCATCTCATTTTCCATACCGTCGGGCGACATCGTCAAATTGGAGATCTTCAACATTCTCGGGCAACGCGTTCGGACGTTACTCAACGAGCACCGCACTCCCCGAAGGCATAGCGTTATCTGGGATGGCCGCAACAATGCCGGAGAAGAGGTTTCCTCCGGTGTCTACTTTACGCGCTTATCCGCCGACGATAACGTGGCCTCCCAAAAGATGCTTCTTTTGAAATAGCCGCTCAATCCGTTCTAATTCACGCCCCCAGAAACAGGTGCGCGAAGACCTTGGCATCACCAATAATGAAGGGGATGTCGGTGTATTCGTTCGCCTGATGCGCCGTTTCGTGGATCCGGCTCCAGACCGCCACCGGGTACCCCTTGCGACGGAAAAGCGCCGCCACCGTGCCTCCGCCTATGCCCATCACGTAGGCCTCGACCTTGTAGACCTGTCGGATGGCTCGCTTGAGCGCCTCCACGACAGGGGAGTCCGATGCGGTCGGCGGCGCGGCCTCGGCTCGCTGGACCGGCGTGATCTTGATTTTCACGTTCTCGCTGACTTGAATTTCATCGGCCCATTTGCGCAGGAGCGCCTCGATATCGGAGAGCTTATATTGGGGAAGCACCCGGCAATCGATATAGAAGACATCATCACCCGGTAGGGTGTTGACATTGGGTACATTGGCTTCCTTCTTGGTTGGCTCAAATGACGAATAGGCAGGGTCGAAAAGCTCATCGCGGGTGTCGTAAATATTATAAAGCGCGTGCACCTTGGCGGCCAGTTTCGAGGCCGCCGCGAAGGCGTTGACACCCTGGTCCGGCCGCGAGGCGTGGCACTGCTTGCCAGTGGTCTCGACTTTCAACCACATGATCGATTTTTCGGCCACCTCGATCGCCTTGCCGTCCGGGTCGCCGGAATCGGGCACGATTATGATATCATTCTTCTTAAAAATATCGTGCTTTTCGAGGACGTAATCGATTCCATATCTGGAACCAACCTCTTCGTCAGCCACGAAAAGCAGGCCGACATCGTATTTCGGCCGCACCCCGGAATCGATGAGGCCCTTGGCGGCCATGACCGAAGCCACCAAGCCATGCTGATTGTCCTCGACCCCGCGTCCATACATCCGGTCACCCTCGACCCGAACCGTATAGGGGTCACCTGTCCACTTGGAGAGGTCGCCGGGCGGGACCACGTCGGTATGCGACATGATCCATATTGTCCGTGAGGAGTCCTCACCGTTAATTCGATAAGCCAGGCTAGGCCTGATCCCGCTGGGGACACGGTTATCGGGAGCATTGTACTCCTCTGGCGCCGGAAAACCGGCCTCGGCCAGGTATTGTTTCAAGGCCTCCGCCTTCTTGATCTCGCCCTCACCCTCGCTTTCGGGAGCAAGTGCTGGTATAGACGTTAGGAGTTTTTGAAGCTCGATTATCTGATTGCGATATTTATCCATCGTTTGACTGATTTTGGTGAAATTATCCGCCATTTTATTCCTCCAAGAAGAGTTGATAGTAGTTTTGCACCATCTGGGGCGGTATTACCCCCAAGAGACGCAGATAGACATAGAGATTCCCCCGATGATGAATTTCCTCATCTATGCCGAGATAAATGACCCCCTCGCCGCTTAAGCGCCCGAATTTGGTTTGATAATACCCCTCAAAAGCCGACTCCGGGAGCATGCGGAGCACGCGAACGGTTTCCTCGTGCTCCCGAGCCAATTTCTCAAGCAACTCACTTTTTGCGGAGATTCCCAGCCCTGGTGTCGGGGTCGGTCCCCAGATATTCTCGGTCAGGCCCTTCCGGATATATAGTTCGACCGCCAGAATGTGGTCGAACTGCTCGGCCGCCGTCCGTACACCATCGGCTGGCCGAAACGACATGCGGTCGTCGGGGAAACGTTCCAGAACTGCCAGGGTCAAGGCCCTGACATTCTGCCAGTATTTGATAATGGCCGATTTCCTCATGCCTATCGCTCTTTTCCTGCCTCGATTATAAAGGTGATTGGCAAATGCCTGGCAACGTAAGGGTATTCCCGCATGATCTCATTTGAAAAGCCGCGATGGGGCGACCGGATAGTTGGTTTCGGCTCCAGGATACGCGTTATGGTAAAACCAGAGTCGATCAGGGCGTTACAATAGTGCGGCACAGAGCGCACGTAATGCTCGAAACCGGCCTCGACCGGGCCGCCCCCGCATCCCAGGTCGAGCACGCAAAGCCCCGAGATATCGCCGAGGAGATGCAATTTGTCATCACCGGGGCACAGCGGCCCATAATGAACAGCGTCTGTCGAGATCTGATAGCGTCGGCCATAGTGCCGCGCAATATTGTTACAGGATCTTTTAAGATTGGCCACGCGCCCAGTATATGGCAAAGAAGCCCCCAACACAAGGGCCGGCTTAAGGGGTCGTTGGAGCGCTCGGCGGCGGCGCCTCGGATGTTCGCCCGAACAGCAGGTAGAGGATCACACCGCCTATTGGAAAAATCAAAATTAAGATCGTCCAAAGGACCTTGGCGGTACCGGAGAGGGCCGATGACCATATCTTGACCAGGGCCCAAACGTCAATTATGAATACGATGATTCCGAGAATTACGCTACAGATAAGACATCACATCCTTTCGCCCCGCGGGTTGGTCCTCGCGCGGTTATGCCATTTGTCGCATAGAATCGCCCGGGACCAAGGATATCGTATAAGGCGGGAGTTGTCAAAGTCAAATTGCGGCCAGGGAACATGGCCGCTGGTTGCTTTCAAGGAACCGGCCCTAATGTTTGGCCGTTTAAGATATGAGACTATCAATCGATGAAAAAACCGGCCCGGCGGTCATAGGCCCTGCACGGAGGAGAAGGGCCCGGGCTTGAATTGCTTCCGGCCTCCGGCAAAGATATTCATTTTCGTTACGAGGCCGAAAACGACAAAGATTTTAGCGAACCAAAAGCCGCTTTTTAGGCTACAACAAGAAAAGATGAATAAATTCCCATCACCCGCATCTCGCTGCATGGGGGCGGAAGCCATTCCGCCTCTGTGCGGCAGCTTCTTGGGGATAGGAAGCGGCTTCCGTCTATTTTAATAATGATTGTCATTTTCTCTTGACAACCGGGTGGCCGGACATTATAGTCGGTCCATAATCATCCAATAGACCATGATTCGTCAGCCCCAAAGGGGGGATACGTTTATCTTTATTTAAAAGCGGAGGTTTTTTATGAAATCCTGGATCGCCCTGGCCGTCGGCGGAACCCTGTTATTAGCGGCCTTTATAGTTTTCTCTTTTTCCGTCGGGACCACCCAGCAATCATCAGGCAAGATGGAACCCACGATGGTCAAGCGCGGCGAGTACCTTGTTACATTGGGCGGCTGCAATGATTGCCACTCTCCCAAGGTCATGACGGGGATGGGGCCCATGCCGGATTCATCCAGGCTGCTGTCGGGGCATCCCGCCAATGAGAATTTGCCGCCGCTTCCCAGCGATGCCGTTGGAATGGGAGCCGACAAATGGGCCGCTGTCACCAACCAGCATTTCACGGCTTGGTATGGCCCCTGGGGTGTCAGTTTCGCCATAAACCTGACACCCGATAAAGCCACTGGCACAGGCTCCTGGACCGAGGCGGCCTTTATCAAGGCCATGCGCACCGGCAAGCATCTTGGGGCGGGACGGGTCATTCTTCCGCCGATGCCCTGGTTTAATGTGGGTCAACTGACAGACGATGATCTGAAGGCGATATTTGCGTACCTGCATTCTCTCAAGCCGATCCAGAATGAGGTGCCGATGCCGATCCCGCCGGCCAAATAACCAGCCGAATACGTCACTGGTAAAGAAAAAAGATTCAACAGGGGGCGGTGCGATGCCGCCTCTTTTTGTTATTTACAATAGAAATTAACCGAAATGGAGCCCTCCAGCCGCATAAGGATTAGGAAGGCTCATATCGACTTAACAACGAGACCGATATCCCCAATAACGCCCAATAATCAAAGACACCTCGATGCCATACCCTCTTCATGGGCTCCCATATTCGTCTTTGACATGATCATTCCCAAAATGAAACCACTGGAGAATTGGCGGAGCCTCATTCCCCTTGACAACACGGGAGCCAATCGGGCAATATAAACCTTGATGAAGCCCGCGGCGGAAATTCAATATGACATAATGATGCCAAGGACATATGCGTTTGGCGCCGCCATGTTTATCCTTGGCGCTTTCGGCATATATATGATGACAGTCTGGGCGAAAGTCTACCCCCTTCTTACCGTCTTCTTCTACTCGGTGTCGTCCAACGCCGCCATAGCCATACTTCCGCACGAACCGGTTCTTGTCTGGTACGGCAAGACCCAGAACCTGATTCGCCTGGCCACGGTCGCCACGCTCGGCACCATGCTGGCCGGATATCTCGACCACCGCTTCTTCGCGCCGATCCTGAACCTGTCGTACTCGGCAAGGTATAAATCAAGCCCTGCATACCAACGCGCCCAGCGATGGTTCTCGAAAGCCCCGTTCTGGGCGTTGACCCTTGCGGGTTTTCTTCCGCTGCCTTTCTATCTGTTCAAATTCCTGGCCTTGGCCTCCAGATACCCGCTTTCAAAATATATGGCGGCCGTGGCAGTGGGGCGATTCCCGAGATACTATCTTCTGGGACTGGCCGGTTTCTTTTTTCAGATACCCAATTGGCTTTTGATCGGTATCTTTGTGCTGATGTTCGCGCTTGTTTATTACAAGAAGGTTTGGTGGATTTTCAGCCGCCCGTTCGTCTTCCTGGCCCGGGCATTCTCGGGGCAGCGCTACTGAGAATTTCCATTTAACTTGAGGAAAAGGAGAAAGCGACATGGGGCAGAGCATAACCACTGCGATGGCCGCCGGTATTATCGCCCGCGCCGCCAGGAACCTCATCCTGGGACGGCCGATCTGTATCGCCCTGGAGGTGACCCACAACTGCACGGCCAATTGCAAGCATTGCGACAAAGGCCCCAAAGTCGAGGACAACGCGGTCGGCCCGGCGCGCTATCGCCAGGTATGCGAGGCCCTCTCGCCGGCCGTCATACAGATCGCCGGAGGCGAGCCGCTCTGGCGCGATGACATCCTCGATATAATCCGCGCTCTCCACAGGCCGGGCACGACTCCGTTCCTGGCCCTGGTCTCCAACGCCTCGCTTTTGACAATCGAGAAGTATCACAAGCTGCGCGAGGCGGGGATTAGTCAGTTTTCGATCTCGCTCGATTTTCCGGATGACCGCCATGATGATTTCCGTCGGATTCCGGGACTGTTCGCGCACCTGAACGACCTAATCCCGGCCATGGCCTCGTTTGGCAACGGCGATATCACCATAAACACATGTATCACGCGTGCCAATTATCCGTTTCTACTCGAAATTGTCGAGACCGTGGCCCGCTGGGGCGCGAAACTGAACTTTTCGACCTACACCGACCTTCGCACTAAAAACGACGATTACAACCTTCGCCACCCCGAGGATACCGTTAAGCTGCACGCCCTGGCCGATACAATTTTTAACCGACGCAATGGCGCCTCCTGTGTCATGACCGGCGAGGGGGTTTTTCGGCGCTATATAAAATTCTACGAGAACGGAAAATATCTGCCCAACTGCCGCACCGGGAAGCGGTTTCTGGTGGTTAATCCCGACGGACGCCTGACCCCTTGCGCCATGTTCATCGACGAGCGCTACGATACGCTCGCTGAATTATCGGATAAGTTCGCTCGTAAAAATAATTGCGGCGGCTGTTATGTTTCGATCCGGGCCAACACTGAAAAGCCGCTGCGGGAACTAATCGTGGATAGCATCAGGACAGCCCGCCTGAGCCGGGCCAATATGAAGTCTGAGAAATAGAGGCTGGGAGTTGCAGGGTTTCGTTCTCGATTCAGAATGAAATTTGTTCCGGCGGCGGTTTCCCTCGACTTGCCATCCTGGCTGGCCCGTCCTTACGCCTTGACAAGCGATGCCCGCGATATTTATTTATCTTGTGAATAATATCGAGAGGAAAAAACCGATTTATAGACCACCTATATATATTTAGGAGGTTCATCCAATGAAAGCCACAGAGCAGCTTAAGAAAGAGCACAGCGCTGTCAAGGTCACGCTCCGCATACTCGACCGCATCTCCAAAATGCTCGAGGCGGGCGAGAAGGTCGATACCGCACACCTCGAGGAATTGATCGATTTCTTCAGCACCTTTGTCGACAAGTGCCATCATATCAAGGAGGAGGAGATGCTATTCGTGGCCATGAAGGATTCGCTCGACCCCTCCGATGGCGACCGTATCGGGGCGCTGGTTAAGGATCATGTCTCCGGACGGAATTTTATCCGCGATCTTTCGTACGCCGTTTCCGATTACAAGGCGGGCGATGCCAGGGCCACCAGGGCCATAGTTCGATATGCCAAGAGCTACACTACGCTTCTGCTGCAACATATAGATATCGAGGATAATGTTCTTTACCCGCTGGCCAACAAGAGGCTCTCCGAGAAAAAGCAGGAGCAACTCTTCCTCGACTTTGAGAAACTGGAGGAGGAGGAAATCGGGCACGGTAAGCACGAGGCGTATCACGAAATGATCGACAGGCTCAAGGCGCTCTATCTTTCGTAGCAATTTTGTCCCGGCCATATGGAAATTTATTTGGATTGATGCCAAACCGAGCATAATTGAAATTCGCAAAGTCCGCATATCGACGATTTCCTTGCTGATAAATCTCAACCGCAGGCAAGACAAACAGGGATGGCCGCGATCGAAACGATCCTTTTAGTCACCATCGGCGTAATCCTGGCAGCCGTCACATATGTGCTGTTCATTCCGGTAACCGTGCATTTCAATGTACTGATCGAGGAGAAGGTAACGGCGTATTCGGCGGTCAAGGCTTTCCCTTTCAGGCGTCTGCTCTACCCCCGGTCGCCCCAATTCGAGAAGACTCCGAAACCGCCAAAAAAGAAGAGGGGAAAGCCCGAGGAGAAATCGCGATTCGGCAGGAAAAAGAGGTTCGACTTTTCGGCCTTGAGCAGGTCTGACATCGGCATGCTCTCAGGCGTGGCAGGCGAGATATTCAAGCTCCTGGGGCGTCTCCTCAAGGTCCCCGACTATTACCTGATAGCCAATCTGTCAGGCGGGACCGAGGAACCCGATGTCACCGGGCAGCTCTATGGAGCATATCATGCCATAAGGTTCAACCTTCCCAGCGCCATCAGGATCAACTATATCCCCGATTACCTGGCGGGCCGCATCCAAGGCAACATATCGTGCGGGCTGGTAGTTACAGTTTATGGCCTGATAAAGGAGTTTGTGATTTTCATTTTTCGATTGCCAAAAATCAGGCTTTTTAAGTTATATAGAAAACTAAAAGCACGGAGGAAAAATGGGAAATAGATTGGAAGAACTGGCGTCGTCGATAATCACCCAGCTCAAGGAGATCGCGGCCTCCGATACCGTGGTGGGGCGACAGGTCACCATGGGCAACAAGAGCGTGGTGCCGATTACGCGGGTCATGGTCGGATTCGGGGTCGGCGGCGGCGAGGGCCAGGAGGGTGAAAGCAAGAGCGGCTTCGGCGGCGGTGGAGGTGGTGGCGTGCGGGTCGAGCCGGTTGGCTTCATCATCATCGAGGAAGACAAAGTTTCATTCCTGCCCACCGGACGCACCAAGTATGAGGGCCTGGTGGCCGCCATACCAGACCTGATTACCAAGCTTGCAGACCTAAAGAGCGATAGCAAGAAGAAGCAATCTTCCGGCGGCAAGGCGACAACCGAGACAGATACAAAGGGCGGCCCCAAAGAATAAACCGGCGATATTTAACGCGTCAGGTTTGATCCCGCATGCACTGCAGCAGGGGCGCTGGACCTGACGCCGCCGGGATCATTGCCTCTTAAGGGGGTGGCATGCTTCCCGACCAGAGGGAGGAAAGCATGTTGCTCCTTGCCCCGGGCAATGCCGATTGCCAGATATTTACAACATGCTTTTTCGCCTGCGGCGAAGAAGCATGCCACCCCCTGTTATATCTACCTCACATTGTCTTTCAAGTATTTCATCAGAGAGATAGCGTAGGTGGTGCGGGGGATCTTGTCGACCACCTCGATACGAGGCGTTTGGCCCGATAGAAAATCGTCCCAGATATCGAACAGCGTTGCCATGTCGTCCTTTGGGATTTCGACCGGCTTACCGGCATGGATAGTCAGGCAGGTGATTTTTTCGGGGCCGACCTCGCGGACCGGGAATTTCTCGTCGACAAATCCCCGGTCAGGCCGCCAATTAGAGATGAAAAGGCGCTCTTCGCGGTCCTGTTTGCGGTCTGTAAGAATGCCTTTCAAGAAGTCGATCGCTTTAGACCAAAATTCATCGAACTGCAAAAAAGCCCTCCGGCTTAACTTATGCGCTTTTTATTTTATATGGAATATTCGCCTGAAAGTTACAACCGAAACACGCCACCCTATCAGCCTGTCAGGAAATCAGCCGAGCTTCTCCTCGCCGTTATCGGCCGGCATGCTGCCGGTGCCAATTAACTGGATGGAATCGACTATCCCCTCGACAACCCGCTCCTCGCGTTCCTTGTCCTCGACCTCGCAACTGTAATTTATATCAAGCGCTATCTTATCCCCTACTACGGCGAATATTCGCCAGAATTCAACCTCGCCCTCGGGCTCATCGGCTGTGAACTCCGCGGTGACTATCAAGACCTCCTTGCTCCGTTTTACTATGTTGGCCTCGTAACCATTGTACTGACCAAGCTCCTCGGCCCAGCCCGCAATGATGTCGCCGGCTATGTCGCGTTTCGAGCGGCCGATTGCCCTCTCCAAAAAGGTGATATTTAGCTCCCCAAACCCCTCGGGGTCAAATATGATAACATCCTCCTCATCGTCTACTTCCCAAGTCGGAGGGATAAGAGCCTTAAACCACCCATCGATGTTGATCTCGTCCCATGAGCTTCTATCAATGATCTGGTGGTCAACCTTCATCTACGAAATCCTCCTTTATGCCGCTAAGAATCAGCGAGGCACACTGGAAAAATAATCATGAAAGCTCCCCTTATCAAGGAATTTTTATTTCCTGCGTGAGGAAATTAACCTCGGTCCAGGTTTGGTCATGCGAATTTCATCCCGGGGCCGGAGGAATCACGCGAATATCAGGTTAATCCCTCTGAGCGTCAGATCAGGATCGATAACATCGACCCCGGCCAACTCCGGGCCGAACAATTCGGCAAGTCCGCCCGTAGCAATCACCTTTGCATAATAATCGCCGGTTTCGGACCTGAGGCGTGAGATTATATAATCTATCTGGCCCAGGTTTCCATAATAGATTCCGGCTTTCATAGCATCAGCCGTATTTGTTGCAATCAGCCGCTTTGGTTTTTCGATCCGGACCGGGAATAACCTGGCTGCTTTTTCAAACAGGCTCTCGGCCGAGGTTACCGGGCCGGGCGCGATAGGACCCCCGGCAAAATCGCCGTTTTCATCGATCACGTCAAACGTGGTCGCCGTGCCGATATCGACAACAATGGCAGGGTAGCCATAAATCGTTCTGGCCGCAGCGGCGTTGGCCAGACGATCGGCTCCCAACTGGGCTGGGTCATCATATTTTATCTGAAAGCCGAGCGGTGAATCGAAGCTTAAAACATGCGGCTTCTGCGATAAATGCATCTCCGAAAGCCTGGTGAATACCTCGGTTAGGACCGGCACCACGGAGGCGATTCCTATCTTACCGACTTTAGCGCCGCCTCCCTCGGGCCGGCCGAGCGGCTTTTTGACAATTTCCCAGAACTGCTCCACAGTTTTTGTGGAGGATGGAGCTGTCATGACCTCCAGAAGCTCGCCACCCTCGAATAGCCCGAACTTCACGGCGCTGTTGCCTATGTTGATGGCCAAAAACATGTCAATTTTTCTCGATTTCGCCCAAAAATATCATAATTATCGCCGACATAATGACGCTGCTCTGCAGGGCCGTAATATATTACGCCCCGGACCATAAATAAATGTAATTAACGCTATTAGTAGGTCAAGACCCTTGCTTGCCCCTGCTTTATGCGGGGCGGTCTTGACTATTTTTTATTCTATCAAGTCCCCCTTCACCCCGACCTCTCCAAGACGCTTCCGCCTCTCACCTCGAAAGCCTTGATATCATTACGGCCGTCAAGTTCCGTGGCCACGGCGCTGGCCAGGAAAACCTGCCCGCCACCAGAGAGAAGCTCAAAAAGATGCCTTTCGCGGTCGCTATCCAGGACTGCGAAGGCCTCATCCAGGATAAGTATGGCCGGTTCGCCGCGATGCGCCGAGAGCGCATTTAGCGCCGCCAACTTCATGGCCAACATGACAGTCTTCTTCTGCCCCATCGAGCCGAATTCCCTGACAGGCTCGCCATTTGCCCTGATCTCTATTATGTCGCGATGAGGACCGTGAAGGCTGGCCCCCATTCTTATCTCGCGGTCTCTCTCTTTCTTAAGGAATGATACCGCCGATATGGCTCCCTCCGTAAGCGCCAGACGCGGCCTGTATGCAATTTCGACCGTGTCCTTCCCGCCCGAGATAAGGCGCGATATTTCAATCACCTTAGGTCTAATCTCATCTATGAAACTATTCCTGGCAGCCATTATCCTGAACGCCGGCCCAACCATAGCCTCGTCCCAGATGTCGAGTTGCCGGGTCTCGACGCCGCCGATTCGCCTGAGCTTCTTAAGAAGTGTATTCCTCTGCTTCAGGATACGCTGGTATTCGGTGAGGTCGGCCAGGTAGCTGCGCGAAAATTGCGAGAGGTAAATATCCAGGAAGCCGCGGTGATGCTTGGGCGAGCCGGAAGTGATGTTGATATCCTCCGGCAGTATCAACACGATGGCAAATGTACCAACCGCGTCGGCCAGCCTGAGAGCCTTACCGAATGGGCCGACGATTTTCTTTTTGCCGGAGCTCGATATGGAAAACTTGATGTTTACTTTTTTTTTTCGACTCTGCCCTCGATCTCGACGACGGCGGCATCGCATCCAAACTTTACCATCTCCGAATCGAGGGCCGCGCGGCATGACTTGCCCAGCGATGACAGATTTATGGCCTCGAGGATGTTTGTCTTGCCAGACCCATTCGGTCCATAGAGGACGTTGATGCCGTCTGAAAATGACGAGATCGTTAGATCGTCGAAATTGCGGAATTTCTTAAGCTTGACTGCCTCGATCTTCATCCGGTCACCGGGATCCTGCGGACCGATCAATCCAGAAGGCGAAGCGGCATCACCAGGAAGAAATAATTCTCGTTGTCCACATGCTCGGCGGAGCGGACTATGCCTGCGGTTGTGGCGGTGTTGAGATCGAAAAACACCTCGGCGCCGTCGGTCTGACGCAGTATATCTATAATGTAGTTGGCGTTATAGCCAATATCCATGGCGTCGGCCCCGTAATTGATTTTTAGAACCTCCTTGGCCTCGCCGCCGAAATCGAAATTGGTGGCCAGAAGCTCAAGCTCATCTTTCTTAAGCGAGAACTTGACCTGGTGAGTCAGCGTGTTTGAGAGAATCGCCACCCGCCGCACGGCCGCTTGCAGGATCTCCTTGTCCATCGTAGCCCGCTTGCTGTTGTCTTTCGGAATGACCTGCTCATAATTGGGGTATGGGCCTTCAAGGAGACGCGATGTCAGGATCGAGTTTCCCAGCACGAATACGATCGAACCCTCGTTTACTATGATTCCCACCTCCCCGGCCTCGTCACCCATCAGTTTCACGAGGTTATCGAGCACTTTCGGCGGCACTATGATATCCTTGCCCTGGCCGCTGAGCTTCAGGTCGGAACGGGTAACTTTGGCCAACCGATGACCATCGGTAGCCACCATGTTAAGCCCCTCCTCGGTGGTGTGCCAGAGGACCCCGTTTAAGGCAGGCCGGGTCTCATCGCGCGAAACCGCGAAGAGCACCTTTTTTACCATGCGCCCCAAAATGCCGCCGTCTATTTTAACCTGACGGCCAATGTGCACATCGGGGAGTTTCGGGAAATCGTCGGGGGAAAAACCCGACATCTTGTAGACGCCGGCACCGCATTTTATCTCCATCCGGTTCTCGTAAGTCGAAACTTCAAGCTCAAAATCGGGCAGCTCGCGAACAATCTCATAGAAAACCTTGGCTGGCACAGCCACAGCGCCGGCCTTGTGCATATCGACATCGATTGTCGATGTCATGGAGACATCGAGATCGGTCACTTTAAGCGATAGTTTCGACTTCTCCAGTTCAAATAGGATATTCGAGAGTATTGGCAGTGTGCTCTTGGGGGGCACAATACTCAGCAATTTTGACGCTGCCTGGTGAAGGTTGGCTCTATCAGTCTTGAACTTCATTTTTCCTCCGCATAATTCCCTGGTAGGGCGCCAGCCAGGAATATCATTATTATTCTATTCTTATATCATAATAATGCTAATGGGTGTGGCAATGTCTAAAACCTCGTCAGCGGACCCACTAACATATTGCCGTCTAAATGATTTATACCTTTTACGGCAAGTGGAAAAATAGGAGTAGGCAAAATATCTGTCAACATAATTTAACAATGTAAAAGCCTAAGCCACAACCGAGGCCATATTTAGACAATAAGCCGCCTTTTTTCCACATAGAATGTACATGATGCAAACAGTTTTTCGACAGTACTGTTTTATGCGATAATTTACAGGTGTAGTATTGTCAATCCCCTGAGACACTATTTTGCATGCTCCAGCACTGTTCTGAGTACCTCATAGCGCGTTTTTCCGCCATGAGCTCCATGCGGGCGGTTGAAGTTGTAGAAGTGTTCCCACGCCGCCAGTTTCCGATTCAGATCGACATCTACGCTCGAAGTGTCTCAGGGGATTGACAATACTACACCAGGGTCCGCCAGGCTCCGCTCCATTCCTCGGGGGTCAAATCCCACAAATCCAAGGGCATGAATGTATCTTCGGTCATATAGGCATAATCGTGCATTACGGCGGCTTCGCACCCATGGTCTCCCTCCTCCCACCTGTTGAAAATGACCTGGCTAGGACCATAAGCAGCAGAGCCCTCCGGCCTGAGTCAGCCGTTGAGGTAATTCGGCAAGGTCTCCTCAAACATATTGGTGCGCAAATGAGTCACAAGCCAATACTTATGATTCATTGTCAGCGCGACGCCCGGGTATATAGTGTCGAAATATGCCTCTGGATCCTCGCTGCCGTCGTCGATTGCGACAATGTCGTTGAGCCTTAGCGGGTAAAGACAAGTGAAGGGCACATGGATCAGATTCTCTGCCACCACTTGAAGCGACTTGCCTTGCCAATACTCAAATGGCCCCAATTCCGGGTCCAGGGCCTCGCAGTTTTCGCCTATTTTTATGTCCATCGCCCATGAAAAAGTATATAGTCGCATTACATAGTTTCCCGGACATAATGGCCCAACTTCTACGTTGAAATAATTCCATCCCTCTTTAAAATAATTTGTCCCGCACTCCGCCTCATGTGTGGGTTCCACGATCCCCTCCCCCCAACTATCTCTTGTATCAAAGAATATATTTCGGCACCATGGCCCATTCTCCAATCTTTCATACCCAGACCATGCCTTTATTTCACAAAGGAAAATGAGTTGTTCGCATGTGGGGAATGAGCCTAAATCCACCCACCACAATCCTACGCCGACAAGCGGTTCGGGCAAATAGCACTAACATGGATAATCTTTCTCGCAGGGCAAATCGCCGAATTTCAGCTTAGCCGTGATCTTAGCGGCCGGGACCCCATCATAAAAATCCGCTCCGGCAGTCGGATAATGCGCATATTCGAGATCATACCGGAAATCGGCTAAACAAGGAATGCCGGATAACAGCGTAAATAAGGACAAGGTCAGTATTATGGAAGTTTTCATGGAATCTCTTTCCTGCCGACCTTAAATAAGGCAAAGTGGGGCCATATGTCAAGTGAAATAAATAACTCGGGTACATTAATAGAATTCTTGAAATCTTCCGGGGTCGACGCCCAAAAAACAATGTGTGGGGCCGTAGGGCACCAAGACCAAGATCAGACTCGATGCCCCGGCGGGGAGATCGGCCGTATAAATTTCGGGAGCAACTTTCGTTATAGATTGGTTTAAGCTCCTTTGATGGATAAAATTTGTGAGCTGGCCATAATCGGGGCCGGGCCGGCCGGTATCTCCATGGCGGTTGAAGCCCGCTACGCCGATATCCCCGCCGACCGCATCATCATTTTCGAAAAGGGCCAACGCCACTCCTGGGCTATCAGGGCGCATTACGCTCCCGATAAGCTCGTGACCGAAAACTACAAGGGTTACGACGTTGTCCCCGAGGGGGCGCTGGAAATCAAGACCCTGACCAAGGATGATACCATTGCATACCTGGAACGGGCTGTCTCCGAGTATGAAATTCAGATCAATTACAGCGAGACGGTATCGTCAATAAAGAAGATAGATAGCGGCGCGTTTGAGATACGCACCGAACGGGGTGTTTACGTCGCCAACAACTGCGCTATCGCGATAGGGATATTGGAGAAGCCGAACAAACCCGACTATCCCCTGCCGCGTTCGCTCAAGTTGCGGATTCATCATGATATTCAAGCGCACATATTGAATGACGGCGACTTCCTTGTCGTAGGCGGCGGCGACACGGCCTTCGAGAGGGTGGCCCACCTGTGCGGGCCGGGGAAAAATGTTACGTTATCTTACCGTGGAATGAGCATCCATCGCATGTGCGATGAAAACCGCGAGGCCCTTATTGATCTGGAAAGGGCGGGCAAGGTGACAATCCTTCGCAACAACAATATCGCCAAGGTCGAAAACGCCTCTG
>Ga0315293_10002216_pt1 | contig 18783 bp, 14 predicted proteins | sample YL17G13_20_MG_FD_203071 | JGI IMG/M metagenome (GOLD analysis project Ga0315293, IMG submission 203071) | Sediment microbial communities from Yellowstone Lake, YNP, Wyoming, USA - YL17G13_20 | ecosystem: Environmental > Aquatic > Freshwater > Lake > Sediment | place: USA: Wyoming | collected... | reverse complement strand
CTTCTCGTTCTCTATTATCATCGGCTCTCCCGGCTGGTTCGCCGAGGTCATTACAACCCCGTCGACCGAGAGGTTCTGGAACATCAGATGATGGGCAGCCGAATAGGGCAGCATGATGCCGATGTTCATAAGGCCAGGGGAGATCGAGTTGAGCATGTTGTAGAACTCGTCCCGCTTCTTAACGAGCACGATCGGCCTCTGCGGCGATGTCATCAGCTTCTCTTCCTGCGGCGATATGGCAGCGATCTTCTTCGCCGCCGCGAGGTCGCGCATCATGACCGCGTACGGCTTGTCGCCCCTCCTGTATTCCTTCCTCAGATTCGAGGCGTTCTCGAACGTGCAGACGATGTGCATGCCGCCCCAGCCCTTCAAGACGCCGAGCGCCCCGGACTCTATCTTGCTGGCGAAGGTCGCGAAGGGATGCGCCGTCCTGATCGCGGATCCCGAATCGTCGTATAGTTTGTACATCGGCCCGCAGACATGGCAGGAGATTGTCTGGGCGTGGAACCTCCTGTCGCTCGGGTTCGTGTATTCCGCCTGGCAGTCCTTGCACAGCTTGAACTTGTCCATCGATGTCCGGGTCCTGTCGAACGGGACATCGTCCAGGACGGTGAACCTCGCCCCGCACTCGGTGCAGTTCGTGAATGGGAACTGGTATCTTCGGTTGCCAGGAGCTTTGAAATCGACGAGGCACTTGCCGCATATCGCCGTGTCGGTCGGGATCAGCGAGACCCTCTTTCCCTCAGAGCTCCTTCTGATCTCGAACGAGGAAAGCTTCTCGTCGACCTCCTCCTGGTCTATCCTGTCTATCCTCGCAAGCGGGGGGAGCTGCTCCTTCAGCTTCTTGACGAACCCGTCTGCGTTCTTGTCGACGTGGACCTCGACGTTAGAACCGTTGTTCAGGACGTAGCCCTTGAGCTTGAGCTCGCTGGCCACCCTGTAGACCGTCGGGCGGAACCCGACCCCTTGAACGATCCCGTAGAACGTGAGCTTCATCCGTTGTCATCCCTAGAATCCCATCGCCTTCATCAGTTCGCCAATGCCCTTTCCGTGCCGGGCGTCTGTCAGAACGATCTTCGCCTTGGGGTTTACCTTCCTCGCGTCGTTGGCCAACCCTTCCGGGTCGACCTCCATCGCAGGAGCCAGGTCGATCTTGTTTATGACGATGATGTCGGTGAAAGCGAAAATCACCGGGTGCTTGCGCACCATGTCGTCCCCTTCCGTCACGGAGATGACGACGATCCGCTTGTCCGTGCCTACCGGGAAGTCGACCGGGCACACCAGGTTCCCGACGTTCTCCACGAAGACGACGTCGATCTTATCGAGGGGCAGCTTCTCGATGGCGTGCTGCACCAGGTGGGCGTCGAGATGGCACTCCTTCCCGGTCGAGATGTTCTCCCCGATCACCCCGTGGCTCACGAACCTGTCGTAATCGTCGTGTCCGGCGACGTCGCCCGCGATCGCAGCCACTTTGAGTCCCTTCTTCTTGAGCTCGTCGATGATCCTCTCGATCAGGAGAGTCTTGCCCGAGCCTATCGCTCCCATGACATCGAACGATTTAATCTTGTGAAGCCTGAGGAGGTCGTGATTCTCGTCGGCGAGCTCGCGGTTCGCAGCGAGGATGTCCCTTTCCATTTCCACGGAGACCGTCTTGTGCATGGGTGAAGCATGAACAAGAGGGGGTTCTAAAGGTTTTGGTGTGAGCGGATTTCGGCGTTGTCATCAATCGACTGGCAAAGCAGCAGCGATGAAGTTGTCTGGATTCTTGGATATATATACTGCGGTTCTTGAGGCAGGAATGCGGAGAATAATGGGTCGGAGGGGCTTTCGCCCCTCAGGTTTTCACGTTCAACTGAATTCCTTGTGCGATACCGCGAGCAGTATGATTGCTACCAGGCTCAACACGATTCCGATGTACCAATATGTGAAGGGCCCCACGAGGATCATACCGATGATCGCTCCGATTATCGCGAACCCGAAGTGCGATCTTTGAGCCGCAAAGATGCCTGAGATTAGCACCAAGGCCGAGAAGAGTATGCCTATGAGTGCCAGGACCATAACTATTCCCGACACATCAATGCCCAATCCATAGCCGCCGATCAAGGTGTTGATGTAATCGGTCAGAAGGAGGAGCATCACCGCCGCCAGCAATCCGAGCGCACCCGTAATCATCGAAAACACGCCCGCAATTATCGGAATGGCGCTCTTCGGTTTTGCAGGTGCCATCGGCATCATACCCGGAGCGGGCTGCCTATAGTCCTTTCCGCAGTAGGGGCAGACGTTCGCTTCCCACATCATCGATTTACCGCATGCAACGCATTGCCTCGTTTGAGGCGGAGCTGGAGTTGCCATTGTACATCCCAGGGTGTAATAGTCTTCAATATATATTTATTTACTCAGATTTGTCAATCAATTTTTCCAGTATGGTTATTTCAAGGTCCGCTCGATGAAACAGAAACACTTATCTCCGCTGGTGAAATCACCTTGACAGAAACCGATCGGAGGTCAGAAGATGGCTGGATTTGCGGAAAGATTCAAAGTGAGGAAGCCAGCGCCGCTGCTGAAGGAAGAGGACAAGAAGAAGATCCATGAGTCAGCACTCGACGTCATGTCGACCGTCGGCATCAGGATACACAGCAAGGTCGCCCGCGATGCGCTCAAGAATGCGGGAGCGACGGTGGACGAGAAGACGAGCGTCGTCAAGTTCCCGGTCAATCTCACGAAATCGCTGATATCGAAAGTGCCGCAGACCATAGTGCTCGCCGGCCGCGACAAGAGCTTCGACCTCCCAGTCGACGGATCGCATTGCTACTACACGACGGACGGGTGCGGCGTCACCGTCTGGGAGCAGAAAACCCGCAGCCGCAGGCTCTCCGTCCTCAAGGACATCACGGACTCGACGATCATCGGCGACTACCTGCCCTACTGCAGCATCTACGAGCCGATGGTCGTTGCTTCAGATGTTCCAGAGAAGATTCACGTCATCTCTGGCATGAGGGAAGCCTTCAACAACACCGGGAAGCACATCGAGAGCGAGTCCACTTCCACGCCCGAGGAGGCGAAAATCCAGATAAAGATGGCATCTGAGATCGTCGGCGGGATCGAGGAGCTCAAGAAGAGGCACATCATGTCGGCGATGGTCTGCACGATGTCGCCGCTCACCCTCGACGGGCATGCGACCGACGCGGCGATGGTCTGGTCGGAAGCTCATGTGCCTGTGTACATCACCGGCATGGCGATGATGGGCGTCAGCGGGCCGGCGACGATCGCCGGGGACCTCGTGGTCAATCATGCCGAAACGCTCGCGCTGGCCGCGGCGATGCAGGCTCACACGCCCGGCTCGCCCTGCATCTACGGATCGGTTCTGTCCAACATGGACCCGCGCACCGGAGCGATATTGCTCGGTTCGCCGGAGGCACTGCTGCTCTGCGTCGGCGCACATGAGATGGCGAAATACCTAAAGATGCCCTCGGCGGCCGGCGGCATAGGGTCTAACGCGAAGCTCCCGGGCATCCAGAGCTGCGTCGAGAACAGCATGATGGCGATGGGCAGCGCGCTCTTCGGCCAGGAGATCAACAACGGGATCGGATTGCTGGACTGCTCGACCGTGCTCTCATACGAGCAGATGATCATCGATAACGACCTTGTGCACAGGGCGATAACGCTCGCCCGCGAGATCCCGGTGAACGACGAGAGCATCCTACTCGACGTGATAAAGGATGTCGGGATCCTGGGCATGGGCGCGAAGAAGGGCAGCTACCTCGGGGAGAAGTCGACGATGCTCGGAGCCCGCCAGTTCTTTCTCTCCTCGCTCTTCCAGAACGAGGCGCTCGACCAGTGGGAGGCGAAGGGCAAGAAAGAGGAGATCGTCCTCGCGAAGGAGAAGGCCGACTGGATCCTCAAGAATCACAAGCCCGCCGCGCTAGACAAGGATATCTCAAAGAGGCTGGATCAGATAGTCAAGGATGCCGCGAAGTAGACCCCGCATCCATCGCGGCCCTTGATGGAAGAGGATATGTGATATACCCAGCGAATCGCTTCAGGTGATGAAATGATCGGGCAAATCAGATGTCCTTCGTGCGGTCGTTTCATGCCGTCGGATGCCGCGGCGTGTCCCTACTGTGGGCTTGACATGACCACATCCGATGCCCCCGCGCGGGCAAGCCCTGTTCGGGCTAATCCGAAATCGAGTCCGCCAAAAGGGAAACGCAGTACGGGCAGACTGGTGATGATAGCAGCAGCCGCGGTCGCGGTCATCCTCGTTCTCGCGATATTGCTCTCCGCCCTAGCTCCCGGATCCAATGTGCCGTCGAGAAATGATGCGATACCGGAAGACGCCGTGAAGATGACATCCGCCACCGATCTCTTCAAACCGGTGCTGCACTCCTCGGAATGGCAAACGCCCGTGGCGATGCCCGGTCCATTCAACACCGCCGGAGCCGAGGATTCGCCATTCATCACCCCTGACGGGAATCGATTTTTCTTCTTCTTCACCCCCGACGTCCGAGTCCCCGTCCAGCAACAGCTGACCGACAAGGTGACGGGCATCTGGTGGTCCGAGAAGGTCGGCGGAACATGGACCGAGCCGGAGAAGATTGTCCTGAGCAGCGACGTATCCCTCGACGGTGCCGAATTCGTCCAGGGGAACACGATGTGGTTTGCCTCGGTCAGGGCGGGTAACTACGGCGAGATAGACATCTACACCGCCGATTACGCTAATGGTAAATGGGGGAACGTCAAGAATGCCGGGACGCAGCTCAACGTGGATTACGACATCGGCGAGTTCCATATCACAGCGGACGGCGTCACCATGTACTTCCACGGCGCGAAGAGTTCCACGAATCCTGATTATGACATCTGGAAGACGACGAAGACCTCGGGCGGCTGGAGCCAGCCTGTCCAGGTCCCTGGCCTTTCCACCGGCATGATGGAGGGGTGGCCATTCGTCACCCCGGACGGGAACGAGATCTGGTACACGGGATGGAGCACGCTCGGCTACCAGGGGCCTGCGTTATTCAGGTGCATCAAGAACGGGACTGGATGGGGCGCCCCGGTCGAGATCGTATCCAACTTCGCCGGAGAATGCACGATGGACTCCGACGGGAATCTCTACTTCGTCCATCATTACTACCGGTCCAACATGACGATGATCGAGGCCGACATCTATGTAGCGTACAAGAAAGTATCTGCCAGCGCGACCGGGACGGACGGAATAACGGTCTCCAATCCGCCATACGAGATTGTCCGGGAATTCGTCTTAGGTCGCATCATCGCTTCATCGACGCGATGAAATCATGAGCCTGCTTCTTCGCGGTCTCGATCAATGCATTGAAGTGCGACGTCGGCGTTTAATGATTTTACCTTTTTTATTTCAAGCATCGAGTATCGATTCTTAAGAAAAGAGAATCACGCACAGCAATCTGACCCAGAATCATGAAATAGTCATTATGTCTCTTAGATTAAACTGTCCATGGAAACGGTGATCGATATGCGCGAAGCGAGGTCCGCATCGGGGGAAGAGCCGTCAAGCGGTGGAATGAAAACGTTACCGGGCGCACGGAGGAGGATCCTTCTCGCGGCTTTCATCATTGTGCTCATGGCCGGATGGCCCTTGTTTGCGATATCGATCGTTCCACAGGTGGACCCATCGCCGGATTCGATACATGCCAGTGCGTCCTATGTCTCCCACGCCCCGATATACATCGGCTCTAACGCGGACTTCACAAGTGCGAATGGGGTGACTGGGGGGATGGGAACCGCTGCGAACCCCTACATAATAGAAGGTTGGGACATCGACGCATCGACCACCTGGGGGATCGACATAGAGAACGTCGACGCGTATTTCGTCGTGCGCGGATGCTACATCCATGACGGGGCTTCGCATTACGACGGCATCGACCTGGTGAGTTGCGCAAACGGCGTGTTGGACTCAAACAACTGCACGAACAATTACGATGGCATATACATCGAATCGTCGAGCGGCATCACCGTCAGAAACAACAGCTGCAATTCGAACGAAATGAACGGCATAGACGTCGAGTACTCGAGCGGCATACTCATCGAGGACAATGAGTGCTCTTACCCGAACACCGGCTCCGGGATCTATCTCTACTCATCGAGCGATAGCACCGTCAGCGGGAACAACTGCTCTTACTCGGCCAGCGGGGACGGCATTGACCTGGACACCTCCTGCAGCAGCAACATCGTCAGCGGCAACGTCTGCAATTGGAACTACTGGGACGGCATCTGGCTGAACTTGTCCGACAGCAACACAATCGACAGCAACGACTGCTATCATTCGAACCAGGGACCCGGCGTCGAGCTCAACTATTCTAGCAACAACACCATCGTCAACAATAACTGCTCCTACTCCGCAGCCGGAGACGGCATCGATCTCTCGCTAACCTGCAACGACAACATAATCGGCTACAACAACTGCAGCTGGAACTTCTGGGACGGGATATGGCTGAATTTCTCAAGTAGGAACACGATCAGCTACAATGACTGCTCCCACTCGAGCCTCGGCGCCATCGGTGCCGGCGTGGAGCTGGACAATTCGAGCGACAACACCATCGTCGGGAACAACTGCTCTTACTCGGCCAGCGGCGATGGCATGGACCTCTGGATATCGTGCAGCAACAACACGATCGTCGGCAACAACTGCAGCTGGAACTTCTACGATGGCATCTGGCTCGATGCTTCTTCCAACAACACGATCAGCGGCAACAACTGCAGCTGGAATGGTTACGAGGGCATAGAGCTCGACCTGTCGAGCAACGACAACAACGTCGCAGGCAACCTGTGCGGGTGGAACAGCGACAACGGCATCTACCTATGGTCATCCTGCAACAATAACACCGTGAGCAGGAACAACTGCAGTTGGAACAGCAACGATGGCATATTTATTGAGATATCAAGCAACGGCAACGAACTTTTCTTCAACCAACTGGTCGGCAACACGCAATACGGAGTGGACATAAGAACTTCGTTGGACAACCTGGTATGGAACAATACCTTCCTTGGGAACAAAGGCGCGGGGACGGCCTATTCCCCGGCCCACGTACAGGCCCACAACACGGTGACGGCCAACTTCTGGAACACCTCGGGAGGGATCGGCAACTACTGGAGCGATTGGCAGGGGAGGGACTTCAACTCGGACGGCATCCAGGACGCCCCGTACAACACTTCCGGGAACGCGAACGCGAAGGACTTCTATCCTCTGGCCGTCATCCCTGATTCGATACCTCCGACCACTACCGTCGCCCTCACCGGCACCCCTGGCACGAACGGTTGGTACATCTCCAATGTCACAGTCAATCTGACTGCGACCGACAATGCCGGCGGAATGGGCCTACAAGTCACATATTACCGGATCGGGACCTCCGGAAGCTGGACGGTGTTCTCATCGCCCGTGATCGTTTCGACGGAAGGCACCACGACCGTGCAGTTCTATTCCAGGGACAACGCGAGCAACGATGAGAGCGTCAGATCCGTTTTGGTCGACATCGACGTCACGGCCCCGGATGTTGCCTCCACTGTTACGGGGACGCTCGGCGCAAATGGTTGGCGCACGAGCGGTGTTAGCATCCTCCTCGTTCCATCGGATCCCGCACCTGGCAGCGGCATCAACTACACGATGTACCGCGTCGACAGCGGAATCTGGACGACCTACACCGTCCCCTTCATAGTGTCCACCGATGGCTCCCATCTGGTCCAATTCTACTCCGTCGACATCGCGAGCAACGTAGGGGGCACGAACAGTACGGCCTTCAAGATCGATTCGACGCCCCCGGGCGGTGCTGTTGCGATTCAGGGCGGAGCGGCCTACGCCAACAAGACCGATGTCAATCTGACGTCGCAGGCATCCGACGCTATTTCGGGCGTCGATCAGTTCCGTTTCAGCGACGACGGGGTGACATGGGGCTCCTGGGAGTCCTGGCAGAATCTCTCCGACTCCATGAGCTGGAATTTGCAGATCGGCGACGGGCTCAAGACCGTCTTCTTCCAGATAATGGACAACGCGAGCAACGTCGCAACATACAATGGCACGATCATCCTCGACACGACGGTGCCGACAGTCTCATTCGAACTGACGAACGGAGCGGAGGTGGCGGGAAGCAGCGCGACGATAAACTGGTCTGCCGCTGATGCCAACGGTATCGACCGATTCGAATACAGCCTAGACGGGGCCGCGTTCGTACCCTGCGGTCAAGCGACCCACCTCGATCTGAGCGACCTGACCGATGGAAACCATAACCTGATCGTTCGCGCGATCGACGTCGCCGGCAACGCGGCCGAAGGGACGCTCCAGTTCAAGGTGGCGGCAACCTCATATATCTCCTTAGGCGGCCTCCTGCCATGGCTGGCCATTATAGCTGCGGCCGTTGTAGCAACCCTGCTCGTCATTGTCATAATGCGAAGGAGGAAGGGCGAGGAGGAGCCAGCAGAGCCCGCACTGGCCCCTGCGGCCGCATCCCCCGCCATCGCAACGCTTGCCGAGGCGCCGACCCAGACCCCGACCGCGCTCCCGACCTGCCCGAAATGCGGAAGGGAAGTCGTCTGGCTCGAGAAATACCAGAAATACAACTGCTACAGCTGCCAGGCATTCTACAAGACTACCGAAGTCAAGCCGCCGATCAATACCTGAGCGGAAGGCGCGCCCGGCAGATCAGGAAGAAGTCATCCGGTTCGCCCCTCCGAGCCCCTGAGGACACTGATTATTTCGGTCGTTTTCCACCATCTCAAAAGAAACCTTAATCCATGTTGCGAGACCTGACGAAGTCCGGCCCGAAGCAAGGAGTTGAACGAAATGGCAGTCGCACGCTTCAAATTCCTCGACAAGAGCGAGGAGGATACCGTACACAGACTGAGCCTGGAAGTCCTGGGGACGATCGGGGTCAGAATACACAGTCACTCCGTCCTGGAGATGCTGAAGAAGGCCGGGGCGGACGTCGACCTCAAAACGATGATCGCGAAGATCCCCGAGCAGATGGTCAACGAAGCGCTGAAGAAGGCGTCTAAGAGCTTCACCATCGGCGCCAGGGATAGGAAGCGCGACGTCAAGCTGCCTGCAGTCTCCTGGCCGTACGTCTCCCTCGGAGGCGTAACTACCTGGATTGAAGATTACAAGACCAAGAAGCACAGGGACGCGACGACGAAGGACCTCGCCATGCTCGCAAGGATTGGCGACGCGATGCCCGCCGTCGACATGATATGGCCTCTCGTCACCGCAAGGGATGTCCCCCCTCACGCCGGATTCGCGAATGAGCTCTGGACATGCCTTCAGAACACGACCAAACCCATCCACGGATCCGCCGGTTCGGGGACGATCGGCGTTCCTGACGCGAAAGTTCAGATCAAGCTGGGAGAGCTGGTCGCGGGAGGCGCGAACGAGCTCAAGAAGCGCCCGCCTTTCACGGTGCTGAGCTGCGTCATCGCCCCGCTCTCGTTCGAGAAGGGGGCGGTCGAGGCCCAGTGCGAGTACGCTAGGGCTGGTATACCGGTCATCTCGATGTCGATGTCGCTCGGCGGCAGCACCTGCCCGATGTCGGTCGCAGGGACTATTGTCAATGCCAACTCGGAGAACCTGGCAAGTCTGGTGATAACGCAGACCGCTTCCCCTGGAGCCCCGCACATCTACAGCTCAGAGTCGACGCTCGTCGACGTCCGGACCGGCTTCATCGGCTACCTTGGCGTCGAGACGCCGATGATATTCGCCGCTTGCGGCCAGATGGCTTCGCGATACGGGCTGCCGAAGATGACCGGGACCAATGGGATGGACGGTATCACTACCGGCAACCCTACAACGCTTTATGAAACCCTCACCTCGCTCCTCGCGACGATGAACGGGACGGACATCTGCTCGGGGATAGGGGGCCTGGACGCCGACGCCGGCTGCTCCGCGGAGCAGATAGTGATCGACGCGACGATCTGGGGGGAGTTCCGCCAGTTCATGCGTGTGTTCGAGATCAGCGAGGACACTGCAGCCTTGGACGTCATGAGGCAGGTGGGGCAAGGGGGTAATTTCCTGACTCATCAGCATACGGCCAAGAGCTTCAAGGCCCTAATGCACTTCCACGACAAGGCCAAGGAAGTCTACGCCGCGACAATGTCGACGAAGATGCGCGAGGACGCGCACAAGACCGTTGAGAAGATACTCAAGGACCATGAGGTGCCGCGACTCGACAAGGACATCGTCAAAGAAGGGGACGGGATCGTCAGAGAGTACGCCAAGAACCCGCCGATGGTGTGATACGAACCTGCCGGATCCCTCACCAAGAGACGATGTACGTGCAGCTGTCGCCGCCCTTCTGCCGGCATCCATGCGCATCATGCTTCACAACTGGCATGACGCCCTTGGGTGCGAAGCGGCTTGCCGTTGCTTTGATGATTCCTAGATCGAACGCGCAAGGGTAGGGATTGTCGCAGACCACCCTGGCAGACCTCCCCCCGGTCCTCTCGAAGCGGTAATGCCCGATCTCGCCGCCGAAATGATTCATGTGATATGCAACATCTATCGAGGCGAGCGCCTCTCCGATATCTCTTATCGTTGGCGGCCACAGGGCCGTTCCGGGGATCTTCTCCCCTATCGCCCTCAGGGTCTCCTGGCCTATTTGCTCCGCGATCCTCCTGAAAGCGTCCAGCCATGCCTGCTGCGGATACCATTTATCCCTCTCTGGATCGACGATGCCGCTCTCCTTGAGGATCCGCAGCGCCATCGTCTTGTACGATCCCATCCCCTCGACTATCGCAAGGACCGCGGACCCGCTGACCCTGACATTCCGGTCGATTGACACGAACTGCGCCATGGTTGGTCTACCCGTTCCAGAATCCAGCATCCAAAGTATAAGTGTTTTTTCAATGAGAAAGAATCTTATTAGGCTTCGAAGGTCGGGTTCTAGGGACACATGTCGAAATGCCCGTTCTGCTCGGCCGAGAACTCCGATGAGGCGCAGTTCTGCTCCTCCTGCGGCAAGATAATTGCCACCAAGACGGTGCCGGTGCTGCCGACCTCGTCCAGCGGTATGGACATCGAGAGCCAATCATTCATTCTGCTCAGTTTTTCCATTTTCATCTTCATGTTCGCCTTCATGATCGGCATAGTGGGGGCGGTGGCGGAACCGGGTTTCTTGATCGCCGCACTGATCCTTTCTGCGATAGGGATTCTACTCCTTGCGGTGCGATACCTGATCGTCCGGTCGTACGAACGGAAGGTCGAGAAGCTGCAGGCCGAGCTCCAGGCTGAGCTGGAAAAGAAGCGGCAGATGGAGCTGGTCAAGGTCAAGTGCCACTACTGCGGCGGCCTGAACTCGCAGACCGACGAGAGGTGCGGGTTCTGCGGGGCTCCACTATAGGCGGTAATTCATTCCTTGAAGGAAAGGAAGTTTCTATCGTTAGAAGCATTGTTTCAAGAACATTGCGAATCCTATTCTTCAGGGATAATCATGAAGGGGAAGACCTGCCTGATCACAGGTGCAACATCTGGCATCGGGAAGGAGACCGCGCTGGCTCTCACCAAGCTCGGGGCGACCGTCGTCTTCACGGCTAGAGATGAGGTAAAAGGGAAGGCCGCCAAGAAGGAACTGGTCGACCGATCCGGCAACAGCGACATCGATTATGTGTTCTGCGACCTCTCATCGCTGCAGTCCGTGAAGGAGTGCTCGCAGATCTTCAGATCCACTCACAAGAGGCTCGACGTCCTCATCAACAACGCAGGGACCTGGGAGAAGGAAAGGAGCCTGTCGAAGGACGGCATTGAGCTCACCATCGCCGTGAACCATCTCGCGCACTTCCTGCTGACGAATCGGCTCCTCGACCTCCTGAAGGCTAGCGCTCCGTCGAGGGTGATCAGCGTGACTTCCGGCCTGCACGGCGGGACCATCGATTTCGACGACATAGGCTTAGAGGGGAGGTTCAAAGGGATGTGGGCCTACAGGCAGTCGAAGCTGGCGAACATCCTGTTCATCAAGGAGCTCGCAAGGAGGCTGGAGGGGACGGCCGTCACGGCCAACTGCCTGATGCCGGGTATGGTCAACACGGGGCTGTCGAGGAACTCGGGCGTCGCGAGCAAGGCGATATTCAAGCTGCTGGCATCCAAGCCGGAGAAGGGGGCCCGGACCTCGATCTACCTCGCTTCTTCACCTGACGTAGAGAAGGTCTCAGGGAAATGCTTCAGCAAGAGCAGGATCCATGCGACCTCGAAAGAGTCGAACGACCCTGAGCTGGCGAAGCGGTTCTGGGAGTTCAGCTTGAAACATGTCGAGAAATGGCTGTGACGGTAGCTCTCGCGAACATCGCACTGCCGTCCGATCGGAGGCTCCTGGGAATCTCCTAATGATCGTACTGCAGACCCAATCTCTTGCAGACGCCAGAATTATGTTCCACCCATTTCGTTCCGCGATCGGAAAGAACTACCGCTATTAGATCGCTGTAGAGCTTGTGGTCTTTGTATCGCTCTGCCACTTTATGCATTTCCGCGATCGGGTTCTTCTTGGCGTAATCGAATTCCTTCGGGTGCAACTTCGCCATTGTCTTGATTTCCTGCTCAGTGAGATCTTTCCCGGAATTGATCCAGTGCACGACCAGTGGCAGGAGCGTCAGGAGCGGTTTGTCCTCGTTACGGATCTGTTCAGTCAATCTCAAACCAGATTGCCAATCGTATTCGGGATTTAAAGCTTCTCTTAATATGGAGGCTTTTCCGAATGAATCTAATTGGACAGTTGCAGAACCGAAGGTCAGCGCCTTGCGACTCACGATCCTTTCGCGGATTTGATCCGCTCCTTCTCGAAATCCCTGATGACGGCGTCCCCTTCCTTCACCACGGCCCTTTCCAGAGCCTCGACGTGATGCTCCTTCAGCAACCTCTTGGCAATCTCCCTTGCCTCGGCGACCATCGACCTCGAGAGCGTCGCCTCGAACCTCCCCTTTGCCGGGTCCCGAAGGATGATCTCCTTCCTGAAGTTCTTGGCCGTGTGGATGTTCTGGAGGTAAGTGTTGCCGTGCCCGACCTGCCTCGTTACGTCCAGGGCGACGGTCCCCTTGCTTATCTCGAACGGGGTCATGAACTTCCGGATGTTCTCCCAGACGTAAGTGTCGATGACTATCTGCTCCAGGGACATCCCCTTCGCGTTGTCGAGCGACCCGATGCCGCAGCACATGTCCGTGCCCCCCATCGTGCTGACCGCTATCCCCAGGCTCTCGCTGAACGTCTGCGGCAACCCCGGCTCGTCAGACTCGTTCAGCCCGTAGTCCCCGACCATGCAGAGGAGGCCGTACCTCTTCGCCATCTGGGCGAGCCCTGTCTGGATGAGGGGGTGGTTCGGGCTCATGTAGTTGATCATGCCGGTCGACATGTCTATCGGGGCGGACGACGAGCAGTAGATCGAGCGCGCCCCTTTGCTCGCGGTCTGGCAGATGACCAGGCTCGCCAGGTTCTCCGAGTTCGCGTTGACGATTGTGCCCGCCATCGTGACGGGCGCGGTCCCGCCGGAGAGGGACATCGACATCGTCGTTATGCCCGCCCCCGCCTTCGCGAACTCGACCATGGCCTCGACCGCATCGCGTTCGAACATGAGGGGGGCGATGGAGCAGTGTATGACGGAGAATGACGGCCTCTTCCTCATGGCATCGGCGCCGCCTGCGACGAGTGCCCCGAGCTCGATCTGCTTCCTGGCGTCCTCCGCATCGAAGATCTCGACGCCGTGGACGTGCTTGGTGGTGTTCTGGAAAGCGGTCCAAAGCTCGTGCAGGCCGTGGGTCAGGTGCGGGGCGTCGGTCGCCGTCAGGGAGGTCTGGACGAAGGAGACGCCGTCCAAGGCGTCCGCCAGCTTGACGCAGTCCGCGACATCCTTGGTGGTAGAATCGCGCTTCCTCCCGGTGTCTATGTCCGGTATGAATGTCCCAAGGCCGTTGGTGCCCATGTACGGCCAGGAGCTGACCGGCATCCTCATGTCGTGCTTCGGGTCCCTCCCGCATAGCGTCGTCTCCTTGGGGACGCTCCTTATCGCCTCCCTGACCATGGACTCCGGAATCTTCGCGATCTGCGTCTTCACATCGACGTTCGCGCCGGCATCCCCGAGCATCTTCAGGACGGAGGGGCTCTTGACCTTGACTCCGATCGTCTCGAGGCATTCGACGCTCTGCTGGTCGACGAGGTCCATCTCGTCCTTTGCGAGGAATCTCATGCGGGCGACGGCCGTGTGATCACCTTGACCCGGACTCTCTGTCTGGAAATAAGTCTCTTCCGCCGATTGAGGAGATAGGGCTTCTTCTGATTCCTCCCTGAATCTATGTAGATGCTCCCGTTACGGTGAAATCATGAACGCGGAGTCAAGATGCTGATTCTATTCGAAAGCTTTATTTGTCAGCGGAGCAGTGATTCTGAGTGTGCAGGTAAGTCCCGGCAGGTAAGTACCGTTGTGCCAACGGTTGCCTGCGCCTTGTGACGCGGGAGGCAAGACTCCGGCCGGGGGCTGCACCATTTTTCAGATCATGGGGATAATTCTGTGAGATAGATTTATCTCGGAGTGCAATGATTGCATAATCGCAGGTAAGTCCTGGTGGGTAAGGTATGTGCCATGCGGCGCATCGGAAACAGTCCCGCCAGGGGCTGCACATCCTCATCTGATGGCAAACTGCTTTTCGAAGATTATCGATTCTTTAATCAATTCATGATAAACAGAATCATTCTGTGAGTATTTCCTGTGGATTGCCCCAGCAACGAAATCAGCTATCCTCACTCCATCGGAAGTCTGTGAAGATTTCACGTGGACGGATATCTCTGGCGCAATAATCCTCAGACGATCGAATTCTTCAGAGACTGCGCTTTGAATGAATTGCTCATAATGCCCTTCATGTCTGTAATAGAAAGGTGTTCTATGGAAAGTAATCTCCATTCTTCTGCGTATCCTTTCGAACCCCGTTATTTCCTTCATGAGCTGAACACTCATCTGCAGATACAGAAGCTCTCCATGATGTGAGCGCGGATCTCTCAGCTTGGATTTATCCAGAATGATGCATCCGATGTGTACGTCCTGCCTTCTAGCAACAGCTTTGAGAATTTCTCTCCTTATACGATCGTTGGCAGTATTGAATTTCAGTTCGCCGACCTTTCTAAGAATCCGCCCTCTTGTATTGCGCCTCCTGATTTGGCGCGGAATGCGCCCCAGCCTATCGATTTCCCGTGCAATTATCGCGGAGAGAACCGTGTACTTCGAGGAGGTGCTGGAAAAGCCAAAATCTCCTGACTCATCGACAAAGACATGACAATTATCCATGCATGGCCAGTCGCATTCCCAACTATGGAGAAACTGGATGCACGCAGACTGATTGCACCTCAATCGAATCAGAATCAAAATTAGGCAGGGGCATCATCTCACGATCTCGAGGATCGGAAGCTCCATACCATATCCTTATCTCACATGGGCGGCTATGATAACCCGGAGGTTTGGTCGGATCTCGGCAAATCCTCGCCGGAGTGGAGAGGACTCCGGAAGAACCTTCCATGTCGGCTGAGTCATCATAGGAAACTGCGATGGCAGGGTCTTCGTGGAGGAGTTCAATCCTCTTGGGGGGCAAGCGCCGCGGCATATGACATGCCCTCAAAAAGCATGAAAGAAAGCCGCGAATGAGACAACCGGAGACTAATCATAGGCGACAGGTTTCCGAAAAGGTCCGTGAAGTCCATAGGCTTCGAAAGAAATCGACTGGACTGAATCGGAAACAGACGGAATCGGTTCCGATGGTTGCTCTTCGAGTGAGGTCAGATCTCCAGGCTGGGTCCGGCGAAAGCAGGATCCAGCCACCATATCGATCTTTTTTTATCGCCATACGTAGGCTTACTGCAAGGGGCGGGGTTATGCCCGCTCCGGCGTGATTCCTCGCAGAATTGGACATGAACGAGGACGAGGCCATTGGCTATCTCCAAAAGTTCCGCAGGGACTGCGAGCTGCGGGGGATGAGCCATACCTCTGTCTTGAGCTACACTTCGGTAATCAGGATGTTCGCTAGATTCCTTCAATCCAAAGGAGTCCGAGTAGCCGAAGTCGACAAGCAGGTCCTGAGGGAGTATGTCAGACATCTCCAGGAGAGGGGGCTCTCGTTCAAGACCCTCGGCTACATCTTCACAGTGCTTTCGACGTTCTACGAGATGCTCGCGTTCGAGGGAGAGGTCGCGTCCAATCCTGTGGCCGTCGTAAGGAAGCGGTATCTCACGCGATACAAGAACGGCGACGGGCTGTTCTCGGAGACGAGGAAGCTGATCAGCGTCGAGGAGATGGCGATGCTCGTCAAATCTATCACCCAGGAGAGGGAAAGGGCGATAATCATGCTCCTGGCGAAGACAGGCGTCCGGCGCGGCGAGCTGCTGAGGATGGAGGTCGGGGACGTTGACCTGGATGCGGGAAGCATTATGCTCAAGCCCACGGCGAAGCGGACGAACCGACGCGTGTTCTTCGACGACGAGACGAAGGACTGCCTCGTCAAATGGCTGCGGGCGAGGGAGAAGTACGCCGTCCCGGGATGCGACGCGCTCTTCATCTCTGAAACCGGGCGGAGGCTGGATCGCAACAGGACGCGCGATTTCGTGCTGCTGTACGCCACGAAGGTCGGACTTCACGATCCGGATTCCGACAGACTCGAGGACCATTTCACGCCGCACTGCTGCAGGCACTGGTTCACGACGCACCTGATGAGGAGCGGGATGCCGAGGGAGCATGTCCAGGAATTGCGCGGGGATGTCAGGTCGGAGGCGGTCGACATCTACTATCACATTGATCCGGAAGAGCTGAGGAAATCGTACCTCGCGCACATCCCAAAGCTCGGAATATGATGAGATGAACGCTCTTTCACCGCTTGACATGTATGGTTTTGACTGTAAAAATGTGTAAAACCATACTTGTAAATACCAAGTCGGTCTTAAAGATAGATCGTGAATGAAAACATTTTGAATGAATTGAAACGGGCTTTCCTTGCCCGTGTCCCGCTCGGGAGCCTCCCTGAGCCAGTGCTTGAGCGTCAAGCGATTCTCAATACCTGGGGGACCAATTCCATCGAAGGCAACACGCTGACCCTCGAGGAAGTGCGGAAAGTACTGATTGACGGAGTTGGCGTCAAGAATCGGCCGATACGAGACATACTGGAGACCGTGAACCACAACGAGGTTTTTCTTAGCCTCGTCGACTTGGTGCCAAAGCGAATCGACCTTGCAATGATCCAGGAGCTTCATGAAAGAGTCTTCAAAGGCGTCAAGTCCGATGCTGGTCATTGGCGGGAATCGAATGTCTGGATAATCGGGGCGAGCTTCACTCCCCCGCGTTGGGAGGATGTGATTCCCCTGATGACCGAGTGGGGGAAGGAGTATGCGGCGAAGGAGAAGAAGCGCGGGAACGTGTTCGAATCAGCAGCTTGGATGCACCACAGGTTCGAATCCATACATCCGTTCACCGACGGGAACGGCAGAGTCGGAAGATTGTTGCTGAATCTGCATTTCCTTAAGCATGATTGGCCCCCGGTCAACGTCGCGCCCACGAACAGGGTTGAATATCTCATGGCGCTGGACAAGGGGAACGACGGAGATATGTCGGCTCTATCAAGGTTTCTGAGGATCGCTATGAGCCAATCGCTGATTGATCTTCTCGATCAGGTCGGCATGATGAAGGAAGACGGGCTCAGGACCATCGCTGAGCTGGGCAAGAAGGGCCCATATTCGGCGAAATACCTCGGCCTGCGCGCGAAGCAGGGCAGCCTGCCTGCAATCAAGAGAGCAGGGGAATGGATGACGAGCAGACGGGCGCTGAGCTTGTATCTGAAACATGTCGGGCGAGGATGATTTCGGATTCGGCTTCAATTCAACGGATGGCCGATGCCGATCTCAGTGCGGTATGGGGTCATCTCAAATCTGTACTCTGGCTCTATGAAGGTGATCCTGTATAATTTGAAAATCGGATTCCTTCCGAGAATAAGCAGAGTGTCATCTCCTTCGAGGACGCTTGCTTCGACATCTTCAATTGGGCTGCAAAGCCTGCCGGCCCTTCCCAGACTGATCGATACTTTCGTGATTGACCGATTCGCTCTTGAACCTGGAACCCTCAATGGCTCGGCCTTCTTGAGGTCCAATCCGAGGAAGCCAGCCATCCGTCGAGGTAAAACAATTCCATCTGATCCAGAATCCAGCAAACCCTCGACAGGGATTTTGATACCGTTATTTGAAGATATGATGCAGGGAACAAAAGGGTAGAAAATTTCTCTCCTCTCATTCGTGGAGCAATCGAGCGTTGTCCACCGCTTGTACTTGAATCGAAAATCAAGGAGTTGCATGTTGCTCTAATAGCATGATACGCCAGGATACGGAACTCTGGTTACCATGACGTCCTTAAGCGGGTATTCCTGCGCACGTCGAAGTATTTCGTCCACTCTGTCGCTACTGGCAACAATCTTGCCCTTAACCTCGAGGATCCATTTACCCTCTAGGCCGGTCACATCGACCACTTTCTCGGACCTTTTCGGCAGATTCTTTCTCACCGTTGTCACTTCCGTCCTGCAAGCGAAGAGTGCCTTATGATTTCATTCAGCGCTTGCGAGAATAATAACCTTCCGACCAGAATTAATAGATTCCGCGTACATGCAGCGATGCCAGCTACTAGCAATGGGGCAGTTCTGCCTTCATCTGGACATAAGCCACGTCAGAAGCGGGACGAATTCAACTTCAATTCCTTCGATCGTTTGCTTGCCCCCCTCGTCCTTTGTTAGGACGAGTGCCTTTTCGGCTTTGAGCTCGACCGCGCA
>Ga0315293_10002215_pt1 | contig 18794 bp, 10 predicted proteins | sample YL17G13_20_MG_FD_203071 | JGI IMG/M metagenome (GOLD analysis project Ga0315293, IMG submission 203071) | Sediment microbial communities from Yellowstone Lake, YNP, Wyoming, USA - YL17G13_20 | ecosystem: Environmental > Aquatic > Freshwater > Lake > Sediment | place: USA: Wyoming | collected... | reverse complement strand
AGGACTACTTCCTTCTTCGGCGGAAGCAGTTGCTCTCCGACGTCTTCGGCAGCGCCGACTCCGACCCTGCTGAATGCATGAGGTCCGGCAGTCACTTCGGCCGAGAAGAATTCCTTGCCGTCCGGTCTGAAGACCGCGCATGCTGCCGCCCGGTCGTGCGTTTCGAACTCCTTGGTGCAGGTGTCTCTGATAGTCGCCGTACGCTGGTCTGCCACCACAATCTCCAAGTGCTCAAGGAATTTGGCGCGACTAATGCTGCCACCAACTACACGGGGCTTCTGGCGCAAGATCAGATGGCCACCACGCGTGCTGCGGATTTTGTCACAGAGATCACGCAAGGCCAGTGGCGCCACGAACGTCGGTATGAATATGACAAGGCGTGGTTTGAGAGGGCGACCACGATACCGGCATTTCCGACTGGGTTGAAGTATTGACGGGAGGCAGAGATCCGTTCAGCCGCACCGAATTGACAGGCAACAAAAGGTGACAAGCATACCGATTTTGTGGTCACCTGGCAATAGCTGCGTTATTCTGCAGGCGTAAGAGTGTCGATGAGAATCCCTTGGACTTTAAGCAGATCGTAATAGTTGATCGTGTATTCGATTCCACTCTTGATGATGCCGAATTCGGACAATTCGCTGTTCTTCTGGTTCTCCAGATATTCGTCGGCACCCATGAACCCCTTGCCGTAGAGCTCACGGGCCTCCTCCAGGTTGCGCCGCGCAATGGCCAGCGAACTGCTGCTGGTGGTGTGTTGCCTGCAGTTGAGGGAGATCTTGTTGAGCACTGCCATCAGCTCCTGGCGGATCTTCTTTCTTACGGATTCCACACGAAACGCTGCTTCCTTTTCGGCAATTTCAAGCGGAAATGTTTTATTCTTGCGGTACTTCACATCAATCGGTGTGGTGAAACTGAATCCGGCGGACCACGAGTTGTAGTTCTGTGAACCCATGCGGGCGAACGTCTCCCCGAAATGCGGATCCGTTCCGTAGATGTAGTAATTGCCGTTCAGGCTTAGATTCGGCAGTGCGTTGCTGCGAGCCACTGCAAGGTTGTTGCGCGCCTTGTTGAGCGTCTCCATGGCGCTGCGGTAGTCGATCCGATGTACCATGGCGACCTTCAGCAGGGAGTCCAGTTGCCCGACCGCCGGTCCCCCGACCGGCACACGGGGTGCCGTTTCAAGCACGATGGTGTCGATGGTTGTCGGGGTGTTCAACAAGTCAAGGAACCGGGCCTGGTTCTCCTGCAGTTCGTTTTCCAGGGCATACAGTTCGTTCTCCTTTTCGAGGAGTGCGGACTGGCGCTGGAGAAGCTTCTCCATTTTCTCGAATCTCTTCTGCACCAGTGTTTCGATCGCGGCAAGCGACTGTCTGGTCAGTTCAAGTCCGTGCTGTTTGATGGTACGCTGGTGCTGCAGTTTCTGCAGTGTAAAGTAGGCATTGATTGCCCTGAATGCCACGTCGGCGGTCAGGTTTCTACAGTCAAGAATGGTTATGCTCTCGTCAAGGCGCGCGCCCTGCAGGTCGCGCCTGAAGGCGATGTTGGTAAGTCCGGCCAGCAGGGGTTGGGATAGCGATACGTTCAGATTGGTGGAGTGGTAGTCGCGCAGGCCCGACGGCATGCGCCGGGAGTTGCCGTCGGCGAAGGAGTATTCATAGGTGAGTCCTACGGTGGTGCCGGTAATGAACTTTTTGGAAACAGTCGCATCGATCGTGTTGGATCGATTGCGCACGATATTCACCGAGTCCATGATGTCGGTGGAAAGCCTGCGGGAGATGTCGTTGTTCAGCGACGTGCTGAAGGTGAAGGGTTCGCTGCGCCGTACCGCCACGGTCTGGGCTTGCGCCTGCCGCACCCGGTACTGCCGTATCTGCAGTTCCTGGTTGCCGGCCAGAACGTCGGCGATGTACCTCTCAAGGGTGCAGGCGAGGGTGTCGGCAGGTGCCGGTACTGCGGCACCCATCAGCGCGACCGCCGCGGCGCAGAACCAGGAGGCCAAACGGATGTGTGAATGATGCGACGTCATAGCCAGAGTTTTTCCGCGAGGAATGAGATCGGCCTGTCCAGCAGCGCCGCCATGATGCTGCGTGAACCCACCGTGATCTTCCCCTTGCCCGACATGCCCGGCAGCAGGGGTCTGCCTGCACCGGCGACGTCGACAATCACGGGAAAGGTGACGCTGCCGTTTTCCCCTTCGGTATCGTAGGTCACCTGGCGCACCACCCCGCGCATAGTGACGCCGGGATAGGCGGGGACCCGGAACCGGCACTCCTGGCCTGCAACGACCCTGTTCACATGCTTCTCCGGTACAAGCAGCCGCAGCGTGCCGTCGCCGTCGGGAATGATCTCAACAAGTTGGTCGCCCCGGTTGAACTTGCGGCCGGTGAAATTCTGCAGGTCGTTGGAACTGAACCGGCCCGCAACCGGGGCCGTTACCGTCGACTCGACGAGTTTGCGCTCAAGCGATGCCAGTGTGAGCCGGGCCTGTTTCAGCTCCAGCGCCTTGGTATTAAGTTGCCCATAGTCGCCCTGCTGATTGAGCGTGCTCATTGCCTGCTGAAGCATGGCCGCAGTATTGCGTTCGCGGAGTATCCCCTGGGTGATCTCGTCAGTGTTGAACAACAGCAGCGTGTCGCCGCGGCCTGTCGGCCGTGCAGGATCGGCCACCACCCGGGAGACCACGGCCTGATCGACGGCGGCATAGAGCACATATTTCTGACGTGGCATCGCCTCAAATGTCCCGTTTACCGTGAAATCGATCTTCATCAGGGAGAGAACGGCGGCTGCGGCGGCCACAGCGACGGCACCCGAAACTGCGATCCGGCGCGGGATGTTCCGCAGAAATCGAAATCGGCCCCAGACCGAAAGCGACGGAACGGCAGAGTACAACTGGGCGTTGCGCAGGGCCACGGTCATCATGTTTCGAAGGATCCCCACCCGCTCCAGCTGCGATCCCGTGATAAGGTTTTCCTTCTTTGACTCCATCATGAAGAGCCCCACATCAGACTCTTCGTCGAACAGACGGTATACCGCGATGCTGCCGCAGCGGTAGCGGTGAAGATACTCCTCCAGGTGCGCCTCGCGCGGGTCCCCCTTGAGGTACGTCTTTGCAGAGGGGATGTAGACGTCCTGTCCTTTCTTAATCACGCCGTCAAGCATGTCGCGCAGGCGGATGATATCCGGATCGTCGCGGTTCACCGCCGGCTGCCCGGACACGGCGCTGATCTGGATTCCGCGGGAGCCAACCAGCGCGATGACAGCCCGATCGTATGAGATGAGCCTTGAACAGAGGTTCACGACCGTGAGCATGCACCCGTCCAGGTCGAGGGTGCCGGTCACCTCCTTGGAGATGTCCAGCAGCGCCGAGAGTTCATGCACCTTCTGCTCGCTTGCCCGCAACCGCGCGTTTACGATGGGTGTCGCGCTGCTCTGGCAGAGCATGCGCAGAAGGTTCAGGTCCTCCTCGTTGAACCTGCCGTCAGCGCCCTTCTTGTTGAGCAGCTGCACCGCACCCATCGCCTGGTTCTCCACGATCAGGGGGGCGCAGATCATGGAGCGCGTGTTGAACCCGGTCTTCTGGTCAACCGAGTTGGCAAACCGTGCGTCGCGCGCGGTGTCGAACACGGTTTGGCACTCCGCGTTGTCAATGACGAAGCCGACGACGCCCGTGCCTTTGGGAAGCTTGAGACCCACCACCTTGTCACGCGTGGGTCCTTCGGCGACATGGCAGGCGATCTCAGTGCGCGCGTCGTCGATGAGCCACAGCGAACCGGCCTCGGCGCCCACGTCGTTGACCACCTTCTTGAACACCTTGTCCATCAGCTCGTTGAGGCGGGTGGTGGAGTTACAGATGTCGAACAGTTCGGAGATCAGCTCAAGGCGACGAAGCTTTTCGGTCACGGTGCCGGTGGAACGGGAACCCGTTTGCATATCAGCGACCGAGACGGCGGATGGGGTCGGTGACTGCGGCGTTGCTGCGGGTCTGCGCACAGGGCGGGTTCCTTGTCTGTGTCGGCGGTCCTGCGGGTGACCGAGATGCCGGGACATGCAATAGTGTTACTCATTGTCACTACAATCCACCTGATTTTCAAGTGAAATCTGAATACTCCGGTGCCTGAGTAAAACCAATGGTTGTCAAGGCTGATTAATCGCGCTCAGCGATTTAAGCGCTCCAGCAAAGAATGCGCAACCAGCCTCCTCATGCCGCGAAACCCCGTCGGTGTTTCCCATCCCCGAGTAATCGAACCCGTCGTTTTCGCCCTAGCTGGATCTTTTTGCAATCTTGTCCAATTTGACAGCAATGTCGTGCATATGCCGGTTGCTGAAATGCGGTAGTTTTTCCGCAAGGGTGGGTTTTGCCGGATCGAGGCATGTATTTTCTAATATAATGCGCTGGGAAGCAGCCTCTTTGGCGGAGTTCCGGACGGGTCTGCTTGCGCTATCGAGGTCATCAGCATCCCGCTATTCCAATGACTGAAATGCCATTATATCATATACACCACCATTCTCCATAAGGACCACCGAGCATGAGCACGCAACCCGACGGCCGATGGCTGTGGTATGCCGATCAAGGATACGATCTTGTCAACTCCTGGATGCAGGCGCGCCGCGGCTTTGATCTGACATCGGTGCCGCGCAAAGCGGAGATCTCCGTGACCGCGGATTCGCGCTACCGCCTTTATGTCAACAGCCAATATGTCTGCCGCGGGCCCGCGCGCGGATATGCGCGTTCGTGGCCGTACGACACTGTGGATATCGCCCCGTATCTGCGCGAAGGCGCCAATGTGGTTGCCGCGCTGGTGCACAGCTATGGTGTGAGCAATTTTCAGTATATCCATGAAGGACACGCCGGTTTTCTGCTGTGGGGAAAAGCGGGCTCCGTGGATATCTCTTCCGGCCCGCAATGGCGCGTGCGCCAGGCGCCGGAATTTGTGCGGCATACCACCCGCGTATCCCTGCAAATGGGATTTCAGGAGATCTTCGACAGCCGGAAGGAAGATGGGGATTGGCTGTTACCCGGTTACGGCGACGCGCACTGGAAGGAGCCCAACCCGTGGCGTCCGGCGGGAGTAATGCCGTGGCACGCCTTTGAAGAACGCGGCATCCCCATGCTCAGAGAAGAACTCATGGCCCCGCAATCGGTTGTTGCGCAGGCCTCAGGCGATTGCGCGACGGGCTATGATGCATCGCACGATGTGGTGACATTGCACGTGGAGGAGAAGCCCCGATGGCGGACACCGGTCGTACGCCTGCACGTCGATCCTCAACTCTCAATACTCGATATCGATCCCACGGGCGCCAACAAGTACACGGCAGTTTGCCTGGACATGGGCAGGGAGGTGGTCGGCTCGCTGCGGCTATCGATTGCAGGAGCGACAGGCGGGGAGATCGTTGATTATGCCGTATGCGAGGGACTGAACGGCATCGCGCCGGTTATTGACACGCGCGAAAACGGCCCGTGCAAGGCGGCCTTCGGCGGCCGGCTTTTTCCGCGGTCGGGACGTTTTCTCCATGAACAGTTCGAATTTTTCGGATTCCGGTATCTCATCCTCATCGTGCGCAACAGCGCCGTCCCGTTGACCGTGGGCGTGGGATTGCGCTGGGTAGGCTATCCTCTGAAGGTGACCTCATCGTATGAATCCTCCGATGCTGTGCTTGGCCGCATCTACGATATCAGCGCATGGACGCAGCAGAGCTGCATGCTGGACGCCTATGTGGATTGCCCTTGGCGGGAGCAGGCGCAGTGGTGGGGAGACGCGCGCGTGCAGGGCAAGAACACCTTTTTTCTTTCGGCCGATGCGCGATTGCTGGCGCGCGGCATCAGGCAGATTGCGGGGCAGGAGGTGCCGAATGGATTGACATACGGTCATGCTCCCACCATGGCGCATAACTGCATTCTGCCGGATTTCACGCTTACCTGGATTTTTACGCATTGGGATTATTACTGGCAGACCGGCGATCTGTCGCTTTTCCGGTCTCTTCGTGAGCGCGTGCTGCGGGCGCTGGGGTACTTTGAGGGCATGCGCGGCGCCAACGGCCTGCTGCGACACGATCCGCGGTATTGGCTCTTTCTGGATTGGGCGCCGCTTTTCCGCGAAGGATATCCCGCGGTGTATAATCTTTTTTATCTTCTGGCGCTCAGAGCCGCCGTGCGACTTCTCGACCTGTGCAATGACAAGGTCAATGCCCGGCTGTGCAGCGGGCGCGAGAAGGCGCTGTATGCGTCCATCGAAAAGTCTTTGCTCGATGCGGGGAAGAGAAAGATTCTGGGCGGCCGCGATTGGAAGAATAAGCCTGTCGATCAGGACTCGGTGCATACCTATTCGCTGGCGATATTGCTGGATATCTGGCCCGGCCATCACCGTGAGATGGCGGAAAAACATCTGCTGCCCGCAATCGGCGAGGTGAAGACCGGCAGCGTGAGCGCAACGTCGTTTTATTCCTTTTATGTGTTTGAGGCGCTCAAGAAGACCGGACATGGCCGGCAGGTGATGGAGTGCATCCGCCGCCGCTGGGGCCGCTATGTGGATGCCGGTCTGACAACAACGCCGGAAGGCTGGGATACCACGCCCAATGTGCAGAGCCTCTGCCACGCCTGGAGCGCGCATCCGGTGGTGCACTTTTCAAATATCAGTCTGGGCGTGTGGCAGGAGGCCGCGGCATGGAAGAGAATCCGCTTTGCCCCTCATTTTTCCGGCATGGATCATGCGCGCGGAAAGGTCGCGGTTCCTCAGGGCGTCATCGAATCCGCCTGGGAGCGCACGGCAAAGGGCGTCGAGGCACGGCTGTCGCTTCCCGCCGGAGTTTCCGCGCTCATCGATCTGCCGGGTGTCAAGCGGCAGACCGTTGCGGGCAAGGGACGGTGGCGTTTTCAATGCGCGTGATTGCGGCACTCCAGCCGCAACGCACGGCCGGAATCGATTTTTAGGGATCCCGTTCACGCGACTCCAGAGGATCATACGCCCGAACGCTTCGATTACGCGATTCACAATCTGCGAATGAAAAAAGAGCTGGGACACCTTCAATGCCGGCGATCCCGCAAAAACGCCGGTAGTTCTGGGCATCAGCCCCGAATGGATGCTGAGCAACCGCGACGTTAATCCCGCATCCGCGGCCATGACCGAGTACCTTACCAACGACGATGCCATGTTCGAATGGCAGGTGCGGTTCGAGGATTTCCGCAGGCACTTTATCATGGAAGATTCGCCCAAAGGTATGCCTGAGGATGCCTGGACCGTTACCATGGACTACGGCAATTGTCTTGAGCCGGCATGGTATGGCGGGCCGGTGCATTACTACGAAGGGCATCTTACGGCCGATGCCAAAGTGTTTCTCACTGATGACAAATAGGATATGCTCTTTGACGCGGGATTGCCCGATCCCTTTGGCGGTATTCTGGGAGATGTAAAACGCCGGTACGAGCGCTTTCTTGAAAAACGGCGGTCATTCCGCTATAAAGGCAAGCCGGTCAAAGACATTGTGCCCTGCCAGTGCCTGGGTGGCGCCGGGCCGTTTACCACGGCCTGCAACATCCGCGGCGCCGATGTGTTCTGCATCGATCTGATGATCGATCCGCAATGGGCGCACAGGCTTCTGGAATATCTCACGGTTTCGGCCATTGCCCGCATCAAGGCATGGCGCTCATTTGTCAAGGATACGCAGGCTCTGGATTTTTCGCAGGGGCTGGGTATCGGCGACGACAGCATCGCGCTGCTCTCTCCGGAGCAATTTGAATCGGAAATTCTGCCCTATCATATCCGCATCTATAACGAACTTGCAAACGACGGCGACCGGGGCATTCACCTGTGCGGCGACGCCACGCGTCACTTCAAGGTGCTGCGCGACAAGGCGGGCGTCACGGCTTCTGATACGGGTAAGCACCGAGGAGGTTTCCAGTATATACGCGCGTTCCATGACATTGGCCAGCTCGCGGATATTGCCGGGCCAGGAATATTGCAGGAATCCTTTAAGCACCAGCCGGTGAAATCCGCTGATGCCCTTGCGGTAGGTTTCGTTGAGTCCTTAGGGATGACGTCGGCGAGAAGGTCTATGTCTTCGCGCCGGTCGCGAAGCGGAGGAATTTCCACGGGGAACACGCTCAAACGGTAATACAGGTCTCTGCGAAAAGCGCCGCTTTCGCTCATTTTCAGCAGGTCGACGTTGGTCGCGGCTACCACACGCACATCGGCCGCGATATCCGCGGAACCGCCCACGCGCTGAAACACCTTGTCCTGCAGCACTTTAAGCAGCTTTACCTGAGCGTCGGGCGCCATGGTACCCACTTCGTCAAGGAATATGATGCCGCCCGCGGCCATTTCGAATTTGCCGAGTTTGCGGCTGGACGCGCTGGTAAAGGCGCCTTTTTCGTGGCCGAAGAGTTCGCTTTCGATCAGGTTTTGCGGAATGGCTCCGCAGTGAACGCTGACAAAGGGCCCCCCGCTGCGCGCGCTGTGCTCATGCACCAGCTTGGCCAAAAGCCCTTTGCCCGTGCCGGTTTCGCCGGAAAGCAACTGATAGACATTTTGATTTCTCAGCAGGGACTACCTCGATTTCGGGGTGCCCCCTGCGAATGCCCTGATTCCCGGCCTTCTCCCGGTCCCCTGCCCCACATTGGCCGCCTCCGCACTTGCCGGTATCAAGGGTGAATGCAGGCGAAAAACGCCGGCTATAAGCTATCGTAGATGCTCATTTTTCAAGTGAAATCTGAATACTCCCGTGCCTGAGTGAAACCAATGGTTGTCAAGGCTGATTAAAGTTGATATGATCTATCAACCGTATGCCATCCAACAAGCCCAGACTTCGACCCGACCTCAAGATCACCCGGCACGTGCAGGGCGATGGGGTCCGCTTCGTGATCAAGGACCCGCAGACCGGCGATTACTACCAGTTCCCGCAGGACCAGTTCAGCGTGGTCCAACTGTTCGACGGAACCCACACGGTTGAAGAGATTCCCGCGCTGTACAATCGTGCGCACCCCGACACCGAGATCGACGCAGACACTGTGCGGGAGTTCCACAGTTCACTCGACCGGCTGCACCTGATCGACAAGCCCCTTGCGGAACAGAACCTTTTTCTTTTGGAGCGCATGCGCGAAAGCCGCAAGAAGGCGCTTCTGGGCGCCAAGGGCAACCTCATGATGATGCGGTTCGTCCTGTTCGATCCCGACCGCCTGCTCAACCGAATATACCCTTCAGTCAAGTGGCTGTTCTCGCCGGTCTTCCTGGTGTGCGCGGCCCTGTTCGTCACAGGCGCGGTCGTGCTCGTGCTCCAGGAATACGACCGTGTTGCCGAGGGAATCGAGTCAATCACCACCTTTGCAGGTCAGACGCCATTGGCGATCTTCGGGCTTTGGGTCACGGTGGTGGTGGTGATCTTTCTGCACGAGCTTGGTCACGCGTTCACCTGCAAGCACTTTGGCGGCGAGGTTCACGAGATCGGCATCCTTTTGATGTTCTTCATGCCCTGCTTCTTTGCCAATGTCAATGATGCCTGGACCTTTGAAAAGCGTTACCAGAAGCTCGCGGTCACCTTTGCAGGGGGGCTGGTCGAGTTCTTTGTCGGTGCAGTCGCCGCATATCTCTGGTTTGTTCTCAATCCCGCCTCTCCGCTTTCCGCGATATGCTACCAGACCATGACCATCTGCGCGGTCTCGTCGGTGCTGTTCAATTTCAACCCCCTCATGAAACTCGACGGCTACTATGCCTTCAGCGACTTTACCGGCATACCCAACCTGCGCGCCGAAAGCGGCAAATACACCGCGTACTTCTTTCAGCGGTACGCTCTGCACCTCAAGACCGATGGCGAACCGTTCGAGGGTTACACGGTCCGCGAAAAGCGCATCCTGTTCATCTACGGGGTCGCCTCGTCGATCTACCTTTTCGGCGTCATGACCGGGCTTTTCTTCATGGTTCAGAATATGATGATCGGCGCGTTGGGCGCACTGGGTGTGATAGCGGGCTTCTGGTTCGGATGGACGATTTTCAAGGGGTACATCATGAAGTTCAGAGGGTTCATTGCCAAGCTCTGGTCCCAGAAGGGCGCCCTGGTGCGAAGGCATCCGGCGGTCTCGGCCGCAGCGGTACTGGTGTGTGCGGGAGCCGCGCTGTACGGTTTCTCGATGCAACCGATGGTGGTCAAACGTCCCTGCACCCTTGAACCGCTGAACCCGGTGAAGGTCTTTGCGGGCATTTCCGGCACACTCGATTCTTCGGTGATCCGGTCGGGAATGACTGTGACCGCCGGCCAGCGACTGGCCGTACTTGTCAATGCAGAACAGAAGGAGGAGCTTCTGAAACTCGAGATCCAGCGCGAACTGCAGAATGCCGCCCTCTCCAAGGCATTCGGCTCTGGCGATGCTTCTGCCCGGTACCGGGCTCAGCTTGAACTTCAACGCATCGGCACGGACATCGCTGCCCTTAAAGCCGAACAACAGAAAAGAGCGATCTGTGCGCCGATTGACGGAGTGGTGCTCTCGACCCGGACCGATCAGGGCTACCGCCCGTGGTTCAACAGGGGGAGCGAGATCTGTGAGATCTGCCGGCTTGACTCCCTCCGCATCACCTTGACGGTTCTGGAGAGCGAGATCGGCGCCGTCTCCCCGGGAAACCCGTCGGTCATCCGGCTGTACTCCTCGCTTTCCCGATCGATCAGGGGAGCAATCTCTTCGGTTGCACCAATCTCAAAGAACTATGGCGATCCGAAAAAGGAAGACTCCGGCAAGGGAGCCGAAAACGAGTTTGCCATCACCGTACTTGTGAAGAATCTCCCCGGACTGGATCTGAAGCCCCGGATGAGCGGAAACATCAGGATCAGAAGCGGCACGGTGCGGGGGTTCGCGCTGGCGGTCCGTGAGCTGCGAAAGGCGCTGCGGGCCGATCTCTTCTACTGAATATCAACAACCTCATGGAGGAATACCTGTATGAAGCACCTTGCGGGATTGGCAATTACGGTTTGCTGCCTGGTCGGATCGGCTGCCGCGGTCGAATATGAAGGTCTTCTCTTCCCGATCACGCAGGTCGTGCTCTCAACCCTTTCAAGCGGGGTCGTGACCGTGCTGCCCTGCCGGGAGGGCCAGAAGGTCGCCTCGGGCAAAGTTCTGCTGGCAATGGACGCCCGGAAGGATTCGCTGAACCTGATCCTTGCACAGCGCAAGCTCGAACGGAGCCAGATCGAGAAGACCAACGAAGTCGAAACTGCGGTGGATGTCCAGCTCAAAGAGATCGCCTGTGCCGAGAAGAACGTGACTGCACCGTTTGGCGCCACCATCCTCCGTGTCATGGCCAAACCGGGTGAATACTACACTGCCGGGTCCAAAGTGATTGAACTGGCAGATCTCTCCCGACTTATCACCGAGATTCACGTGACTGCCGACGACCTGCGACGGCTGCAGAACGTAAAGACTCCGGTGACGGTTGAGCGAGCTTCGCAGCAGTGCAAAGGAGATGTTCACTCCTTCAATCCGCTTGCGGAACCAGGTGTCGAGCTCTTCCTGGTGAAGATCTCTTTCCAGAACAAATATAACTGGGCTGCCGGCACTTCGGCCAAGGTACGATTTTGAAATGTTCTTGACTTTGCAGCTTCTCCCGGATACAATGGAGAGGCTTTTCAGAACCACTTCTTGATCGTTGATCCAACCGATAAGGGCACAAGACACCATCACCAATCACGGGAGGCGCTATGGCCAAGAAAAAACTCAAGAACCTGTCCAGCAGCAAACTTGAGGAAAGAATTGCACCAGCCATGGTCGGTGGAGTTCTTGACGGCGCCGTTGATGCAGCTTCGGCAACCGAGGCTCCCGTTGAGGCGACAGCCGATGTCCCGCCGGGCGATGCCTATGCACCGGCCGTCGATGTTGCGGCAGATGCTCCGCCCGTGCCAGGCGGGGACGACGGTCTTGGATTCGGCGTCCCGGATGCCGCACCGTACCAGGAATTGCCCCAGGGCGCCGAGGTTGTTCCCGGCGGCGGCATGGATTTCACTCCGACAGAAGGTTCAGCCACATACGACTTCACCAGCCAGGCCATGACATTTGACACTGATGCGGCCAACGCGATCATGCCTGACTACCTGCAGATGAGTCCCGACGGCGGACTCAATATGGCCCTGCCGCCCGATGCGCAGTTCGATACGCAGGCAGGCACACTCGGCGTGCCGAACTTCGCAACCGACCAGTTTCTGCCCGGCAACATCGACATCACACCCACTGGCGATGTGAATGTGGCGCTGCAGCCCGGCATGAGCGTGGATCCGGATGCCGGGTTGCTTAAGATCGAAGCTGGCGCTGCAGGCGATTATCTTCCGCCCGGCGTGACTCCCGCTCCCGACGGCGGCGTGGACTTCACGCCACCGCCTGGAGCCCAGTTCAATCCCGAGACAAACCAGATGACTGTGCCGGCAGACGAGACGGGTTCGATGGTTCCGCGGGACATGAACGTCAATCCCGACGGCAGCCTGACCGTGAAGATGCCCGAGGGGGTGAATTTCGATCCGCAGGCCAATGCATTGACCTTCCCGCCCGACACTGCCGGCTTTGCCCCTTCACCGCAGGATCCGGGCATGGGCGAGTATGTCAACGTCAACACCGATGGATCGGTGGTCGTCAAAATGCCCGAGGGGTTCACCTACGACAGCGGAGCGGTGAACATTCCGCAGCCCATGGCCGGCATGGCTATGCAGGACGGCGTCAGCACCACCGCCGACGGTGGAGTCGTGTTCACCATGCCTCCGGGAACGCAGATGGATCCAACCGGCGCCATTCACGTTCCCCCCGACCAGACCGGCTACATGATGAACGGCGGTGTTCAGATGCAGCCCGACGGCGGACTCAGCATGGCCCTGCCGCCGCAGACAGAGTTCCCATCGACAGACACGTTTACCCTCCCGCCGGAGCATGCCGGGTATGTACTGCCGCAGGGATTCGAAGTCACTGGCGACGGTGGCCTCACGATGCAGCTCCCGCCCGAAGCGCAGTACAACCCCGCGGCCGGCAGCGTCTACCTCCCGCCCGACAGCGCCTCGTGGGCCACCGGCCCGGCATACTCGTTTCCACCCGATGGCGGAATGCAGTATTCGGTTCCTGGAAGCGCGACAATGGCCGACGGTACTCTCCACATGCCTGCCGACACCGCGTCGGGTTTTTACGCCCCCGCGGCCGAAGGAATGGGTGTGCCGAGCGGGATGGGAGAAGGTGGTTTGGGATATGGCGGAGGGTTCGGATGGGGCACTGAACCTCCGTATCCGGCGCCGGAGATTCCCCAGGGAGCGGTCTATTCACCTTCCATGGGAATGACCTTCGAAGTACCGGGAACCGTTGCCATGACTCCCGATACCGCGGCGGTGCAGTTTGACAACAGCGCGGCCAACGCATGGATGCCGCCTGATTACCATGTGACTCCCGACGGCACACTGCAGATCGACATGCCCCAGGGAACAACCTATGATCCGGAGCTGGGCGAACTCAGAATCGACCCGCAATTCGTCAATGACTATACGCCGGACTATATGACCGTGCAGCCCGACGGAGGCGTGGACCTTGCCATGCCTGCGGGTCACCAGTACGATCCGGCAATGGGCACCGTCACTCTCCCGCCGGGAGACTCAATGGGATTCCTGCCCCCGGGTACGAATGTGAATCCCGACGGATCTCTGGCCATGACGCTGCCGCCGGGAACGCAGATGACGCCCGACGGCGCCTCGCTTGCGGTGCCGGGCAACGCCCCGGCGGTCGTCAGTTATCTCCCTTCGGATATCCAGCTGCGGTCCGACGGATCGCTCGGCATCACCCTTCCGCCCGAAGCCGTAGTGAGTGCCGATGCAGGCACGATCAGCTTTCCTCCGGGCAACGACATGGTAGGGCCTCCCTACGGCGCAGAGAACATGACCGTGGCTCCTGACGGCACGCGTATATTCGAGGTCCCTCCGGGAATGAACATCGACCCGCAGAGCGGCGTGCTGAATGTATCGCAGGAAGCGGCAAACATGGTGCTCTCACCGCAAGTCCATACCACTCCCGCAGGGGAACTGGTGGTCGATCTCCCGCCCGGTGCGGTCTTCACCCCGGAAACGGGAACCCTTGCAGTTCCTCCGGATCAGGCAGCCTATTTCATGCCGCCGGATGTCGCGGCGGGCGCCGACGGTTCGCTTCAGGTGGCGCTCCCGCCGGCACATACCTACGATCCGGCAACCGGGATGGTCAACCTGCCGCCGCAGCAGGCCGACTGGGCCATGCCGCCAGATGTCACCATCAATCCGGACGGCAGCATGAACTGCGGACTGCCTCCCAATGCAACGCTCGCCAACGGCACACTTGCCATTCCTCCGCAGGAGGCAGGATGGGCCATGCCGCCAGCGTACCAGGTGAACCCCGACGGCACCATGGACATGGCCGTGCAGGGCGGACCGGTCGAGGTCTCAGGCAACACGCTGCAGATGCCGCCGGCGGCCATGCAGAACTACGCCCCGCCCGACAGTTCGGGTTTGGGATTCAGCCAGGGGTGCGCCACCGGATGCTTAGGCGGCGACGGCGGCTGGAACATGGGGCCCGGACCTATGGAACCCTATGCGCAGCAGTATGCTGCTCCGTATCTACCCGAGGGAATGCAGCCCAATCCCGACGGGTCCATGATCTACCCAATGCCGACCGGCGCACAGTTTGTGCCGGGGCCCGGGTATCTTGAGATGCCGCCCGATGCGGCGACTGCGTATCTGCCGGAGCCGTACCACATAACCCCTGAGGGCGGAATGGCAATCGACATGCCTCCGGGAACGCAGTTTGATCCTGCCGCGGGCGTTGTCCAGATAGACCCGGCGACTGCCGGCAACCTGGCGCCGTATGCAGGGCCCGGCATCAGCATCACAGCCGATGCAGGTGTGGCTTGGGATGCACATCCGGATTGTCAGTACGATCCCGCGATGCACGCGATAACTATGCCGCCTGACGCTGCATGGGCCGTCATGCCGGAGAACATGAATGTAGGTCCCATGGGCGAGGTACACGTGTCGGTACCGCCCGACGCAATGATCGATCCGGCCGCGGGCACGGTCACGTATCCCAATGCGGCCGCCTATCAGGTGCTGCCGCCTGAAGTGGCCGTCGGTCCGGACGGATCGCTGGCGGTCACAATGCCGCCAGATAGTCAATTCGATGTGCAGGCCCAGACCGTGACCATCGCACCGGCATACAGCACATTCGCTCCGCCGTCGGCCGACTGGGTGAACTACAATGCCGACGGTTCGGTCACCATGAACATGCCATCGCAGTCGGTGATAGACCCCAATACAGGGGTGGTCACCATCCCGCAGCCTCAGGCCACCATGGTGCTGCCGCCAGAGGTCAACACCGCGCCGGACGGTTCTATCATAGTGAAACCGCCCGAAGGTACGCAGTTCTTTCCGGACAAAGGCGAGTTCGTGGTTCCCAACGTAAGCGCGCAGTTTGCGCTCAACGACGGGGTCACGGCGGACCAGTTCGGCAACGTCACCGTACCCCTGCCGCCGGATGCGCAGTGGGTGCCCGAGGCCGGCCAGGTTGTGTTCCCCAACGCCGATGCGACGTATGTGATGAATCAGGGCGTCGATGTGACGGCAGACGGCAAACTCGAGATCACGCTTCCGCCCGACGCACAGTTTCAAAACGGGCAGATAATGGTTCCCCCGACCGCCGTGCCGTATGTGATCGGCACCGACATGGCGATCACACCCTCGGGCAACCTGCAGGTGTACATGCCCGACGGGTGCGCCATGAATCCCGACGGTGCACTTCTCATACCGCCGGAGAGCGCACCCATGGTGCCGCCGCCAGAGGCAGGGATGGGATACGACACAGGGATGGGATACAACAGCATGGGCACGGGCGGATTCGGGTACACAGCCCCACCGCCGCCTGTTGCTTAGGCGGTTTGAAGGGTGCTCTGATGTGATGCTCAGGGCCGGGAGACTGCTCCCGGCCTTGATGCTTTCGTGAATTCAGCGTTGACGGCCCGATACTAACGCCGACTCAACCGGAGATGCAATCACCAGACCATGACCGATGCCGTCTCATCATCCGGCGACCGCCGCCGTCATACGCGCCAGCACGAGGAAATTCTCTGTCCGGTATCGTTCGTCATAGCAGGAGAGAGGCACAGTGCCTATGTGATCGATCTATCGATCAGCGGGCTGCAGATGAAGCAGTATGATGACCGTGCCAATCCAGGTGTCATGCCCGGCACCTGCGTGGAGTACCTCATCTATACATCTGCGGGGCAATCGGCGTTCACGGGCATGACCCAGTGGATGCGTGAAGACGGCGATGGCTTCCGCTGGGGCGCACGATTCACCCGCCTTCCCTCGGCGATCAATGATCCGCTGCTTTCGATCATCTATGCATCCCCTGCCCGGTGACGGCACTGATGGGTATTTTGGCTTCTCCACAGTTCAGTCGGAAGCGCCGAGTTTTGCAGTTGCCTCTTATGATAAGATTTTGAAATCAAGGCAGATTCTGGAAATTCAAGACCGACATCGCCGATGGTCGGTTGCCGACCAGCACTATCTGGTTCGGGCTTTGAGGCTGTCCAAAGATTATATACTCCCGCGGTGGAGGGCCTTTGAAATTGAAATTATCTCTAACAACTATAACATTGACATTAACACTTTTCCTTGTAATGGATATCTCCCTGATTGAAAGTGTGTCAACCCACTCCTGCATGCCGGTGCCGGTACCAGAAGAATCATTGACAAAAACCTGACCGGCAGAAGTCTGAAGTGCTGCCTTGAGCCCATCAAGTGTGCCATTATACGGTATGAATCCATTGGTTGGCGCCACAAACTCATTGACAACCGGCTGATTAGCATACAGCAACAGATTCTGAGCATTGATCGGTTGACCAAGGAAGACATAAATCTTTGAGGGGGCTATCGAGTTGTGGAAAATTACGGTATTCTTACCGCCAAGAATAGTATCTATCGCCCAACTGACATTAATTTTTTCCGAATGGCCACCCGGCAGATTGTTCGGATCAGTCGCAATCCACACATTCCCGCTTGATGTTGTCAGGGCATTTGTCACGTTGATCAGAACGCCCTCATACATCTTGACCGTCCCGATAGTACCGTTAACCTGAATAAATTTTCGGACAGAATAGTGCCTGTTCGTGGCATTATCTACCGCAGCTACCTCGTAGCCATTTTGTACGCCGTTGATCGGTGTCAAATCGGTAAAGTCACGATTCGAAACCGCCCGGTTGCCGATGTCCTGGAATGATGCGCCATTGTCGGTGGTGCGACGGATCACGAAGCCGGTGATACGAGATTCAAGATTTGATGGAAAGGCCCAGGTGAGCGAAACGCTTGTGCCATTTAATGTCGGATTATTAAGAATTGGTACCAATGAATCCATTGAAGTGCCGGGAACCGTGATATCTTTGCGATCTGATATATGCGTTGTCGCGCCCTCATTGCAGCTTATGCGATACCCATTCACTGTGCCTGCAACGGGCGCATTGTCAGTATATGCCCTGAGGCTACTGTTCACTGAACCAAGCGTACTCCAGGTTGTTCCGGCATCGGTGGTACGTTGAATAGTGAAGTTGGTGATACTCCCTTGAGCGCCTATGGGGAATGTCCAGGCAAGATTCACGCTTGATCCGCTCAGAACAGGTGTGCTTAATACCGGGATCAAGGAGTCAATCGCGCTGCCGCTCACTACAACCGATTGGGAATTGGATGTAAGCAACGAATTGTCCTGATTGACAAGAGATACCTGATATAGATAATTTCCTGCGGGCGGGCTGTTATCAGTCCATGAGCGGGTGCTTGGATCCGGCTCTGTACCCATCTGCTGCCATATGCCGCCTGAACTTTGCCGCTGTATGGTAAAAAATTTAAAAGATACCGTCGGTGCATTGAACATGACCCATGTCAGCGTAACCTGGTTCCCATTTTTGACAGGAACCAACAGATATGGCTTAAGCGGCTCCTCTGGCCCAACCACGACATTGGCATCGTTGGATTGTCCGGCAACAATCGTAATGTTTGCGGCCGTACCGGTCACAATAATAGTATTCGCAAGATCGTAGGCATTGACTGTAACCATCGCGCTCCCGGCAGCTATTTCTGGGATAGTCGCTTGCTTTAAGTCATAGGCATATTTTCTTTGAATTGTTCCCCCGCTATGAGCAACAACAATCTCCACCGAATCAATGGAACTCCTTATTGCTGCATCGAATGAGATATCAGGTGTTGTTGTCGTTAAGAAAGCCACCTTGACCGATAGCGATCCAGTCTGCGATTCCATGTCCGGGCTCATTACCGAACACTGGATCATCAAGCCTACTGCAACCGATGCGACCAAGCTTCTTTGTATAAGGTTGTTTCTTATTCCCATGATATATCAATGCTCCCGGTTTGAGGTCCTGATGTCGTCTCATCCTTCTTCTTTGTTAGAAGAACCGCAGCAGTCCCGCCTCCGATTAAAAGTACCCCTGCCCCTATGGCAGTCCATGCAAGGCCGGTTTTGCGCCTTTTGAATTCTTTTTTGCCCTTTTCATTCTTTGGAACCGGGATCGTTTTCACTTCGCTCTCTGCTGGTCGCGGCGCAGTCACCCCTCGATCGACAAAATCATTCGCGATTGCCGGCAAGACTTCGGTGAGTACCCCATCAATCTCGCCCTTGTGAAACCGATTGGCCGATTGCACAATCTCGCCGGTCTTAACGCTGATCAATCGTACTGTAATTGAATAGGTAGCGCCGACTTTGCCGACGCTGCCGGCAAACATATTATCGACACCGAGCAATTGTCCCATCTCTACCATACATG
>Ga0315293_10002214_pt1 | contig 18795 bp, 10 predicted proteins | sample YL17G13_20_MG_FD_203071 | JGI IMG/M metagenome (GOLD analysis project Ga0315293, IMG submission 203071) | Sediment microbial communities from Yellowstone Lake, YNP, Wyoming, USA - YL17G13_20 | ecosystem: Environmental > Aquatic > Freshwater > Lake > Sediment | place: USA: Wyoming | collected... | reverse complement strand
AAGACGCGGAGCTCTGGAGCGCGAACTACAAGAAGCTAAAGAAACAAATCAGGAAAGTTTCCGACTTCCATAAGAAGTTACTTCCGGCCAAATAGCGAATCCCGCCACAAGTTATTGAGTAATTACGGCGATCCTTATTAACTCACATGATTCGCCTTGGAGGCGGAATTTCGATTTGGCCCACGAGTTCTTTCATGTTTTAACTTGGGATTTATTCTCCACGGAAGAGGTTTATCGAGACCCGCACCCCGGAAAGAAAACCCGAATCGAACAGCTTGCCGAAGTATTCGCCTCGGCGCTTCTTCTTCCTGAAGAGGAGATCAGAAAAGAAATCGACCTTAGGAGGCGGGGGAAAACGATCGATTATATAAGCTTGACGGAAGTGGCGCGGGAATTCGAGGTTTCCCTAGCGGCCCTCTTATGGAGACTCGTCAATATTGGAATCATGAAAAAGGAGAGAGTCACTAAGCTGCTTGAACAAGGAAATATTTTAAACATCGATAAAAGCGGCCGGATCAAGAAGCAAGATTTTCCTCACGTCCCGATTTCGCCGAGGTATATTTCTTTGGCCATCCAGGCCTATCATCTTGGAAAAATCTCCAAGGCACGATTTGCGGAATACATTGACACAAATTTCAGCTCCGTTTCGTCCTTTCTAAAGGACATGGGATATAACGAAGATCAGGACTATTCCGTTGAATATCGTATTGCTTGATGCTGATATCATTGTCGATCTGCATTCGGGGGAAAAAGAAGCCCTCGCCATCCTTTCGACAAAAAAAGAAATGCTCTTCTGTACTTGTGACAAAGCGGCCATGAAAGCTTTGGGTTTTTTGGGGATCAGTCATCAGGGAATTTCGTTCGAAAAATTATTGGATCGGAACGGAATTAAGAAAAAACTAGAATTAAAGCATTTGGAACGCCAATTCCGGCAGTTTACTCAAGAAGGAGTATTAATCAATGTGGACATTTCTGCGTTGAAGAATTAGTTTTATTTTTAAGGAACGCTCGCTTCTATTTCAACTAAAGCTTTACTTGTGTTTTCAATAAATTCATCAAATTCATTGTTTTTTTTCGTTTCTAATGAAATCTTCCCCAATCTCTCAAATTCATCCTGCTCATCTTGCGTTGTAAGTATTTTTTGTTCAATAGATAAATATTTAAATATTGTGTCAATAAATTCCATAGTCTTCATTAATATATATCTGGAAAATAAAACGGGTTCGAACAATTGTTTATCGTCTTTTCGGTTAGCGGTAGGGCATTTTATTTCAATCCCAATATCTAATAGCCTTGTATCTGTTATGTCGTTATACTTTGAATACTCCTTTATTTTTTCTTCAATATTTCCTTTTAAAGAAATTAGATCTCCAGTAAGTCCTTCAAATCCAACATACCTAATTCCACTTGGCAATATATTATGAGCAAAATAATTTCTTAAATAATAAATTAGATTTAATAAACTTTGCACGGAATCAGATTCGATATAATCTGATAATTCGCCATTGAATTTCGCCAACTCAGTTATAAAAGGTTTAAATTGTGTGTTGTTTTTCCTAAATGTTAATTCATAATTCCTTTTTATTTTTCTATTAATTCTCCAATTTGTTATCCGACAAGATGAATCAATCATTGCGGTGATTAAAAGAAAAATATATCCAAAGTAGTAAATGACCATATATGAGAAATTATCAGCTTTTGGATTGAACAAACGGTTAAAAGAATTTAATTTTAGCACCTCGAGTAAATCCCTGGTCGTCAATAGATGTTGTGCCCTTAAGAATATACCCCACAAGAAATCTCTAATATTCCCTTCACCAAGAGGATATTTAGCTTCCTTTGTTACTACGGCTGCTCGCCAAGCATCATCCAGATAAGGCAATAATTTTTTTGTGGCAAATGTTATAGAATTCCATTTTGAAAAATGGTATGAAAATTCCGTGCTGGTTGAGAGTTTGAATTGATTATTAATCCATGCTCTCATTGCTGAAAGACATCTAGATAAATCTCCGATATAAGAATTTCTTCCATCGAAGTTGCTCGTTAAAATAAACTTATCATATTTGGAATATAAATCTGTTTTGGTTATGACCAAATCACCAAAAGTTATTGCTCCAACAAGTTCGATAGAAAAAATATTTTTAATTTTGCTATTCTTAAATCCACTTCCCCACATTTCTTTTGTGCCAGGGCGCTTAAGGAAGATTTCTGTCTCTCTAATATATTCCGGAATAAATATCTTGATATTATTTTTCTTATCGATATCCTGATTTGAAACATAGAATATTTCAAATTGCTTATAATAACTTAACGCAATTAAAGCCTTTATTGATTCATCTTCATATTTATATGTGCTTCCGTCGATTGAGATTTTTAGACTTTCTTTTTTTACGATTTTCTCCCACAAACAATAAATTGGCGCTTGGTTCATTAGACTTTATTATTGAATCCCTTCGACGATTTTGATTTCCTCGTCCGTCAGGCCGTAAAGCTGATAGACGAGTTGATCGATCTGCTTGTCAGTTGCATCGATCTGGCGCTGGAGAGTTTCCTTTTCGTGAGGCGTTTTGGCTAATTGTAGTTTGCGATTAAAAGACAAGATTTGATTTACGAGATCTACAATTCGTTCATGCTTGGTCTTTTCGACTTTATTCATAAGAGCGATTTGATAAATAGGGAGTTGCTGCAGATACATGGGTTTGTATTCAAAATAATTCCTCTGTTTAGTAGAAGAAATTGAGTGCATTATGAAATCGAGCGTTTTAGAGTTTAAGAGCCCAAGCAAGTATGCATCATCGAGGGCGATAATCGAAGTTTTATCATTTGAATAGAAGCCGGTATCGTCGAGTATATATGAGGCCTTTTGAACGATACACGGAACAATAATTTTTGGGCGTACGAAAGCTTCATAATAATCGCAGGCCCGAAGTTCCCACCAAAAATCCCCTTTATCATAACGCGCTCCGGCTGATTTCGTAAAAGGCTTTAAATGCTCCGCGATAGCCCCATAATTTCTCTGGAACCATTCCCATGCATCTTTTGCACATCTGCTCTTTTCGCGGGTCCATCCTTTTGGAATTAAAATCAAATAGCGCTCTTTTCTTGGCCGCGAATATCTTTTAATATCTCGTCCTAATAAAAACGGCTTGATCAACTCGGCGCTTTTTGGATCTTCTTTAATTAATTTTTTTTTCGTTTCCGAATCGATGACGAATGCTTCGTTCAGGCCGGTTAGAATGCCCCGATAAATCTTGGCTTCCTTATATTTTTCAAGAGGAATACCTTTTTGCCTTATCTTCTCAAATAATTTTCCCGCTTTATCGCCGACTAAGGACCATCCGCTCTCACGAAGCGACGACGGATTTACGACAAACCGGCGCTGATTGACATATTCGGCAAGATTTTGGAACGCTAGAGTATCGATACTGACCGCGTGGATATTTTTCTGCCGTGAACCTTTTCGTACGCGTAAAATGCATGGATATGTCGTAACTTTATTGAAAACTCTGACATCGCCGAAATCTACGATTTCTTCTATCCCGCGAGTTAGTAACCATTTCCTAAGAGACTCGCCATAATTGGCTCTCATCCATTTATTGGCAACGATATAACTGAATATTCCCTGATCTTTAAGAAGAGATATAGCACGTTCGATAAAATAAACATAAAGATCCGCCGTCCCATGATAAACATTGTAATGCTGTTCGAAATATTGCTTAAATTCGCCTAGCATTTCTTGGCGGATATACGGCGGATTTCCGATAACGGCATCGAATCCGCCTGATTTTATGATCTCGGGAAACTCTGCATTCCAATCGAAAACGTTGATGCGCAGTCGTTCTTCATCATCCAATAATGGAAGTTCCTTTTGCTCATAAAAATCCGGCCCGATGAGCGAATTGCCGCATTTGATGTTGTCGCCCAGATCCGGCAGGGCCCGCTGCTGAAAGAATCGCAGGAACGGCTGGATCGTTTGCTCGCTCTCGCCCTCCAAGACCTTGAGCAGTAGCGAGAGCTTCGTAACCTCGACCGCCTGGGGATCGATGTCCACGCCGCAAATATTGTCGAGAAGAATTCTCTTTCGCTCGGCGATGGTCAATTTCCACCCGCCCATCGTTTGGACGAGCACGGGGTTGCGGCCCTTGACCCATCCCTCCGGCTTATGGGCGACATACCAATCGCGATGCCAATCGAGGAGATATTGATAAGCGTTGATCAGGAACGAGCCCGAGCCGCAGGCCGGATCGAGGACGCGGAGCTTGGCCGCCTGTTTGGGAGTTTTTCCCTCGACGAGCTTTCCGACCGTCTGCCGGACGATGTAATCCACGATATAAGTCGGCGTGTAATAGACGCCGCCGGCCTTCTTGACCTCGGGCTTGTCCTCGACAACGGCGTGATGCCCGGCCGTCAGCCGGATGACCTTGCCCAGGAATTGCTCGTAAACCTGGCCGAGGATATCGGACGAGATGACCGTGAATTCATAAGGACTCTCGGGATAATAAAGGCCCTTGAGGAGCTCGCGCAGAAGCTTGTCGTCCACATCGAGGCCGAGGGTCAATTCGTCGGGCGGCTCGTGGCGGTCCTTCTCGGCCTTGAAATGAAAAAGCCCGGAATTGAACTTGGCATCGGCGTCAGCGAAGATTTCGCAGAGACGGGGATAGATATTCGGGCCGTTCGTGAGCGCGAGCAGCCGCCCATAATTCTCGATGCCTCGGTCTTCCGAGATGCGCAGGAAAATGATCCGGTCGATGATGCGCTGGACGGCGAAATTGAGCTCGGGCTGGGAAAGGCGGGCGTTACGCAGGGCGAGGACCCGGGCCAGCTCGCTCCGCCAGCGTTCGATCGTGGCCAGGAAATCGTCGTCCACCTCGGCCGTGCCGCGCTTGGCCTTGTTGGTCTCGGCGTATTTATCGAACGAACCCTTGAGGACGGAATCTTTGGAAAAGATCGAAGCGATCCAGTCCCATTTGTCCGGATAATCCTGGAAGCGGCACAGAAAGACCCGGGCCGTGGCCGCGGAATCGGGCTTGTTCGGTTTGATCCGGCAGTCATAAACGGCGAATTCCTCGAAATCGCTCAGGATGCTGAGGGGCAGCTTGGCGCTCCACGCGTAGCGGCGGAGCTGATAAGCCGCCGAGGTCTCTCCGCCGATATCGACACTCGGCTTCTTGGCTTCGAGGAAGAACTTCCGCGTGCCGCCGATGCGGAAGCAATAGTCGGGCGCCTTGACCGCTCCGCCGATCCGGATGGCGTCCTCGTGGACGACGTCTTTGTAGGCTTCGGCCAAGCCTTGGGTGTTGTCCAGATCCCAACCCAGCGCTTTGAAGAAAGGATCTAAGAACTCGCTCCGGAGCTGGGCCTCGTTGTACTTTCCCGACTTATAGGAATCGAGATTCGATTCGAATTGATCGACGAGGCGAAGGATGTCTTTCGGCGCGCTCATTTCAGGAATAGATCTTACGACTTCCAGCTCCTCATGATCTCGGCGAAGCACTCCAGCCCGCTCGAGATGACGGCGCTGTATCCCCCGCCGGGACTCGTCCAGGCGCCGGCGAGATAGAGGTTTTTAATCGGCGTGGCATGGGCCAGCCGCCGGGGCGCGGAATTGTCGAGGGTCTGGTCCCAGCCGTAGATCGCCCCGCGATGGTTCCCCGTATAGCGGACGTTCGTCAGCGGCGTTCCGATCTCCATGACCTCGATCGCCTTGGAGAGACCGGGCAGCAGCGCTTTTTCCGCTTTCTCGATCAGGATCCGGGCCTGCCGTTCCTTTTCGGCCTTATAAGCCGTCTTGTTCCCCTTGAAATAGTCGGCCTCGAACTTCTTCCAAGGCTCGTAGCCTTGGAGCGTCAGGAGACTGATGGTGTTCTTGCCCTCGGGCGAATATCCTTTATATAAATTGTCATAGAGGGTTAGGCCGAAGCCGGAATGTTCGATATCGCCTGCGAGGACAGCCTGATAACCGGCTTCGGGATCATAACCCGTCTCGTAGAAGATCTCAGTATCCTTGAGGCCTGTCTCCAGGACCAGATCTTTCTTCAATCCCAGGAAGATCTGGAACGAAGAATAGCTGACGCTGAACTTGTCCAAACGGGCCAGATAATCCTTGAGGACGTCCGGTTCATTCAGCAGGACGCGAAAGGTGCCGAAGGCGTCGGCGTTGGACACGACGACCCGGCCCGAGTATTCCGTCCCATCCTTCGTCCTCACGCCGGTCGCGGCGCCGCCCTGGCTGAGGATCTTCTCGACTCTCGCTCCGAGCTTGACCTCGCCGCCCCGATCCCGGATGAATTTGACGAAGGCGTCGCTGATCTTCTGGGACTTCCCGACCGGATAATAGCCGCCCTGCTCGAGATACCCGATCGTGGGGAGGGCGTAGTAGAGGCTGGCCAGCTTGGACGGCGGAAGGCCGTAATATCCCCAGAGCGAGGAGACGATCGCTTTCAGCTTGGGATCCTTGATCCGCAGGTCCATCAGGCCGCCCCAGGTCCGGGCGAAGCTTTTAAACACGTAAGGATAGGCCGTGGGGAACGTGCTCATGTCGGGCTGCCCCTGGGCCTGGGAGAGCTTGGCGACGTCCGCGGCGAGGCCCTTCATGTCCTCGAACAGGCCGGCGATCCCCTCCTTTTCGGCCGGAAAGCGGTCCGCCAACAACTTGATGTAGCCGGGCACATCCTTGGCCGGGACGCGGATATCGTCCTCCGGGAAGATGACCCGGTAAAGCGTCCGATGGGGCACGAATTCGACGTCCTTGATCTCAGGGAAGCCGGGGATGAGATTGAACAGACCGTCTCTCTCTCCGACCGTCGTCGAATGGAGAGAAACGTCGAAGACGAACCCTCCCGGCCGCTTGAACGTCGTGGCGTAGCCGCCGGGACTCGTATGTTGCTCTAAAACAAGGGCTTTGAAGCCCTGCCGGGCGAAAGCGGCGGCCGCGCTCAATCCGCCCAGGCCGGACCCGATGATGACCGCGTCCCAGGTCGTATCCGGGCCGGCAGTCACGGTTCTTCTGGGGAACGAATCCCAATCCAGCGAGAACATCGGGATCCCCGCCAACAGCGATTTCACGAAATCTCGTCTGACCATGATCTTCATGCTGACCCTCCGTATGGCCAAATTGTATCAGCCCCGGCCGGGAAAGACAATCAGCGGCCGGGCAATCTTTTTCCCAAGCTTTTCGGCCGCGATTTGTCTAAAATAAGGAAATGGCGAACGGCTATGTCCTCCGCGGCCGAGGGCCGGCGTCCGGCCCGGTCAATCTTGACAAATTCGATATGAATTGTATAATCAAGGAAAGGAGATCCTCAAAATCATGAAGACAATGAAATTCTTTCGCATCTCCGGGATCGTCTTATCTGCGCTCCTCATCTTTGGAGCGATGACCGTGCAGGCCCAGGGCCGATCCCGGGCCACGGATTTTTCCCGCTTTTCTATGTCGCTCGGCGGCGGATTTTCCTCTTCAGAAGATCACCGCGGCCTGCTCAACCTGGGCGCGGAAATGCAGCTGGCCCTGTCCTCGAGGCTCCGCCTCGGCCTGGGCGTCGGCTACCTCAACAGCCTCCGCGGCCACAACGGGGATATGGACCGCGGATATAACAACCAGGGCGGCGGAATGATGAACGGCCGGCAAGGGATGGGTCAAAAGGAAAGCGGCTCCTTCGGATGGAACGATCAGATGAACGGACCCGGCAACCAGTTCCGCGTCGTTCCGGTCTCTCTGAACATCTATTATCTGGTCCCCGTGGGACGCAAGTGGAACGTTTATGCCGGGGCCGGCGCCAGCTACAACTTCGGTTCGTTCCGTGAGGGAACTCTGAACCAGCACAAAAGTGCCATGGGCGGACAGGCAGGGCTCGGAGTCGAATTCCGTCTGGCCGACCGCTTGCGGTTGGTGGCCGAAGGCGGGTACCGGTTCCTTGAATTCCATAAATTGAGCCGGCCGGAACCTCCCCTCAATCCTTTTGCCCAATTCCTGCAGATCTGGATCGGCGGCCAGCCCCGGACGGGAGGCAACGACCGGAACGGCTGGATGAACTTCATCAACGCCCTTCTTCAGCAGTCCCTCGGCATCCCCCTGCAGCCGCAAGAAAAATACTATGACCTAAATCTGAACGGCTTCACCTGCCGCATGGCCGTGAAGTTCGGGTTCTAAGGCCCGCGCTAGATTAGCCTTCCTTGGGGTCAGACCCTCATCTGGCCCCTTTTTTATTCCACCGCGGCTTTCGCCTCCTCCCGCGCCGACCGGCTCCGCCAGAAGAGGTAGGCGGGGATCCCCAGGACGATGATCAGCAGTCCGATGAAAGAATTCCAGAACTTGTTGATCAGCGAGTTCACGGAGATATACAGCGCCGCGCAGATGAACAGCACCGGCGTCACCGGGTAGCCCCAGGTCTTGTACGGCCGGGGCAGATCGGGGCGCTTCTTCCGCAGGATCATCACCGCGCCGACCGTCAGCCCGAAAAAGATCCACAGGCCGAAGACCACGTACGTGAACAATTGTTCGAAGGTTCCCGAGGCGCACAGCAGGGCGGCCCAGAGGCTGATGGCCAGAATGGCGAAATGAGGCGTGAGAAAACGGGGATGCAGGCGGGCCACGCTCTTGAAGAAGACGCCGTCGCGGGCCATGGCGTAATAGACGCGGGGCCCGGTCAGGAGATGACCGTTGCAGGCGCCGGTGATCGAGAAGAGGATGGCGATGGCGATGAATGTCGCCCCCAGCGGCCCGACGGCGAAGTTCATGGCGTCGCTGGCGATCCGGCTGGACGTGGCGATGGACTCGACGGGAAAGGCGTACAGATAGGCCAGGTTCGCCCCAAGGTAGAGCAGGATGACGAGGAGCGTCCCAACGAAGATGCCCAGGGGCAGGTTCTTCTCCGGATTCTTGGTCTCACCGGCGCTGAAGGTCGAGACCTCCCAGCCTTTGAATGCCCAGAGGATGGCGACCAAGGCCACTCCGAAGCCCCCGGCCGCGTTCCCGGCGGCCGCGCCGGGCGCCGGCGTGACGAAGTTGGACGCGCTGCCCTTGGCAAAGGCGAAAACGACGGCGATGAGGGCGACAAGCGCCGCGAGCTTGATGATCGTGAAGAGGTTCTGAACCAGCGCCCCCCACTTCACCCCAAGGAAATTGACTACAGCGAGGGCGAAGATGAGCAGAACGGCGACGATCTTCGTCTCCACGAAGGACAGATTCACGAACTGGGGGAGGTATTTGGATGAGAAGGCGACGGCCAAGGTGGCCATGCTTCCCGCGCTGATGATGAGAAAAAGAGTCCAGCCGAAGAGGAAGGCGACGAGCGGTCCGTAAGCCTCGCGGAGGTACACGTACATGCCGCCGGCGTGCGGATAGGCGGCCCCGAGCTCGGACATGGACAGCGCGCCGAAAAAGCTCAACACGCCGCCGCCGACCCAGGCCGCCAGTATGAGAATCGGATCGCGAAGGTCGGCGGCTATGGCGGACGGGACGATGAAGATCCCCGAGCCGATCATCGTGCCGACGACGATGCCGATGATGCTCACGGGCCCGAGGACGCGGGGGAGATTCTGGCGCGACGACAGGATCTGGGGCACGTTCACCTCCGGGGTTTCGCCCTTGATTATAACAGAAGGAAATAGCGTGTTAGCAAAAGTTTAAAAGTGAACTCGGGGAAACGCCTTAAACGGACGATTTGCGCTCTAGCTCATCTCGGCCGGAGCGATTGACACCGGCAAGGGGCCTTCGTTATAGTCTAGGGCCGTGGACGTTGAATCCAGGAGAAGGGAAAGCGCATGCTCATCGTGAAGCTCGACGCGGTCCAAACGCTCGCTCTGGCAGTCGTCGTCTATTTAATAGGAACGACCATCCGGCGCCGCGTCCCGCTTCTGCTGCGGTTCAGCATACCGGCGCCGATCGTCGGAGGGCTCCTCTTCGCCGGGATGGCCACCATCCTCCGCCTGAACGGCGTCGTCGGTTTCGAGTTTGACGAGGCTCTCCAAAAAGCCTTTATGATCATGTTCTTCACGACGATCGGGATGGGAGCGAGCGCGGCGCTTCTGAAGAAGGGCGGGGGCCCGCTGCTCCTTTTTTTCGGCCTGGCCTGCGTCCTCGCTATCCTCCAGAACGTTATCGGAATCGTCCTGGCCAAAACGATGGGCGTGAATCCCCTTTATGGGATCCTAGCCGGAGCCGTCTCGCTGATGGGCGGCGTCGGGACCGGGGGCGCTTTCGGCCCGGAATTCGAAGCCTGGGGCCTTATGGGCGGAACGGTCTCGGCCATCGCCTGCGCCACGTTCGGCATGGCCGCCGCCGGCCTTCTCTGCGGGCCTTTCGGGGAGACCATCATCCGAAAATATCGGATCCACACCCCGGGACGCAAGCCGCACCAGCCGAAACTCCGCGAAGCTCTTCCCGAAGGAGAGACCGCCGATATCTCCGCAGATTCCTTCATCCGGAATCTCGCTTTCATCCTCGCGGCCATGGCCGTCGGCTCCGTCCTGAGCGGCTATTTTCGAAAAAAAGGGATCACGCTGCCCGCGTACATCGGGGCCATGATTGTGGCCGTGATCATCCGCAACGGGATGAACCTGACCACGCTGCGGGACAAGATTGAGGACCGGACGGTCGAGCTTCTTTCGGAAATTTCACTGGCGTTGTACATCACCATGGCCATCGACGGCATGAAACTCTGGGAGCTTGTCAACCTGGCCCTGCCCCTAATCGTCATTTTGATCGGGCAGATCGTGCTGATGGTCATTTTCTGCTGGCTTTGCGTCTTCCTGGTCATGGGCCGCGACTACGAGGCGATGATGCTGTCCGTCGGGATGATCGGCTTCGGGATGGGCGCGACGGCGAACGCCCTGATCAACATGAACACATTGTCCCAGAAGCACGGTCCGGCGCCCCGGGCTTTTCTGATCGTTCCGCTGGTGGGCGCTTTTTTCATCGACTTCGCCAACGCCCTCATCATCATCACGATGAGCAGCTGGTTCAAGCCGTAAACCGGCGGAGCCCGGCCGGGGGGAAAAAGCGTTGTCAAACCAGGCTGATTTTAGGTATATTGAGTCGACAAGGAAATCCGATACGCAGGAGCCGGAGACACCCTAAAGAAATAAATTATCGATATTTATCCCCCCGGCCCCCGGGCAAGACAAGGGGGCAAGGGAAGGTGTCTCCGGGATTGTCGCACGGAGGGTCCCATGAAACGCTATTCTCAAATCATCATCATTCTGGCCGTCTGCGTCAGCTTGGCCTTGCCCGCGGGAGCGGATCCGCAGCTCCGGGGCAAAAAGCTCTACGACGAATGGGCCAAGCTCGAGATCACCAAAACGACGGGCACCCAGCGCATCACCTGGCTGCCCGACGGAATGGGCTGGCTCGAGACCGAGGTCGACCCGACGACGAAAATTGCCTCGTTCTTCAGGGTTGATCCGATCACCCAGAAAAAGGCGAAGCTGTTCGATCCGGAGATCGAAGCGAACCTCATCGCCGCCTATGGCAAACTCACCGGGAAGCCGGCTGCAGGCCTCCCCTTCCAGGCGTTCACCTATCTTCCCGGGAACGCCGGCCTCCGTTTCACGGTCGACGGCGAAGATTACGTCTTTTTTCTCAAGGATAAAACCCTGCGGAAACTGACCCGGCCCGCCGGGCAGGCTCCCCCGGCCGGCGGCCCTCCTCCGGCCATGGCCGGCCGCTTCGCCGGCGCCGGCATGGGGGCGGGTGGGCAGGGTTTCTCCCCCGACTTCACGAAATTCGTTTACAGCAAGGGTTACGATCTCCGGCTCTTCGACGCGGCCACGGGAAAAGAGGAGCCGTTGACGTTCGGCGGCTCGGAAGAGCTGATGAACGGCCGGACCGACTGGGTCTATCCCGAAGAGCTGAGCCAGCGGGAGGCGTTCTGGTGGTCGCCGGACGGAAAGAAGCTGGCCTTTCTCCAGTTCGACGAAGGCGAGGTTTACAACTTCCCGCTCATCCACGAATTGACGCCGGAGAGGAAGCCCGCCTTCGAGACGATCCTGGAGCTCGAACGGTACCCGAAAGCAGGCCAGCCCAATCCGACGGTCAAGCTGTTCGTCATCGACATCGCCACTCGGAAGAACGTCGAGATCCGGACCGAAAGCTCGCCCGACGTCTACCTCACGCGCATCGTTTGGCGCAACGACGCCTCCGAGATCTTTTTCCAGCGCCTTAACCGCTTTCAAAACCGCCTCGAGCTCATGGCCGCCGATCCCGTCACGGGCGGCGTCCGGACGGTCCTGGTCGAGGAAGAGCCCTGCTTCATCAACCTCCACAACGATTTCCGGCAGCTCGCCGACAACAAGCGTTTCACCTGGAGCTCGGAGCGGACGGGCTGGAAGCATCTCTATCTTTATGACATGAACGGGAAGCTTCTAAATCCGTTGACGAAGGGCGAATGGGAGGCGGGTCCGATCGCCCTCATCGACGAAAAGGACAAATGGGTCTACTTCACGATCGCCGACAACGTCGGCATGGACACCCATTTCGGCCGGGTCAAGCTCGACGGCGGCAGGCTCACCCGCCTGACAACGGAACCGGGAACGCACAGCATCTCCATCGATCCCGCGGGTAAATATTATCTCGATACGTATTCCTCGCTGGCCGTGCCGGCGACAGTCAAGCTTTGCCGGTCGGACGGCAAGCCGGTCCGGACGCTGGCCATGACGAACATCGACAAGGTCAAGGAACTCGGCCTGCAAGAGCCGGAGTTCATCAAGTTAAAGGCGGCCGACGGCCAGACCGACGTCTACGGCATCCTGTTCAGGCCGGCCGACTTCGATCCCGGCAAGAAATATCCGCTCTACGTCCAGGTCTACGGCGGCCCCTCGCACCGCAACAGCAACTCCTACCAGACGGCCGGCCCCAAAGCCCAACTCGCCCAGCTCGGCTATCTCGTCTGGGAGCTCGACGGGCGGGGGACGACGCGCCGGGGCAAGAAGCACTTGACCGAGACCTACCTCAAGTTCGGGCAGGTGGACGTGGACGATCAGGCCGCCGCCGTCAAGCAGCTCCGCGAGCGGCCGACCATCGACGGCTCCCGCGTCGGAATGACGGGAGGCTCCTACGGCGGCTATATGACCTGCATGTCCATTCTGCGGCATCCCGACGTCTATTCCGTCGGCGTCGCCCGGTCCTCGGTCACGGACTGGCGCAGCTACGACACGATCTACACCGAGCGGTATATGAGAACGCCCGAGGCCAACAAGGACGGCTATGACAAAGGCTCGGCGCTGTCCTACGCCAAGAACCTCAAGGGACGCCTCCTCATCGCCCATGGGACGATCGACAACAACGTCCATCCCGGCAACTCGATCCATCTCATCGACGCCCTGCAGAAGGAGGGCAAGAGCTTCGACATGATGTATTATCCGGAGCACCGGCACGGCATCTCCGGCTACAACGCTCAGCATCTGGCCAAGCTGACCATGGAATACTTCCTCCGCCATCTGAAACCCGAGGCCTGGGAGGAGTCGCTGAAGACGGTCTGGTGACGGACCGCGGCCGGAGGACAAAACAGATGTCATCCTGGGCGAAGCGAAGGATCGCCTTGACTTAAAAAAGGAGCGAATCATCGAACCGCGAGATCCGAAATCCGTCTATGAAACCAGGATCGCGGCCCGGGACGCCGTCATCGCCAGGCTGCGAAAGGCGGACCGATTCTACATAGGCTTGAAGCTCGTCTTCTTTTTCGGCGGCCTGTGGGTCGTTTCCCAGTTTTTCCCGGCCCGGATCGGCCTCTCCCTCCTATTTTTCGCCATCTTTTCGGGGCTCTTCGTGGTCGCCGCCGTTCGGCATGAGCGCGTCCTCCGGAAGATCCGCTTCGCCCAGACTCTGCGCCGGATCAACGAAGACGAGATCCGGGCCTTGGCCGGAGAGTTCGTGACGAACGTGAAGGCGGGGGAGGAATTCATTGACCCGGCCCATCCCTATTCCTCGGACCTGGACCTTTTCGGCGAACGCTCGCTGTTCCATCTCCTCAACCGGGCGACGACGGACATCGGCCGGAGAGCCTTGGCCGGTCTCCTCTTGAGCCCACAGGACCGCCGACGGATCAGGGACAACCAAGCCGCCGTTCAAGAGCTCTCCGGCAAACTGGATTTCCGCCAGACGATGCGGGCCCATGGGCTGACCATGGACGATACGGCCCAAAAACAGGCGCTCTTGGCCGGACTGTTGCGGGCCCCGGCCGGGATTCCCGGCTCGAAGGCCTTCACCGCGCTCCTCTTCGCTCTTCCGCTTCTGACCATCGCCTCGCTCGTCCTGATCTTCTTCGGGGTTCCCTGGGTCGTCTTCGCCGCCCTCTTTCTCTGCCAGGCGGCGATCAACCGCGTCTTCGGCCGCCGCATCGGCGAGATCCACAGCTCGACGTCCCGTCATTTCCGGGTCTTGCGGTCTTACGCGGACATCATCCGGGGCATCGAACGGGAGCCGTTCGCCTCCGCCCGTCTGCGCGAGATGCAGGACCGGCTCACGGCGCAGGGGATGACGGCCTCGCGCGCCATCAAAAAACTGGCCTCGCTTCTCGAATGGCTCGACGTCCGATCGAACCGGCCGGTCCATTTCTTCCTCAACAACATCTTTTTCTGGGACCTGCACAGCGCGCGGAGGATCGAAAAGTGGCGGAATAAGACCGCCGCCCATGTCCCGGGCTGGTTCGAAACGCTCGGCGCCGTCGAAGCTCTGGCCGGCCCGGCCAACCTGGCCTTCAATAATCCGGAATGGGCTTTTCCGCGCATCGTGGAGACCGGCTTCCTTTTTCGGGCCGTGTCGCTTGGACATCCATTGATTCCTCGGGAGGAGCGCGTCTCGAATGATTTCGCCCTTGAAAAAAAAGGCGATATCCTCATCGTCACCGGCCCCAACATGGCCGGCAAGAGCACGTTCCTGCGCACGCTCGGCGTCAACGCCGTTCTGGCCTTCGCCGGCGGGCCGGTCTGCGCGGCGGCGATGGAGGTCACGGCCTTCCGCCTCGTGACCGGGATGAAGTCCAGCGATTCGCTGGACAAGCACATGTCGCTGTTCTATGCCGAGCTGCTACGGCTCAAGCTCATTCTGGACACGCTGAAAGACAACCCGGGCGCCTTCTTCATGATCGACGAAATGCTCAAAGGGACGAACGCGCTCGACCGGCACAAGGGATCGGTCGCCCTGACCGAGCAGCTCATCCGGCGCGGTGCGACGGGTATCGTCGCTACGCACGACATCGAGCTGACCCATCTCGAGCGGGGCCATCCGAACGTCCGCAATCTCCACTTCGAAGGGACGGTCCGAGACGACCGGCTGATCTTCGACTTCAAGCTCAAGCCCGGCATTTGCGAGAGCTTCAACGCCCTGCTGTTGATGAAGAAGATCGGCATTGAAGTCTGAATAAATATCGAGCTTGACTTGGATATGACCGGGCCCTATAACTCAGCTGAGCCATGAAGATCCTCGCTTTAAACCGTTCTCGCGCGTACGCCCTGCCCGCCCTTCTCCTCATCCTGGCCCTCGTCATGGGCTTTTATAATCTCGGCGGGAATCTGATGAACGACGATGAAGGGACCTATCTCTACGGCGCCTGGCGCATCAGCCTGGGCGATGTTCCCTATCGCGATTTCTTCGTGTCCCAAGCGCCGCTGAGCCTCGGCTTTGTCGCGGTCCTCTTCAAGATCTTCGGCCCGACGGTCTGGGGAGCGCGCGCCCTCTCGTATCTGTTCATCCTGGGAACGGCCTATCTCGTCTACCTCGCCTCCAGGAAATTCTTCAAGTTCAATAGGGAACTCTCGCTCCTCGCGGCCAGCCTCTTCCTCTTCACCAAACACGTCTATTTCCTGGGACGGATGTTCATGCCGGACGCCGCGATGCTGTTCCTTTCGACGGCCGGGCTCTATTTCGCCTTGAAGGCCGAACGGGCCGCGCCGCAAAAAACCCGCTGGCCTGCTTTTCTGTTCGGGGCCTTCGCCGGGCTGGCTGCTCTGGCCAAGCTCAACGCCGTCCTGCTTCCGGTGGGATACGCCCTCTTCCTCCTCTTTCTCCTGATCAAAAAAGCCGAAAAGCCGGGCGCGCTCCTCCGGAAAGCTCTCCTCCCGGCTATCGGTTTCCTTCTGACGTTCGGCCTTTATTATGGACTGATGCTGATCTTCGTCCCGGGCACCTATCAGGCCACGCTCGGCTTCCATCTGGCCAAGGAAAAGGCGGCGATCTCAGAGCTCGTCCTGCTTCCGTTCACCCGGCTCGTCCAATTCGTCGGTAATCACAACTACGGGTTGATCCCGGTAGCCGTCGCCGGCATGTTCCTGGCGCCGCTCTTCAAGGACCGCAAACGCACCCTGCTCTTTTTCGTCACGCTGGCCGTCCTCGCCCAGGTCTTTCTGCCGGGCACCTTTTACCTGCGCTATATCATTTTTGCCCTGGTCCCATTGGCTTTCTTCTTCGGCGACGGCGTCGCCGGGATCGGCAGCCGGGCAAAAGTGAAGATTTTCGTTTTTCCCGCGGCGGCCGTCCTCATCCTTCTCTGCCTGGGTCCAACTTTCAGCCTGAAGAAGCTGCGCGCCTATGACCGCGACACGCGGACCCTGGCCGCCCTCGTCCAGAACAACACTTCGGCCGGCGATTATGTCTTCGGCGACGATCCCGGGATCAACTTCCTCGCCCGCCGGCCTTGTCCGCCGCGCCTGGTGGACGTCTCCGGGGCAATGACCCGGAGCGGCCAGATCACCGCGGCCGACATCTACGCCGACTGCGAGCGCTACGAGGTCAAGTTCATCCTGGTCGAAAAGGGACAGTCCGCCCACCACTTAAAAAATCTCCGGGACTATCCGCGATTCCAGGGTTATCTCGACCGCGTCTACGAGCTCGTCGGGACGATGCCGCGGGAATTTCTCCAGGTGGACATTTATCGAAGAAGATAAACTCCCCCCTTTTCTAAAAGGGGCTGGGGGGATTACTATAATCCCCCTTTTCTAAAGGGGGGTGAGGGGGGATTATAGCCGCCGCCTTCGCTTGCCCCCTTTCCAGATTCTTTTTATAATGGCCTCTAAAGCCTTCGACAAGGAGAGACCATGCCCGATTCAGGGAAAAGCATGTCCGGCTATAAAGGCGTATGGGCCCGCATCGACCTGACGGACCGCAAGGTCCGGGTCGAGGCCGCCGATCCCGCGATCTATCGCGACTACATCGGGGGACGCGGTGTCCAGGCCCGCCTCATCCATGATCATCTGCTAAAGACCGGCCCTCTTAAAGATCCCCTCTCTCCCCAGAACCGGATCGTCGTCGGCAACGCCGCCCTGAACGACACCGCGGTTCCGACGGCCGGCCGCGGCTCCTGTTCCTTCATCGGCCCGATGACCCGTTCGCCCCGCCCGGCATCCTGGATCCCGGGACACCAGCCCGTCTACGGTTTGATCACCCATTCAAGCGCCGGCGGGCTTTTTCCGAACATGCTGAAACGGGCGGGCCTCGATCACCTGATCATCGACGGGCGCGCGGCCAAGCCAGTGCGCGTCCTGGTCGCCGAAGGTAAGGTCGAGGTCATCGACGCTGAAGAGGAATTGTTCGAGACCGTGAACGGCAAGAAGGTCGTCCGGACCGCCTCGGCCATCACCGATTATTTAACGCAGAAATATCCCGGATCCTCGACGATGTGCCTCGGGCCGGCCGGTTGGAACCAGGTCGCCTTCGCCTGCCTCACGGGCGACCATCACCGCAACTTCGGCCGCGGCGGGGCCGGCGCGGTCTTCGGCTCGAAGAACCTCGTCGCGATCACCGCATTCGGCCGCGAGGCGACGACTTATTTCAAGGCCGAAGAATTCGCCAAGCTGGCCAGGGAGATCGACGCCCAGGTCAAAACGCACGTCGGCGATCCCAAATGGACGGCCTCGTTCCGGCCGACGACCGGCACGACCTGGTGGCTCGACCGCGCCTTCAACGGCAAATACCTCGGCAAACAAGGCGGCTACCTGCCCTGGCACAATTTCGACGAGGGCTGGTTCCCGCCCGAGGACCAGGCCAAGGTCGGCACGGACGCCTTCCTGGCGATCTCGGGCAAACACAACGTCTGCAATCGCTGCCGCTACATCATGTGCACGCGATCGGCCAAGGTCGGAAATGGCCCCTACGCCGGGGACAGCGTCCGGCCCGAGTTCGAGACCATCGCCCTCTGGATCAACTGCTGCATCCTCGACCGCGAAGCGATCTTCCACATGAACTATCTCTGCAACGAGCTCGGCGTCGACACGATGACCCTGGGCAGCGTCATGGCCGGGGCCATGGACCTGGAGGAGAAGGGATTTCTGAAGAAATTCGGCGGGGCGCCGAAGTTCGGCAGCGCCCCCGACATGATCCGGACGCTGAAAGCCATCGCCTATGGGTCCGACGAGTTGGGTCGCATCCTCGGCCATCACTCCGACCACGTCATCGCCGAAGTTGGATCGGCGAACGCGGGCGTCGAGCTCATGGACATCTCCCGTTGCGTCACCACGGCTTTCGGCGGATTAGGCTACGCCGGTATCGAGCCCAAAACGTTCCCGGGGATGCATGCGGCCTATGGGACCTCGAACCGCGGCCGGGGCGACCACACTTACGCCTGGACCATCCAGGCCGAGGAGGGCGGTCTCGAGGGCGCCGGGAATCTGGCCGCCTATGTCGGCGGCGGACAGGTCGGCAAAGCTCTCGTCGATTCCAAAGGCCTTTGCGACTTCTTCACCGAGGACAACACCTCGGAGCTCTTCCTCTCGCTCTATCACGCCCTGACCGGATTTGAATATACGCCGGAATCCATGAAAAAATGCGGCCAGCGGATCTACAATCTCGAGCGTCACATCAATAAC
>Ga0315293_10002210_pt1 | contig 18809 bp, 14 predicted proteins | sample YL17G13_20_MG_FD_203071 | JGI IMG/M metagenome (GOLD analysis project Ga0315293, IMG submission 203071) | Sediment microbial communities from Yellowstone Lake, YNP, Wyoming, USA - YL17G13_20 | ecosystem: Environmental > Aquatic > Freshwater > Lake > Sediment | place: USA: Wyoming | collected... | reverse complement strand
CAAAGCCATGCCGCAGTTAGTGGAGGGCCTGAAGAAGACCGCCGGCGAGGGGCTTTTTGATCTAGAGTACCACGGCGTCCAGCACAGAAACCCACGCGTGTGGACCGAGGCCCTGTGGGCGGCTCTTGAGGCGAATCGCCAGGGACGCAACAGCGTGTCGCCTGACCTGCTCGCTTCTCTCTGGCCCGAAGCGATCGAGCCTCGTGACGCCATGTGCGCCGAGTACTTTGAGGCCCAGGGCAACCAACTGGTGCCTATGGATCCTCGGGAGATGGACGAACAGGTCAGGCGCGGTGTCGAAACGTTCCAACGGATCTTTGGAGAGAGGCCGCTGTGCACGCAGGCGCCACGGCACCTGTGGGGCCCCCAGGCCGAGGAAGTCTGGGCGAAAAACGGCTTCCGGTATCTCTTCGGCATCAACTACCAGCGTGGGCCCTTCGGAGAGGGCATTGACAAGCGCTCAAGGCGGCTCGGGTACCGCACGCCGAGTGGGCTAGTTTGCGTGGCACAATCCGACGTCGTGGACAGCCTTGAGGAGCAGTTGCTGCCGACCGTCGATGCCTTCCTCACGAAAGCCAGGGAGACTTTGGCGGCAGGAGGCCCGATTGTCCTCATGACGCACTCGTACAACTACTACCCTCCAAACCCAGCGCAGGCCGAAGTGCCGCTCAAGCGCCTCGACGAGATCCTGACTGCAATGGAGCGCGAATTCCAGGACCTCAGGTACCTCTCCGCTGAAGAGGTCGGGCAGATCGGCGAGGAAGGCCGCCCCCCAGCTGCCTTGCCCCAGGGCCCTGGATCTTGTGTTGCTGCCAGGGGCACGTGGAAGCACGCCTGGATCGCGGCAAAGGCCATGTACCTGACGCGCATGAAGGTGAGATTGTGGATCTGGGGGTTGCTGGTCATCGCGCTTGTACTCTCAGCTCGTGCAGCACACCATATCAGGGCGCTCGTCACCGGGGCAAGTAGACGAGGGTGAGCTGCAGTGCAAGAAGCCGCGCTTTGTAGACGTGATCTCTCGTGTATTGTGTAATCTAAGTATAACCGAAGAATGTTACATTGAGTGCCAGTCGTCGCAATAGCCACTCCTGCAACAGGCGATGACGAAGGGCCAGTTAATGATTTCCTTTGCGGTTCTACTTAGAGGGGAACTTCGGCAAGATGCACAGGCAGACACAGGAATCCGGAAATCAGGGGGAGGCTCAGGCACCCTGAACGGATGCGGGAGGGTAGTGTGCATATTGCCTGGCTGGATACAGTGGTGTGGCCGGACACTGTCGGGGGCGTCACGGCCCGGGTCGAGGCCCTCTCCAGGTACATGGCGCGCCTTGGGCACCACGTCGAACTGTGGATCAGTTCGCTTCCTGCGGGCACCATGCGCGAACTGTCGGAACGGCGCACGGTGATTGGGGTTGGCGGGAAGCCAGTGCCAGGGGCGATGTGGCGTCTTGGCCCGGCGTGGAATATCTGGCAGGCGGTGAGGCATCTGCCGCTTGAGAAGCAAGTGGATGTTATTTTCAGTCCCAGCCCCCTGCTTGTAACGGCCTGCATTATCCGCAGATGCAAGGTGCCCACGTTATATACGCCGGGCGGTACGATGACGGGGAGCCTGCGGGGGGACTTTGCCCATAAGAGCGGCTGGCTGCTGCCAAGACTTGGGCTCGTGCCATCGCGGCAGTTTCTCATGGCGGAGAAATTCTGTCTTAGGCACGCCAACGGAATAATCGCGGTCTCCGAAGTGCTGAAACAACAGGTGCTTCGCACGCTTGACGGCATCAACAACCGTGTCCGCGTCATACACAACGGTTACGACCCCGAGCGTTTTGCGGTATGCGAAGGAGCGGAGACCGAGGACAGCGAACCGGCAGGCCGGCCGTTTACGGCGATCTTCGTCGGGCGTCTGCACCGGATCAAGAATATCGGGCATCTGCTCAAGGCGTGGGCCTGCGTTAGACACCCCCACAAGAGACTTCTGATCGTCGGCGACGGCACTGAACGCGCTGCGCTCGAGGCAATGGCGAATGAGCTGGACCTAGGCGACACTGTGATGCTCTTGGGCCAGCGGTTGGACGTACCTGATCTGCTAAGAGTGTGCGATGTGTTCGTGTTGCCATCGCTGTTCGACTCGTGCCCGGCCGTGGTGATCCAAGCCATGGGCGCGTCCCTGCCGTGCATCACGCTCAAGAATGTCGCGGGGGTCAGCGAGGTCGGGGCCAGCGGCGAGATCAACCTTGACGGCATCACTGGCTTCTGCGTGGATCCTCTCGACCCGGCCGACATGGCAAACCGGCTTGGCTACCTGGCTGCCGACCCCGCGAAGCGCCGGGAGATGGGCGAGGCTGCAAGGAAGCGGGTACTGGAGAGGTTCACGTGGGAGAGGGCGGCTGTCGAATACCTGAAGTTCGCGGAGGAACTACTCGCCGCGAATCCCCTGACGAGCACCAGGTAAGTGTAAGCCCTGTGGAGCATCAAATGGTTACCGTTCTGAGCATTATCGGCACGCGGCCGGAGGCCATTAAGATGGCCCCGGTCGTCAAGGAACTCCAGAGGCACCCGGACCGGGTGCGGCCGGTGGTCTGTGCTACGGGCCAGCATCGCCAGATGCTCGACCAGGTGTTGGAACTCTTCCGCATCCGGCCGGATTTCGACCTGGATCTCATGAGGGCGGACCAGATGCTCTCGGAACTGACTGCCGACCTGTTCCGGGGTCTCGATGAGGTGGTCCGAGAGACCCGGCCCGACTGGATTCTTGCCCAGGGCGACACGACAACAGTCTTTGTGGCGGCCGTCGTGGCCTACTATCACCACGTGCGTTTCGGCCACGTGGAGGCCGGCCTGCGGACCGGCGACAAGCGGCGGCCCTTCCCCGAGGAGATTAACCGGCGCCTGGCCGACGTGGTGGCCGACGCGTTCTTCGCCCCGACCGAGCGGGCCCGCCAGGCCCTCCTGCGCGAAGGCACAAATGACGCCGACATTTGCGTGACCGGCAACACGGTCATCGACGCCCTTCTGGACGTGGCCGCGCGGCCGTATGACTGGTCGGCGGGGCCGCTGGCGGGCCTGCCGCAGGGCAGGCGGCTGGTGCTCATCACGGCCCACCGGCGGGAGAGTTTCGGTCAGCCGTTCCGCGACCTCTGCCATGCCATCCGGACGCTGGCTGCCGACTTTGCGGCCGAAGACGTACACTTCGTCTACCCGGTGCACCTGAATCCGAACGTCAGGGCACCCGTCAACGAGATCCTGACGGGTATCGGCAACGTCAGCCTGATCGAGCCTCTGGATTACCTGTCGCTCGTGCAGTTGATGAAGCGGGCAACGCTCATCCTGACGGACTCCGGCGGCATCCAGGAAGAGGCCCCGAGCCTGGGCGTGCCCGTCCTGGTGATGCGCGACACGACGGAGCGCCCCGAGGGCGTGGAGGCGGGGGTGGTGCGCCTCGTCGGCACACAGCCGGATCGGATCATCGGCGAGGCCCGGACGCTGCTGCGCGACCCGGCCGCCCGTGCCGCCATGGCCGGCCGCGCGAACCCGTACGGTGACGGGAAGGCGGCGGAACGGATCGTCTCCGTCCTCCTCCAGCACGATTGACGAGGATAGCGCCGTATGCCAAGCGGACTGAAACGCAGACTCTCCGCGATAAGCGACTACCTGAACCTGCCGCCGCAGGCCAAGGCCGAGCGCCGCCGGGACCGCCGTGGCCTGCCAACGGACGATCCGGGGGTTGACCGTGCCGTCGAGGAGGCCATCGGCTGGCTTTGCCGCGCGCAGGACAACTCCGCGTCGCACGACGGCGGCGTGGCTCGCCATTACAGCCTTCTAAAGGGTTGGAGTGCCTCGTACCCGGAGACAACCGGCTACATCGTTCCGACGATGCTCCACTGCGCACAGGCCACAGGCCGCGAGGAACTGCGGGACAGGGCCAGACGAATGCTCGACTGGCTTGTCTCAATCCAGTTACCGGAAGGGGCGTTCCAAGGTGGCACGGTAGATGCCAAGCCGATGGTGCCGACCATCTTCGACACAGGCCAGATACTCCAAGGCCTGGCTGCGGGCGTCCGTGAGTTCGGTGACGCGCGCTATCACGAGGCCATGCGCCGGGCGGCCGACTGGTTGGTGAAGGTGCAGGCGCCTGACGGCAGTTGGCCGCAGGAACTGTCGCCCTTTGCACTACCCGGAGCAAAGGCCTACGACACGCACGTGGCGTGGGGTGTGCTGGAAGCGGCGCGGGTGCAGGTGGAGCGACGCTGGGTCGATGCGGCACTGGCCCACGTGCGATGGGCCCTTGGCAGGCAGCGCGAGAACGGGTGGTTTGACCAGTGCTGCCTGACCGACCCCGCGCAACCACTTACCCACACCATCGGGTACGTGCTGCGCGGAGTGGTGGAGGCCTATCGGTTCACGAAGGACGACGCGTTTCTGGCGGCGGCTCGGCGGACGGCGGACGGGTTGCTGACGGCGCTCGGCCCGGACGGGAAACTGGCAGGTCGCCTGGACGCCAAGTGGCAGGCCGCGGTCCCGTGGGTGTGCCTGACCGGCAGCGTGCAGATTGGCATCTGCTGGCTTATGCTCTACGGGTACACAAGAGCGCCCGCGTACCGGGGGGCGGCCCTGGCGGTCAATGCGTTTGTGCGCCGGACGGTCAGCACGGACGGCCCGCCCGAGGTGCGCGGCGGGGTCAAGGGCTCGTTCCCCGTCGACGGCGGCTACGGCAGGTACCAGTACCTCAATTGGGCGTGCAAGTTCTTCATTGACTCGAACCTGCTGGAAAGGGACGTACGCGGAAAAGATACGGCCCTACCGAAGCAATGACCGATAAACAGAACTGAACGCCGAGTCACCATCGGCAGAGGATAGGGTGTCGTCTTCCGTATGTGCAGGGCTGCCACTGCTTCAAGCCGACTCCAACGCGGCCATCAACGCCGGTTGGGCCAGAGCGGCCACCCCGGCCAGCAGCGTCTGGGCGGCGCGTGATGCAGAACCGAACCGCGCGTGCGGCTGGTGAGGGCACGAGATGAGGCTTCAGGTTTCCGATTGCGTGAAGCCCGCCGAATGGGACGCCGGCATACTTGAGATGGCAGGGACTATCTTTCACTCGAGCGGGTGGGCCGCCTACACGACAGCGGGGCAGCCGAACGCCGCCCCCCGGTTCATCACCCTGGTTTCCGACGAGGGCCGGCTGGCGGGAATCGCCCTTGGGTTGCAGACGCGGTCGACCCGGAGATTCCTGGCGCCCTTCACGGGGAGGCTCTGGTTCGATGCCATCCCCGCAGTCAAGGAGGACGACCCGCACAGGCTGGCCGATTTCCTGAGCCTGCTGGAATCCCACGCCCGCGAGGAAGGTTGTGTCGAGATCAGCGTGGGCAGTTTCGCCTGGCGCGGGGGGGAGGTCGGCTTTGAGAAACTGGGGTTCCGGACAACCAAGTACTGGGAATTCGTGCTTGACCTAGGCCCCTCCGAAGACGACCTCTGGAATCAGTTCGAGTACAAGCGCCGCAAGAACATTAAGAAGGCCATGAAGAGCGGTGTCGACATCAAGGAACTCCCGCCCGCGGAAGGTTTGGCCCACTTGCGCCACCTTCAGGGCGAGTCGAGCCAGCGGATCGTCGAACGCGGAGGGCCGGACATCCGCTACAAGGGCGACCCCGGCCAGGATCCGACCATGGTGCTCCTGGAGTCGAAACTCGCGCGCATCGTCGGCGCCGAGGTTGATGGCGAAGTGGTCAGCGCCGGCCTCTTCACGTTCTTCAACGGGTTGGTGTACCATACGCTGTCGGGCCACGGCCGCAAGGCCCTGGAGACACAGGCACCGACGCTCCTGTTGTGGGAAACCATCAAGAAATACCGCTCCGAGGGGGCCGCAAGGTTCAACTTCGGGGGGTGTAGTATCGATGCTGTCAATGAGGGATCCCCGGAACACGGGGTCTACGAGTACAAGAAGGCCTTCGGCGGCGCGTGCATTGAGTGCACCAGCGGGCGTAAGATTCTGCGGCCCACCACGCACAAGGTCATTACGCTCCTGAAGTCGATGGGCCGCTGACGCCGAAGGCCGCAGAGGTGGACGCCAGGGGCTAATGCGCCACGCGGCCCGGGCGTGAAAGCCATGGAAGGGGTCCGTCAAGGGCCAGCGGAGGCCGCACCTCTTCCGGCAGAGGAAACTCGCATGGACGTCGGTGGGCCACGCACGAGGTCGGTAATCATCGTCACCGACGTTTATCCCCCGGTGCCGGCCGTGGGCGTCTACCGGACGGTTGCACTGTGCAGACTCCTGGTCGAGAAAAGGTGGCACGTGACGGTGATTACGGCAAAGCCGGCCCCCGACGTGTTCTTGGATCACGCGCTGCTTGAGCAGTCCCCGGCGGCCGTACGGGTCATAAGAACCGTCGCTCCGCATCTGCCGACCCTGGCCGCACGCCTGTTCAAGAGAAGGTTCCGCGCGGCTGCACAAAGCGCCGCTCAGAGCTCGACACCAGCGGCAACGCCCTATCCCTCCAGGTCCCGTAGAGGCCTATTCCGCAAGACCATCGACTGGCTGTCCTGGTGGCTCCACTTGCCGGACACCTTGACGGGGTGGTTCATCCCGGCGGTCTGGGCCGGCCTGCGCGAGGCCAGGCGCGAACGGCCCGATGTCATTTACTGTACCGCTCCTGCCTGGACAAGTCTCCTCGTGGGCGTCGCCCTCTCGCGCCTGTTGCGGCTGCCCTTGCACGCCGATTTCCAGGACCCCTGGTGCGGCAGCGCCTGGCACAAGGTCCCCTACCGCACCCATCAGCGGATCAATGAGGCACTGGAGAGGCTGGTCGTGCGGCAGGCCAAACAGATCACCTGCGCGTGGGACGGCATCCGCAAACATCTTGCCGCACGGTATCCACAACGGCAGGAGGAAATCCGGACGATCCTGAACGGCTTCCCGCCCGGGGAACTTGAAGGCATCGCCCCGCAGCGCCTGGACGAGACGCGTTGCGTGCTCCTGCATACGGGCACGTTCTACGGGCCTCGCAGCCCGATTCCGCTGCTTGAGGGTCTGCGGCGTTTCAAGGATCAGAATCCGGCGGACGTGAACGGGCTACTGGTCGCCTTCGTCGGTCGGCCTGAGTACGGCGGGCGTCCGCTCCAAAGTCTCGTGCAGGAACACGGCGTGAGCGGGCTGGTGCGGGTGATTCCCCTCGTGACCCGCCGCGAGGCGCTGGCCCTCCTAAAGGGGGCGGACGTGGCGATGCTCTTCGGGCAGAGCGGTAACGAGGCTTTAGCCTCGGTGCCCGCCAAGACTTATGATTACATTAATGCCGGCGCGCCGGTCCTGGCCATCGGCGCCGGCACTGAAGCGTGTGAGATCATGCGCCGGGGCGGATGCCGAGTCTGGACCGCCCGCGCAGACGATCCCGGCGCCATCGTCGACGCCTTACGGCAGATCGTTGAGGCATACCGGCAGAACGGTCTGAACGGGTCGCACGAGGTGGCACAAAAGGAGGCGTTCGCCTGGCCGCGTCTGGCCGACGAACTTGCCACGGTCTTGGAGCAGGCAGCCCACGGCGGGGGGCGGCGGGCATGCCCTAGCCCTTGCTGACGGAATACTATGGCTCTGAAAACGATTCTATTCCTGGCGGCGTTCATCGCATGCAGCGGGGGCGCCCTGTACATGCCGCTGCTCGGCATACTGGGATACGTCGGCCACTATAACCTTGGCCCGGAGCGCCAGTGGTGGGGGGCGCCGTTGAACTACCTGGGCCTGCGTTACTCCTACACCCTGGCCCTGATGGCGGCCATCGGCATCGCCATCCACTGGCGGTCGCTTCGTTACGGCAAGACATTCTTCGTCGGGCAGGAGAAGCTGCTCCTGGCGTTTCTCGGGGCCGTGTGGTTTTCGACGCTGATCAGTGAGCAGACGGAGTTCTACACCGTGGTCGACCACCCCTCGGTCAAGATGACCAAGGTCGTCATCTTCGCGCTGATGCTGACCCACGTCGTCACAACGGTGCACAGGCTGGACCTGCTCCTATGGGTGCTGACCGTGGGCGCGCTAGTGCTGGGCCTTCAGGCCTACTGGACGCCCTATTCACAGTTCACCAGTGGGCGCATCGAGACCATCGGCGGGCCGGACTTCAAGGAGGCAAACTTCCTGGCCGCCTATCTGGCCGCCATGCTCCCGCTCATCGGCGTCCAATTTCTGAGAAGCCGGTGGCTGGGGAAGCTGGTGTGCCTCGTCGCCGGCGCGTTCGCGGCGAACGCCATTGTCCTGACGCGAAGCCGCGGTGCGTTCGTCGGCCTTGTCGCGGGTTCGGTGGTCGCCGCCCTTCTGGCGCCGAGGCAGCACCGCGCCAAGATCATGGTCGGCCTCGTGGTTGCGGCCTTGGGCTGGTTCTACATCACCAACCCGGCCTTCTGGCAGCGGGCAAGCACGATCACGGCCTCGGACGAGCAGCGAGATGTTTCCGCCGAGAGCCGCCTGGAAATCTGGCAGGCAACCATCCAACTGGTTTCGAATCATCCATTGGGCGTCGGCGCCGGCAACTTCTTCCAGACCATCGGCCGGGTCGATCCGAGGTTCGTCGACCGAGACACCCATAACACATTTCTGCGATGTGCGGCCGAGGTAGGCGTCCAGGGCATCGCCGTCTTCCTGGCCGTGATCGCCGGTTCGATCCTGTCCTTGAGACGGCTCCTCCGCGAAGCGCGGCTCCTTCCCAAGCCCGAGCGCGAGTTCGTGACTTACATGTCCTTCGGCATGATCGTGAGCCTGACCACGTTGCTGGCGTGCTGCATGACCATGACGCTGGTGTACAATGAGTTCGTCTGGTGGCTCCTGGCACTGCCGGTATGTCTGGTCCGGATCCAGGATAATGCGGCCAGGTCGGAGACTGCGGCCCTGTTTTTGAGCGAGGACGGGCGCGTAGCCAAGACCCCGGCGCGAAGTACGTCCAGTCGGAGCACCAAGGAAGTGCCCAATGCCGGCCGATAATCATTCCCCCCTCCCTCAGGAGGCGCTCGCGAGCCGGGTCAACGAACTATATCACGATTTTCAGGCGAAGGAGTTTGACCACCTCCACCGGCTGCGACACCGCATTGAGAGGTCCTTCTGGAGGCTGGAAGTCGTGCCGCGGCTGAAGGCTGCACGCCTGCGCCAAGGGCTCGACCTCTGTACAGGAACAGGCTTTGTCCCCCGGGTCCTGCTGGAACAACTTGATCATACCGCGCGTATCATATGCGTGGATCTCTCCGAGGGAGCCCTGCAACAGACGCGTTCGTTCCTGAGCGAGTTCGCAGACAGGATCACCACCCGTGCAGGCGATGTCCAGGCATTACCGCTGCCCGACGCGTCGGTGGACTGGGTGACCCTGAACGCCGGCCTGCACCATATCCCGAGGCCCGAAGACACCCTCAGGGAGATCGACCGCGTGCTGAAGCCCGGCGGATACTTTTGCCTCGGGTACGAGCCGAACGCGGCTTTCGCGTCGTGCCGAATGGTCTCTCTCCTGGAACGCGCGATCTGGCACTTGCTCTGGTACTTCTCGATCAGCCAGAACCGTCGGCGGCTGAGGCAGTGGTTGGGCCGGCCGGCGGAAGCTTATGAGGACTCCGAGCACCTTTCGAGGATCAACACGACGCTTGCCGCCGAGGGGTTGATCCGCTGTCCTCTCTCACTGGAGGAATTGCGGCACCTCGTCGACCCACACACTCACACCAACGAGGCGCGCCCTGCCGGCTTCGCCCCGGCCGACCTGCTTGGGCGATGTTTTCCCGAATACACGCTGGAGACGCTCCTTGTCACCGATTTCGGTGGGGAGATGCTCAGAAAGCATCCATGGTGGCGACGGATTTACGATGGTTTCCTCGGCGCGCTTTGTCCTGGGAAGGGCAGGCTGTTCTCATGGGTCATTCGCAAGCCCACGACCGCGCAAAGCGGCTAGCGGAGGAATCTGTGGCTGAAGAAATTGCAGAACCCGTCCACGTGCTCCACGTGATGCCCGGATTGGGTCCGGGAGGCATCGAGTTGGCGCTGAGTCGCATCGTGCGAGGGCTCAGCGGCCTCCACATGCAGCATTCCGTCGTCTGCTTGAAGGGCGAAGCCGACATCCGCGACCAGATTCCCACCTCGGCCGAGATCCACTGCATGCACGCCAAGCCAAACGAGATTCTGCTGCCCTGGAGGCTGCGACGGCTCCTCCGGCGGGTACGCCCAACGGTCATCCACGCCAGGAACTGGTCCGCGTGGCCCGACATCGCGCTGGCCAGGCTCCTGCTGTGGCACAAGATCCCCCTGATCATCAGTTTCCATGGGTTTGACTCCGCCGCCGCGATGCCGCTCAGGCGGCGGATTGCCACGCGTCTCATCGCCGCCACCGCCGCGCGGGTCTTCACCGTCACCGAGGCGTCTCGAAGGCTGATGATCGAGCATATCGGTCTGCCGGCCGACCGCGTTGAGGTCATCCCGAATGGCGTGGACGTGGAGAAGTTCAAGCCCGGCCCGCCGCGGGCTGCGCAACCCCGAATCGTTGTCGGAACCGTCGGCAGCCTGAGCCCGGTGAAGAACCACGCCCTGCTCATCCGCGCCTCCGCCCTGGCAAGCCAGGCTGGTGCCGACGTGGAACTGCGCATCGCCGGCGAGGGGCCGGAGCGGGCCCGGCTCACGGAACTCATCCATTCGCTCAACCTGCAAGCCCGCGTGCAGATGCTCGGGCACCAGACGGAAATTGCCGCTTTTCTGCGCACGCTCGACATCTTTGTCCTCCCGAGCGAAAGTGAGGCCCACCCCAATGCACTCCTGGAGGCGATGGCGTGCGGCCTGCCTTGTATCGGCACCCGCGTCGGCGGCCTGCCGGAGGTGTTGGGCTTCGGGCAATTCGGACGCCTGGTCGAGCGCGGCGACGCCGACGGCCTCTCACGGGCGATCATGGAACTGGCGCGCAACCCGGCGGCCAGGGAATCGCTGGGCCGGGCCGCGAGAGCCCGAATCCTCGACTGCTACAGTATGGACCAGATGCTCAAGGCATACAGCCTCCTCTACCGCGAGCCCGCGGTGGTCCGGCACTTGCCTCCCGCTGATGCGGAAGGCACGGTCGGCCAGGGCCCGTGCGTCCTGATGCTCGGCCCCCTGCCGCCGCTGACCGGTGGAATGGCAACGGTCATCGTCAATCTGTGCCGCAGCCAGCTTGCCGACAGGTTCAACCTGCTGACACTGAACAACGGGAAGACCACTCGCCCCGGCAGGACCCTGATCGAGGGTATCGCCTCCCAGGTATGGCTCCTGGGCCAGCTGGTCCAGACCATCCGGGCCAACCGGGTCCAGCTCGTCCATCTGCATACCTGCGAGTTCATGGGATTCTGGCGGGATTGCATCCACATGTTCGTTGCGCGAATGCTCGGCTGCCGCGGCATCTGGCACATCCATGGCGCCAGGTTCGACGAGTGGGCCGCGAAACAGGGACCGGTGCGCAAGGCGGTGATGCGGCGCGCTTTTGAGAAGGCCTCGGCCGTGATCGTGCTAAGCAACAAATGGCACGAGAAACTCCGCCCGTTTGCGGAGCGCGCCTGCTGGAGGGTCGTTCCCAACGGCATCCCAATGCCTTCGCCCACGAACAGTGTTGAGGCACGAGAGCCGGTGTTTCTTTTCCTCGGAGATTGGAGCCCCCGGAAGGGTGTTCAGGACCTTGTGGCGGCCACCGCCCTGGCTGTTCGCAGTGGTTTCAACGGGTACGTCCACCTGGCCGGTTTTGCCAAGGAGCCGGGGCAGACGGAGGCGTTGGAGGAAAGCCTTCGCACGTCCGGCTGCGCTTCACGGATCCGCGTTCTCGGCACGCTTACAGGGCCGGACAAGGAAGATACGCTTGCGAAGGCCGCCTGTTTGGTGCTGCCTTCGTACGGCGAAGGTCTTCCGATGGCCATCCTGGAAGCCATGAGCCACGCCTTGCCGATCATCGCCACGCCGGTGGGCGCCATCCCTGAGTTGATCACTGAAGGCGTCGAGGGCTTCCTGGTCCGGCCTGGGGACGTCCAGTCGCTGGCCGACCGCTTGGTTCATCTGGGTGCGAATGCCGATCTGCGGGTTCGCATGGGGAAGGCCGCCCGCCGGCGCGTAGAGGCAGAATACGACCTCGAAGTCATGGCCCAGAGGGTGAGCCGCGTTTACGATGAAGTCCTCTCTGGCGCAGGCAAGCAAGGGGGTTAGGCCACCGATGAAGCTGCTAAGACCGCGGGAACCTGAAGCCCTTGACGCCTCCGTGCCCCGCGGGCGGCGCGTGCTGGCGCTGGTCGGAGACTCGCAGGTGGGGCTGTGGACCGTCCGGAGTCTAGGCCGCGCGGGCCTGCGAGTGTTGTCTGTCTGCGGGAGCGCAAACGGCCTGTCGGCCTGCAGCCTCGACGCCATGGTCGGTGAATTGATGTCCATCTACTCCTCCGTACTGGGCCGCCCACGCATCAAAGCGGCTGCCCGTTCGGCAAAGGGTTAGCAAGCAGTAATTGATGAACGGAGATCCCATGCTGTTGACACACTTGCTCCGTGGTCTGGCCACCTATATCCCTCGCCCCAACCGAGTTGCCATGGAGTGCGAAGAGGGCACCGTTTCGGCAAGGTACTGCTATAGCGTCTGGCTGCGCCACCTGGTCATGGCCGATCAGAGCGGTCTCTTGACCGCGCCATCCGTGGTCGCGGAACTCGGACCGGGAGATTCCATCGGCACAGGGCTGGCGGCGCTCTTGTCGGGCGTGAAGCAGTACTACGCTTTCGACGTCGTGCGCTATGTCAGGACCGAGACCAACAGGAGCGTTCTCGAGGAACTGATCGAACTGTTCTCTGCGCGGGCACCGATTCCCAACGAAGACGAGTTCCCCAAAGTGGAGCCCAGACTGCGATCCTATGATTTCCCTCGCCGGATCCTGACCGAAGAACGACTCCGTGGGGCACTACAACGGTCGCGGCTGGAAGCCATCCGTCGGGCCATTTCGTTGCCGGACGATCCGCCTTCGGACGAGGTCCGCATCCGCTATCTTGCGCCGTGGAATGACCCAGCCATACTCGAGCCCGGCTCGGTTGACATGATCTACAGCCAAGCCGTATTGGAGCATGTGGACGACCTTGTACAGACCTATCGGACGCTTCACTCTTGGCTCAGGCTTGGCGGCTTCATGTCGCATGCCATCGACTTCAAGTGCCACGGCACCGCCGACCACTGGAACGGGCATTGGACCTACTCGGATTGGGTCTGGAAGGTGGTTCGCGGCAAGAGGACCTACCTGATCAACCGCCAGCCGCATTCCGTACACTTCGGCCTCATGCGCACGCTTGGATTCGAAATCCTGTGCGACGTGCCCAACCGGCGTGGCTCGGAGGTTGGACGCAACAGACTGGCCGCGCCGTTCCGGGGCCTATCGGAGGATGACCTGGAGATGGCCTCGGCTTTCATCATCGCCGTCAAGAAGGTGTAGGACTCTCAAGGGTGAAACCTCATGCGTAACGTCCGCCCGTGTGCATCGCTGGATCCGGCAACCTGCCCTCGGAGGCGGCGCGTCCTGGGTATCGTCGGCGACACGCAGGTGGGGCTATGGGCCGTGCGGAGCCTTGGGCGCCGCGGCCTGGCGGTGCTGGCCGTCTGCAGGAGCGAACAGGCCCTCGCCGCTCGCAGCCGCTACTCGTGCGGGGCGTGGCGCCTGGAGACCAGCCCGGGCGATCCGCAGTTCGCGGACGAGGTCTTAGGGTTGGCCCGGCAGGTGGACGCCGGCTCGGTCATGACGATTGCCGAGAGTTACCACGCGGCCCTGATCCGGTGCCGGGAGCGTTTCGAGCCCGAGATCCACGTCTTCAGCCCCCCGGCGGAGGCTTTCGCTAAGGCGACGGATAAAGATTACATGCACGCCCTATGCGGGCGCCTGGGCGTGCCGGTGGCCCGCGGAATGACCCTCGACAAGTTAATGGGGGACGCTGGGGGCGACACCCTGCGTTTTCCGCTTGTCCTCCGCACCCGCAACCAGAACGTCGACGAGGGCCGGGCGCCCTGGAAGGCCGCGTATGCGGAAACACCCGAGCAATTGCGGGCGCTCCACGAGAAGGTGAAGACGATCGCCTCGAACGTGCTCGTCCACGAGTACCATCCGGGCGTCGAGGACCACGTTCAGGTTCTCATGCATTGCGGCGAGGCGTTCATGGTGGGGGAGTACATCGGCGAGCATCACATGCCGCTGGCTGGCGGCGTGACGGTCCAGCGGGTCACCTGCCGCCATGAGGACCTCATCCGTGACGCGGTGCGGCTGCTTCAGGCCATCGGCTGGGAAGGCATCGCCGGCGTGCAGTTCCACTACGACCCGGCGACGGGCAAGTACATCTTCCTCGAGGTCAACCCACGGTTCATCGGCGGGCTGCCCACGGTCATCATGGCCGGGTTCGACGCTCCTTATCTGCTTTGGCAGAGCCACTTCGAGCCGGAGAAGATGCGGCGGACCCCGTACCGGCTGGGCCTGCGGACCCGCATCCTGGGCGGCGACGCCAACTGGATGCTGGCCCAGGTTCGCCGTGATCCTCTCCCGCCCGGCCAGCGGCACGTCGGCAAGGCCTCCGCCGTCGCCCGGTTCCTCTGGAACTGCGGCCCGTGGACGCGCGACGACACCTTCTGGTGGCGCGACCCCAAACCGTTCTGGGTGGACCTGCGGTCAATGGCCCGGAAACTTCGCGAGCGGTCGGTCGACCTCATCGGGAACCCCGAGGCCCGGGAGCCCCAGCGATGAAGCCGGGGGTCTACCTCACCGTCGACGTTGAGTGCAGCATGGGCGGCGCGTGGGCCGACCCGGCGCTGCGGCCGGTGCCCCCCAGCCGCGCCATGATGGGCGAGTACGGCCAGCAGCGGCTCGGCGTGCCCCTGATCTGCGACATCCTGAACCGCTGCGGCCTGGCGGCCACGTTCTTCGTTGAGACATTCGCCGAAGAGCAGGGCTACCCGGGCCAGACCGAGCCGGTCTGCCGGTACCTGATGGACCGCGGCCAAGACGTGCAACTGCACATCCATCCCAATCACAAGCATTACGGGCAGAAGCAGAAGGGCCTGCCGTACGTGTTTACCGACGACTTCTCCGCCGTCAGCCCCCAGGAGCAACTGGACCTGCTCGCAGAAGGGGCCGCGCGGCTGGCCCGCTGGACCGGCCGGCCGCCAGTGGCCTTTCGGGCCGGAAACATGGCGGCGTCGGAGGCTACGCTCGCACTGCTTCCCGCGGCCGGCATCCGGATCGATTCGAGTTACACGTTTCCGTTTGCCGGTGGCCAGTGCCGGTTCAGCCCCGCCGACCCGTACAACGGGTCGCGCTGGTACGGCCGGGTGCTCGAACTGGCCCTGTCGGGGTTCTTCCTTCCCGCGGTTCCGGGGCTGAGGCGCGCGATGCCGGTGGACCTGATGGGGATTTCGTTCGAGGAGTGCCGCGAGGCCATCCGGCGCATCTCGGGTGCGGGGGCCGACACTGTCGTCATTCTTCACAGTTTCAGCCTGTTCAAGGTTCGCAACGTGCAGTACGACAGCGGGCGGATGAACCGGATTGTGACCCGGCGGTTCCGGCGCCTGTGCGAGTGGCTCGCCGCCCACGCGGACCAGTACCCGGCGCGCACTTTCTCGCAGTTGGCCGCCGCGATTGCCGATAAGCAGTACGAGGCGAGGGCCGTCCCGCCTCCGCGGCTCTCGGCGGCGCGGGCCATTGTGCGCAAGGCCGTGCAGGCGTACAATAATCTATACTGGATATGACCTGGCAGGCGGCCGGCAGGTGAAGGGACAGCGGATGCTTCCGATCCTGGCCAGAACGTTCTTTCGCGTGCAGGAACGCCTGCTCGGCCGCAGGACGTTCGCAATTCTGAAGGAACTCGAGGCGAGCCAGTGGTGGCCGCGCGAGCGGATCAGGGCCCTGCAAGTGGAGCGGCTTCGCGCCCTGGCGGCGTCGGCGTACGCGCACACGCCGTACTGGCGGCGGGTGATGGACGAGCATGGCATTGCGCCCGACTCCATCCGGTCGCTGGACGACGTGCGGCGGTTCCCATTCATCAACCGCCAGACGCTTCAGACGCACCGCGAGGAGATGGTCTGGCGCGGCGAGGGGCGGCGGATCCTGCTCGCCCGCACGAGCGGCTCGACGAATGAGGCCCTCCAGTTCTACACCTCCAGCAACCGCGAGTCACATATCACCGCGGCCCGGATGCGCGGACACGAGTGGGCGGGCGTCCGCCCGGGCGACAAGGAGGTCTACTTCTGGGCCGCCCCGGTCGAGATCAACGCCCAGGGTCGCCTGCGGCAGGCCCGAGACTTCCTGACCAACAACTACTTCTCGAACGCCCTCCTGTTGAACGCAGACCTTGCCCCGCGCTACATCGCCCATTGGGCCCGCTGGCGGGTCAACTGCATCTTCGGCTACGTCAGCAGCGTGACCCTCTTGGCCCGACTGGTGCGCAAGCAGGGGCTGGATTTGCGACCCCTTCGAGACGGCGGCCTGCGTGCCATCGTCACTACCAGCGAGATTCTCAGCGACGTCGACCGGCAGTTCATCACCGAGACGTTCGGCGTCCCAGCCTGCGATTCCTACGGCCTGCGCGAGGGCGGCCTCATTGGCCACGACTGCGAGCGCGGCACCCTCCACACTACCGACGAACAACTCATCCTGGAGGTCATCGACCCCCAGACCCTCCAGCCAGCAACAGACGGCACCGGGGAACTGGTAGTCACCATGCTCCTGAGCCAAGTTCAGCCGGTTATCCGCTACCGCACCGGCGACATTGTAACCATGAGCGAAGCCTGTTGTCCTTGCGGCCGGACGTTGCGCAGCCTAAAGGTCTCCGGCGGGCGGATGATGGATTTCATCGTCACCCGCAACGGCAACTGGGTCAGTTGCGTGGCCGTCCTGTACGTCGCTCGCACGATCCCGGGCATCGTGCACTTCCAGGCCCGGCAAGAACGGGTCGGCCATGTGCACCTTGTGCTGGCGGTGGACGAGAACTTTCCGCCCGACGGGAAGGAGCAGGTCCTGCGGCAGATGCGCGCCCGCCTCAAGAGCGACGATGAGATGACCCTGGAAATCGTCGATGACATCGAGCCAGCGCCGTCGGGCAAGTACCGTCCTGTCATCAGCGCGGTGGCCCAAAAGATGCTGCAAGACAAGACATATACCCCTTAGCCCTGAAGGACATCATTACTTCTATGATGCCGGGGCCTTTGTGAGGAACCAGGATGCTCCCCATCATCGCAATGACGCTTTTCCGCATCCATGAACGGTTGCTCGGCCGCCGCACGTTTGCGATCCTCAAGGAACTCGAGGCGAGCCAGTGGTGGCCGCGCGAGCGGATCGACGCCCTGCGCCTGGCGCGGTTCAAGGCCCTCGTGGCTTCGGCGTACGCGCACACGCCGTACTGGCGGCGGGTGATGGACGAGCATGGCATTGCGCCCGACTCCATCCGGTCGCTGGACGACGTGCGGCGGTTTCCGCTTCTGGAGAAGGCAACGCTGCGCGAGCGGCGCGAGGAGATGGTCTGGCGCCAGGAGGGCCGCCGGGTCAAACTGGTCCGCACCAGCGGCTCGACGAACGAGGCCCTCCAGTTCTATACGAGCAGCAGCCGCGAGGCCGCGATCAATGCGGCCCGCATCCGCGGCCATCGCTGGATCGGCATCAACAAGGGCGACAAGGAAGTGTACTTCTGGGGATCCCCGGTCGAACTCCATACCCAGGACCGGGTCAAACACGTCCGCGACTGGCTCGTGAACGAGCCGCTCAGCGACGGCTTCGAGATCACCGAGGAGCGGACCGCACGGTACATCGAAGACTGGAAACGATGGCGGCCGAAGTGCATCTTCGGGTACCCGAACAGTTTTCTGCTAACGGTCCAGATGGCCGAGAAGGCCGGCATCGACCTGAAGGAGATTGGGCGCCGCGGCACGCGGGCGATCTGCACCACCTCGGAGATGCTGGGCGAGGTAAACCGCAAAATCATCAGCGAGGCCTTCGGCCTGCCGGTCTACGATTCGTACGGCCTGCGCGAGGCCGCCCTGGTGGGCCACGAGTGCGACCGCTTCACGATGCACACCACCGATGAACAGGTCATCCTCGAAACTATCGACCCCAAAACCTTGAAACCGACCGATGGCGAGGGCGAACTCGTCATCACCAGCCTCATCAGCCCTGTAATGCCCATCATCCGCTATCGCACCGGGGACATCGTGACCCTCTCGAACGAGCCTTGCCCGTGCGGCCGGTCGCTGGGGCGGATCACGATCAGCGGCGGGCGGATTGCCGACTTCGTGGTCACGCGCCAGGGCAAGTGGGTCGCCGGGTACTTCCTGATTTACATCTGCCGCAGCGTGCCGGGGATCGTCAAGTTCCAGGCGGTCCAGGACCGCGTGGGCGAGGTCCGTGTCTCGCTCGCGACCGACGAGCACTTCCCGCCCGACGGCTGCGACCGCGTGAAGGCGGCCGTGCAGGCCCGGCTTGCCAGCGACGACGAGATCACGGTCGAGCGCGTCGACGACATCCAGCCGGCCCCCAGCGGCAAGTACCGCCCCGTCATCGGGAAGGTGGCGGAGAACCTCTTACGGGCAGGACGACCCATGCCCAGCCGTTGAGGTTGCAGACGGAGGAATAGCCCGTGGAGACGCATAACACCCAATGTAGAGAAGCACATTCACCCGCAGGGGAGGTACAGGCACGTGTGGCCATGCTGGCAGCGATGCTGAGATGGTCGGTGCGATACACCGAGTATCGGATGCGATGGTTCTTTGGGCCCTTCCGAGACTTGATTCGTGGCGCCAGGATATTGGACGTTGGTTGTGGGCATGGCGCGGTGAGCTTCTACTCGGCATGCT
>Ga0315293_10002208_pt1 | contig 18810 bp, 16 predicted proteins | sample YL17G13_20_MG_FD_203071 | JGI IMG/M metagenome (GOLD analysis project Ga0315293, IMG submission 203071) | Sediment microbial communities from Yellowstone Lake, YNP, Wyoming, USA - YL17G13_20 | ecosystem: Environmental > Aquatic > Freshwater > Lake > Sediment | place: USA: Wyoming | collected... | reverse complement strand
CAGCAGCCAGTGCCAGGGCGATGACCACGGGAACGACCATGTTGGCGGCGGCGGTATTGGAAGTCGTTTCACTGGCGACGATGGCTATGAATACGGCCGCTCCGGTGATGGCCCATAGCGATTCCGCCCCCGACAGTCGCAAAAGTCCCTGCCCGACTCGTTCTGCCAGTCCGGTGCTGAACATCAGGTTGCCCAGGCTCAGGCCTCCACCGAATAGCAGCAATGTGCCCCAGTCGATGTCCACGGCCTGCCGCCAGGAAATAGTGAATTTTCTTTTTTTCAGATCCACCGGCAGTACGAAAAGCAACGTCGCGCCGATCAGGGCGGCAACGGCTTCGGGCAGCCTCAGGCCGTACCATTTGCTCAATGGGGCGGAGGCGCCCAAAAAAATCGCTAAAAAACCGGGGATGATCCAGAGGCAAACCGTCACCAGGAAAGCAGCCAGGGAATTCTTTTGCCCGCGGCTCCAGGGCCCGAGTTTGGCCTGTTCCTGGCGCATGAAATCGCGGCTGCCTTCCAAAAGCATCATTTCCGGTTTATGCAAAAAATAGAGCAGGAGGAACAGCAAGCCATACATGATGATGAGCATGGGCAGGGCAAACTGCATCCACTTGAAAAACGGGATTTTGACTCCGCAGAATTTTTCAATCATGGCGATGCCGATGAGGTTGGGCGGGGTGCCCACCGGAGTGCCGATGCCGCCGGTGGAAGAAGCGTATGCGGCCATCAGCATCATGGCGGTCGCGAAACGGAACTGGGCCGGCTTCGTTACCCTGCCGGCCTTTTTCTTTTGTATGTCGGACATGGCCGTGACTATTCCGACCCCGATGGGCAGCATCATGGCCGTCGTGGCCGTATTGCTGATCCACATGGAAATGAAGGCCGTGATCGCGCCAAAAGCGAATAAAATGCGCCAGGACTTGTCCGCGATCCAGCCCATGGACATGATGCCGTAGGCGAACCGCCGGTCCAGGGCATGAATGCACATTGCCCGGGCCAGGATAAAACTTCCCAGGAACAAGAAGATCGTCGGCTCGGCGAAAGGTGTCAGGGCCGTCTTCGCATCCGCCACGCCGGCAAGAATGCAGAGCACCGCCCCCAAGACCGCGCTGATAGGGATGGGTATCGGCTCTCCTATCCACCAGACGACAATCCAGGCGATGATCGCGGCCAGAGTGTGGGCCCGGGGACTTAAACTGGGCATGGGAAAAAGAAAAATAACCAATGAGAGCAGCGGCCCCAGGAAAAGGCTTATCCTTTGCCGCCAAAATTCAATTTTTCCCTCGAGCGCAGAAATTTCCGCCGGCGTTTCAGCCTCATGGACATCGCCAATCTCGTTTTCCACAGCGATCACCCGTCAATATTTTTCCGCCGGGATGGCGCTGCAATCGGCAGACAGCTTGGATTGCGCATTAAAAATATTGCGCCTGGGGATGGCAGACGACCATGGCGCTGACGCTTAATTCGGGGATCAATTGACATTTTTCGCTCAAACTGATGCCAATCCTTTCTGCCCGCAGCAAGTTGACCAGCGTCTCCTGGTCGGCCAACTCCGGCCAGGCCGGGAATCCGGGGCTGAAACGCTTGCCGAGCTCCTTGGCCAAGCCCAATTCCTGCCGGATGAGCTGGTGCATCTTCGCGGCCAGGCTTTCGGCCAGCTGGGTGCCGAAACCATGCAGGATTAGGTAGCGGCTGTATTGGTCGGAGTCAAAAAGTTCCTTTTCAAGGCGGGAGATCGTGTTTCCGCAGCTGACGATGAAAATTGGCGCCAGATCCCCATTTTCACTGAAATAATCGGCCAGGGACACATGGTTGCGGCGCGGGAAGGTCAAGATTAGGTTTTTGCCTCCGGCGTCAAGCAGCAGGCTGCTTTTCCCCCGGCGGCGGCAGTCAAAATATCCGTAAACGCCTGAAAAACGGATTATTTTTTTTTCGCGCAGGAGGCGGAGGTTTTCCGCATAGAATTGTTCCGCCTTAACCCCCTCTTTCATGCGCCAGCGGGATTTGATCAGGGTCCTCTTGTCCAGCACTGGGAGGATTTCATCAAGGGTCCAATGCACTATGCGCGTCCCTGAAAAAGGCGCGTTCAAAGGCGCCCGGACATGACGGATAACCGCAGTCGCTGCCGAAGCTTTTGTCCTGGGATGCGGATTTACAGAGGCCGGAGCGTTTCCGTTCATGATTTTCAAGGCCGCGAACGCGTCGGCAGCATAAAACACCTTGCCGCGGTACAGTGGACGCAGGGCCGTGTCGACAAAAGCGGACGTCAGCGCCGCCCCGCCGCAGATGACCGGCAGGTGAATTTTTTTTTCTGCCAGATAGCGCAGGATATCGGTCATTTCCAGGGTGGATTTGACCAGCAGGGCGCTCAAACCGATGTGGTCGGGCCCGTACCGATCCACAGCGGCGGCGATATCGGCTCCGCCCCGGTTGGTGCCTAGGTTGACAACCCGGTAGCCATTGCTGCGCAGGATGATATCGACCAGGTTTTTTCCGATATCGTGGATATCGCCCTTGACCGTGGCCAAGAGCATGCAGCCGCGCCGGCGGGCTTGAATTTTTGTCAGCCGCGGTTCCAGGAAATCCATCGCGGCCTTGATTACTTCGGCCGCCTGCAGGACGAATGGCAATTGCATGATGCCCTTTTCAAACATCTCCCCTACCTCGGCCATGCCTTTGAGCAGGTGATCGTTGACAATGTCCAAGGCCGGCATTTTTTTTGCCAGAGCTTCAAGGTCTTTCTCTATGCCAGCGGCGTTGCCGTTGAGTATGGCAGCGCGCAGATGCTCTTCGGGGCTGGAAATTTCCCTTCCCTCCTGGCTGCCGGCGGTTTTGCGGTCTTGAAAATGGTCGCACAAGGTCCGCAGCGGATCCCGTCCGCCGCGGCGGCGGTTGAAGATGAGGTCCTCGGCCAGGCGGATCTCTTCGCTGTCAATGCGGTTCAGGGGGAGGATGCGGGCGGCGTGAAAAATGGCGGCGTCCAGCCCTTGCTGAACGGCGTGATAGAGGAACACGGCGTTGACGATTTTTCTGGCCCCCGGCTGAAGGCCGTAGGAAATATTGCTCACGCCGAGCATGGTATGGGCGTCGGGCATACGCCGCTTGAGCAAGGGCAGAGCGGCCAGGGTCTCCTTCCCGGCATCGGCCAGGCCCGGATCCCCGGAACCCAGGGTGAAGGTCAATGGGTCCAGGAAAAGGTCGTTGGCGGCAATGCCTTTGACTAGGGCCAGTTTGTAAAGCCGCTGCAGAATGGCAACTTTCCTTTCCTTGGTACGGGCCATCCCCTTTTCATCGATGGCCAGGCAAACCACGGCGGCGCCGAATTCCGCGGCCAAGGCGAGTATCGCTGCGGCGCGTGTTCCCCCGTCCTCCAGGTTGATGGAATTGATCACCGATCGGCCCGCGCACTGTTTCAGTCCCGCCTCCAATGCCTCCAGGCTGGTGCTGTCCAGCATCAGCGGCAAGCGGTTCTGCGCGTTCAGCCGGGCGGCGATCCGTTCCAGGTCCCTGGCCTCCATGCGGCCGGCATAGCCCACGTTCAGGTCCAGCAGGTGCGCCCCTTCCCGGGCCTGCTCCTGGGCAACGGCCAGCATGGCGTCCAGGTCATCGGCCAGCAGGGCCGCCTTGAATTTCCGGCTTCCGGAAGCGTTCGTTTGCTCGCCGATGATCAGGGGGGCGGGTTTTACCCGGAATTCCTGGGTCACGAACAGGGAGGTGGCTTGCCCGCGGCGGGGAATTTTTTTCCGTGACGCGGGAGCGAGCCCGCCCGCCTGCCGCGCCAGAGCCCGGATGTGCCGCGGCGTCGTGCCGCAGCAGCCTCCCAGCAGCGATGCCCCGCTGGCGGAGACGAACAAGCTCAATTGGCGGGCGAAAAGCGCCGGGGTCAGGTCATAGACGTACTTGCCGGCGCGGAATTTTGGCAACCCGGCATTGGGCATCACCGCCAGCGGGAAAGGGGACGAGTCGGCCAGGATCCTGACCGCATTCTGCATGTCATCCGGACCCGTGCCGCAATTGATGCCAAAGGCAAAAAGGGGATAAGGGATGAAAGTGGCCAGAGCCGTAGCGATGTCGGTACCCAGCAGCATGCGGTCCTTTTCCAAGGTCACCAGCACACTGACGGGCCGGGCTTGCCGCCTTTCCCGGAAAACCTTGCTTAACGCGCGTAGCGCCGCTTTGATCTGCAGCATGTCCTGACAGGTCTCCACCTGGAAGAGGTCGACGCCGCCGTCCAACAGGCCCAGGCCCTGTGCGTAGTAGGATTTTTCAAGGGTGGCAAAGTCGGTCTGTTGCAAGCTGGGCAGGCGTGAACCCGGCCCCATGGAGCCGGCCACGTAACGGGGCTGCTCGGGCGAACTGTAAGCGGAGGTGGCGGCGATCGCCAGTTCCGCCGCTTGCTTGTTCATTTCATAGGTGCGCTCCTGCAGCCCGTACTTGGCCAGTTCGCTGGCTTGGGCGCCGAAGGTGTTGGTCTCGATGATGTCGCAGCCGGCAGCCAGGTACGAGGAATGAATGCCGCTGATGATCTCGGGCCTGGAGAAGGTAAGATAGTCGTGGCAACCATCGTGGCCCTGGTAATCGTCGGGGCTCAAGGCGGCATCCATGATCGCCGTACCCATCGCGCCGTCCAGGATCAGGATTTTTTCCCGCTGGCGCTTGCGTATGTCGGATTTGCGTCTTGCAGCCATGATCACGCCTCGGAAGGGATCAATGTTTGCCGGGGAAGATCGATTCCAGAAGAGCCTTGGCGGCTCTCCCCTGGCCCATGGTAAACACGTGGAGCCCCGGGACGCCGAAGTCTATCAGCTGTTCGGCCAAGCTGGCCATGTAGCGGATGCCGTTGGCGAAAGCCTGCTCCTTGGTGCGCGCGTCCTCGATGAGCCCGACCAGCTCGGCCGGAATGTTGACATGGAAGGCGCTGGGAATGGTCTGGATCTGTTTGCGGTTGACCAGGGGCTTGAGCCCGGGGATGATGGGGACGGTGATGCCGATGGCGCGCGCCTTTTCGACCAGGTTCCGGTAATGCTCAAAGCTGAAGAACATCTGGGTGATGATATACTCGGCCCCCGCCTGAACCTTGTTTTTCAAATAGAAGAGATCCTTGTCCAAATTGGGCGATTCGAAATGTTTTTCGGGATAGGCGGCCACGCCGATGCAGAAATTCGTCTGGAAAGGATCCTCCAGTTCATCGATGTATTTGCCTTTGTTCATCGACGCAATCTGTTCGACCAGCTGGCAGGCGAAATCGTGGCCATCCTTTTCAGGGATGTAACGCGGCTGGCCCGGAGGCGGGTCGCCACGCAAGGCCATGAGGTTCTCGATGCCCAGGAAATGTAGGTCGATCAGGGTGTCTTCCGTCTCATAGCGGCTGAAGCTGCCGCAGATCAGGTGCGGGACCGGCTCCACTTGGAAGCGGTTCTTGATGGCGCTGCAGATCCCGACCGTGCCCGGTTTTTTTCGCCGCGGCCGGCGGCTGATGATGCCGTCTTTCTCCTCGTAAACCGTGTGCGGCTGGTGATAGGTGACATTGATGAACTGGGGTTCGAAAGGCATCAAGGCTTCCAGACCGGAGAAAACATCGTCCACGCTCTTGCCGCGGTCGGGCGGCGTGATCTCCAGCGAGAAAAGCAGTTTATGATTCTTGTTCAGACTATCGATGACCTTGGCCATGACATCCCCTCGCGGTTAAATTCCGTTTATCATAGCACAAAAAACGTTGCGATTGAACCCCTGCCGCTGAATTAGGGCCGCAGGGTGGCGGTCAGGCGCAGCGGATGCAGCAGCAGTTGCAGCGCCACGATGATGTCGGTGCAGACTATGTCGGCCGCCAGCAGGCTTTCGCTCGCCGCCCCTTCTTCCTGGATGACCAGGATGCCCAGTTTCGATTTTTTGAGCATGGCGCTGTCGTTGCGGCCGTTGCCGATGCAGGCGGTATGTTCAGCTCCCAGATTTTCAACATACCCAGCCTTCTGTTCCGTCTGGCCGGCTCCGGACAGGGTTTTCAGGGTGCAGGAAATGCCTTGAATTTCATTCTCCACGCCGCCGAATGTATCAGCCGTGAGGATGTGGATGCGCAACTGGTGGGAAAGCTCGCTGAGCATTTCCCTTACTTCGGATTTGATTTTGCCGTCGAGAGCCAGGGTACCGTTGAAATCGAGCACCAGGTGGCCGATGGAAACGGGTTTATCTTCTCCCGGCATCTTTATATTAATCATGGCGCATTTTTTTTTGCATGGGATCGCCTAGTTTTTTCAGTTCGAGGAATATCTCCCGGCAGACCCAGGCGTCGGTGGCCGCGTACGAGATCTGGGCCGGGGTCAATTCGCCGCGCTCCCAGTTTGACGTTTGCGCGCCCTTAGAAACGCGAAATCCAAGCAAATGCGCGGCCAAGGTGCGCACGCCGCTGGCCTTGATGCCGGCCTTGGCGGCCATTTTCCCAAGTTCGACAAATCCCCCGGGGGCGAATTTCATCACTTCATGCAGCTTGCCGACATCGCCGGCCACGGCGATGCCGGCCTTGATGACCCGCGCATCGGCGAACAGGCCGGCCAAACCGCTCAGGTCGTTCAATTTTTTAAGCTGCAGCAGGAAGGCCTTGTCCTGGCCGGCCAGTTGCACCAGGGCTGGCGGGAAATGGTCGCCGCTCTTGAACGTCGGCCGGACCTCGATGTCGAAGCCCAGAACCCATTCTCCCTCGAGTACCGCGATGACGGCGGCCAGGCGTTCGTCGTCGGCGACGACCTCCACCTTCCCTTCGTATTTTCTCAGCGGCAGCAGGTTGATCTCCGCTTTGCTCGGCGCGGGCTGGAGGACGGCAGGACTGTTTTGCATGCGGAGATTATACCTTATTCAGCTTGACAAAAAAACGGCATTTACTTATAAACGAAAACATGACGAATGCAAGCCGCTTCCGAATCAACCAACCCCACGTTGTCTACGAGTCTTTCGCCGATGAAATGGTGCTGATCAACCTGGCCAGCGGCAACTACTACAGCGCCGACCGAACCGGGAAGACGGTGATCCAGATGCTTGTCGATCGCGGTTCGCCTGGCGAGATCGCTGCCGCTTTGGCGACGCGATACGATAAGCGGCTTTTCGAGATCGAACCGCCCGTCAGCACATTCATCGCCGCGCTGCAAGCGGAGGGCTTGATCGTTCCTGCCCCGGCCGGCGACTCCCCAATCGCATCCGGCTCCGTGCCGCCCGAGCTGCCAGGTGGTGCTGCCGGCGATTTTATCCCGCCCCACCTCCAATGCTTCAGCGACATGCAGGACCTACTCTTGCTCGATCCGATCCATCAGGTTGACGAATCAGGCTGGCCGGTCGCCAAAGCGGACTCGCCCAAGCTGGATGAATAAGGGCAGCGACATTCTTTACCCGTCTTCACTCCCGGATACAGCTGCGTTGGACCGTTCCCTCGTTTTTTTCCAAAGCGTGCAAAACCTGTTCGAGCAGGCGGCCGCAAGTCAGGGGAAGGGCGTCGATCGTTTTTTCTGCATCGCCGGCCAGCGGGTGAAATTGCGTTTCGCCGGCTCCGCGCGCCTTGTTTCCCTGGCCCGGGCATTGGACCACCTGGCAGCAGCCGCAACCGTCACCCCCGGCCTGTCGGTATGCATTTTTGATTCGGCCGGCAGCGGCCTGCGCCTGCCGCCGCCCCCCTGGTCCTGGAACAGCGTCACCGGCCGCGGTGATATTCGCGATGTTGCCGGCAACCGGATCGCCGTCGCTTTCCAGCCCGGCGCCGGCATACTCAGCCTGTTCGACCGGGAGCGCGGGCGGGCCCTTTGCTGGATCGATGATGCCCGGCGCCTGCCTTTTCATGAAATGGCCACTCCATTGCGCACCATTCTCCACTGGTTCATGGCCGGGTGCGGGAAGCAGCTCATTCACGGCGCCGCCGTCGGCAACGCGGCTGGAGGTGTGCTGATCGTCGGCCGGGGGGGGGCGGGAAAATCGACGGTGGCATTAGCCTGCCTGGCAGTGGGCATGGATTATGCCGGAGACGACTGCGTCCTGATCGATGGCTCCCCAGAGCCCCGCGTTCACGGCTTGTACGCGACGGCCATGCTGCATTTAGGGCAGGTCGCCTGTTTTCCCCGGCTGAAGCCCGCCGTTGCCGCCGCCGATTCCGGCGGCAAGAAAAAAGTCATGATGTTCCTGCAGCCTGCTTTTTCCGGGCAGTTGCGCGCGTGTTTTCCGCTGCGGGCCATCCTGTTGCCCCGGTTCACCGGCCGCTCCCGGACCGCATTGAAGGCCGCTTCGTCAGCCGAACTATTCTCAGCCATGGCCCCCAGCACGATCGCGGTCCTGCCCGGCGCTGGAGAAAATGATTTTCGCTTTATCGGCACATTCATCCGACAGGTGCCGAACTTCGTCATCGAGACTGGCACCGACATGGAATTGATCGGCCAGGCCGTTGCCGGCCTGCTGGCGGTGAGGTGCTGATGGCTGCCGCGTGCCCACCGATCAGCGTGATCATCCCGGTCTTTAATGGCGCCGATTTCCTGGCCGAGGCTGTAGCCAGCATTCGCTGCCAGAAAATCCCGGTAAAAGAGATCATCATCGTCGACGACGGTTCCAGCGACCGGACGGCCGCCGTGGCCGCCGGCCTGGGCGAAGACATCCGCTACGTGTTCCAGGAGAACCGCGGCCCTCATGCCGCTCAAAACACCGGTTTGGCGATGGCCGGCGGTGAAGTGATCGCTTTTCTGGACGCCGACGACCTCTGGTCGGCCGACAAACTGAACATCCAGCTTCCCCTGCTGCAAAACGACTCGCAAGCGCAGGCCGTCCTCGGCTTTCTGCAGTATATTCGGCTGCGCGAAACCGCCGGCGGCGACCGTGATTATATTCCTTTTCTGGAGCCTTTTTTGGGTGCAAACTGCTTCGGCGCAGCGTTGTTCCGCCGGGAAGCGTTTACCAGGATCGGTCCTCTCGATGGCGCCATGGTCTGCGGCGGGGACGTCGACTGGTTTCTGCGGGCCCGCGAGCAGGGGCTGGCCATGGCGGCAATCGCCCACACCACCCTTTTCTACCGCCTGCATCCGGGCAATATCACCCGCCACAAAATGCAGCGCGATCATTTTCTGCTTCAGGCGCTGAAGCAATCGCTGGACCGGCGGCGTGGCGCGCCGGGAGGGGTCGTTGATCTGGGAAAATTGCCCCGCCCGCTGCCCGACGGAGGAAAATGAGGCGCCGATGAAGATTCTCTACTGGACCCCGCTATTCTGGCCCGAAATCGGCGGCATCGAGGTCATCGCCCAGAAAATGGTAACCGGGCTGAGCGAACGCGGCCATCGGCTGCTGGTCCTGGCAGCGCACGGCAGCACGCCCCAACCAGACGAAAGCACCTATGCGGGGGTCCCGGTCCGCCGTTTTCATTTCTGGCAAGCCCTGGCGCAGCGCGATCCCGGCCTGATCGCAACCATTTGTCGCCAGACCTCCGCTCTTAAGAAAGATTTTCAACCCGATGTCGTTCACAGTAATTTTTCCGGCTACACGGCCTACTTCCAATTGGCGGACGCGGCGGCATACAAGGCTCCACTGCTGGTTGCCTTGCATTCCAGCCTGCAGGGCATGAGAGCAGGCGCCGACACGGTCCTGGGAAACCTGTTGCGATCCGCCGCTTGGGTGACCGCGGATTCGCAATCGACCCTGGATGACGCCCGCGCCATCGCCGGCGAGATCAACGGCCGCTCTTCGATCATCTACAACGGCCAGGCGCTGGGAACTTCCGATCCTGAGCCGTTGCCCTGGGACGAGCCGCGGCTGCTGGCCATCGGCCGGCTGGAGTCCGAAAAGGGATTCGACCTTGCCATCGACGCCTTGAAGCTCCTGCGTGAGCGTTTCCCGAATCTTACCCTGCTCCTGGTCGGAGATGGACCGCAGCGCGCCGCTCTGCAAAAGCAGGCCTGCGACCTGGGATTGGCGGAAGCCGTGGAATTTGTCGGCCAGGCTCCCGACCTGCTGATCACCGGCCTGTTGAACCGGGCGACCATCGTCCTCATCCCTTCCCGCTGCCGGGAGTCTTTTCCGCTGGTTGCCGTGGAGGCGGCTCAGATGGGGCGGCCGGTGGTGGCTGCTGCTGCCGGCGGCTTGCGCGAGGCCGTGCTCGAAGGCGAAACCGGGCTGCTGGTCGAAATGGAAAACTCCCGGGCCTTGGCCGTGGCTGTCGGAACCCTCCTCGCCGATCCAGAACTAACCGAAAAAATGGGAAATAACGCCCGAAAACGGGCGCTGCACTTGTTTACTCTGGAACGGATGATCCTGGATTATGAAACCCTGTACTTGCGGTTGGCCGCTGCCAGCCAATCGGCATGGAACCCGGAGGCCAAGCCGTGAACATGGCCAACACAGGTCCGGCGAACCTGGTCAGCGTGGTCATCCCGGTTTTCAACGGAGAAAAATACCTGGCTGAAGCAATCGCCAGCGTAATGGAGCAGTCCTACCGTCCATTGGAGGTCATCATCGTCGATGATGGTTCGACCGACAGTAGCGCGGCCATCGCCAAGAGCTTTGCTCACGTCACCTATTGCTTCCAGGAAAACGCCGGGCTCAGTTCAGCTCTGAATCACGGCATCGACCTGGCCCAAGGGGATTTTTTAGCTTTCCTGGACGCCGATGACCTGTGGATGTCCGGCAAGCTGGCCCGGCAAATGGATATTCTGGCCCAAGACATTTCCCTGGACATGGTTTTCGCCCATGTGCGCCAATTTGTTAGCCCTGAATTGGAAGCCGGGAGCGCATGGCCGATTCCCGCTGTCCTCAAGGTCATCCCGGGTTTTTGCGCTGGAACCATGCTCATTCGCCGACCGGCCTTTCACCACGCCGGCCGCTTCACCCCAAAGCTCCAAGTGGGCCATTTCCTCGCCTGGTACATGCAAGCGCAAGACAATAGCCTGCGCGGCCGGATGTTGGCGGAGGTCATGTTGAAAAGAAGGTGGCACGCGGGCAACATGGGGATCGTCAAACGGGAAGCCCGTAGCGAGTACGCCCGTATCCTGAAAGCTTCCCTGGACCGCCGGAGGCAGAGATGAATTTCTGGCCCAATCCCGCCCAGGAACTGCTGCTGAAGGCGGCGCTGCTGCCGGGTACCGCGGCCGCCGACGCATTCACAAAATGGCTTGCCCTGGCCGATTGCGACCGCTTGGATGAAGGTTCATACCGGATGCTGCCGCTGCTGGCGCACAACCTGGATGGCCAGGGAACCAGCGACCCATTTTTAAAACTGTGCCACGGAGTCCATCGCCATACCTGGGTCCGCAACCAGATCCAACTCAAACAGGCCAGGGAATTGCTGCAAGCGCTGCACAGTGAGGGAATCGGCGCCATGTTGCTCAAAGGGGCGGCGCTGGCCCTCGCCTACTACGCCGACCCCGGATTGCGGCCCTTTGAAGACATCGACTTGCTGGTGCCGACCGTTCAAGCCCAGTCCGCGTTCGCCCTGCTCAAGCGAATGGGCTGGAGGCCTTGCCGGGTTCCGCTTCGTGAAATTACCCGGGAGTATGCCGCTGTCAACCACGCGCTGCTCATGGTGAACGAACGCGGTGTGCTGATCGACCTTCATTGGCATCTCCTGTTCGTAAGCCTCGGGCCTGAGGCCGACAGGGATTTCTGGCAGGCAGCCGAACAGAGGCAAAAGAAATCTGTGCCATTTTGCATTTTGGCTCCGACTGACCAGTTTTTTCATGCCTGCGTCCACGGCTACGTTCACCAGGTCGCCTGGGAGCGCATTCCGCCCATACGCTGGGTGGCGGATGCCATGCAGATCTTGGCAGTGCAAGGAAAAATGATCGATTACCGGCGCCTGGGAGGCTTGGCCCGGCAGCACCATTTGCGATTAGCCTTGAAGTTGACCCTCAACTATCTGCACGACCATTTCACGGCCGCGCTGCCCGAATCCTTCATCCAGGAAATGGCCGATTGGCCGATCGCGGCATGGGAAAGAGGTGAGTGGCGCAGCCAGCAGAAACGGCTGGGCCTCCTCGGGGCGCTGCCCATGTGCTGGCGCCATTTCCGCCGTCTCAAGCACGGCCGCGCCAATGGCCAGGCCCCGAAAAACTTCGTTTACTACCTGCGGCACCGCTACAACCTACACCGCCGCGAGTTAATTCCTTATATCTTGAAAAAAGGGGTGGAAAACATCATCCGCCTAAGTGGCGGCAGGACGATGGGGCTGCAACGCGGGCAAGAAAACCCGACGAGCCGTCCCGCAAAATAATTCGCGTTCAACCATTCGGCGGATGAGGCGGAATCAGATCTCCACGCTGAAAAAGTCGCATTGGAGCCGGTGCGGGTCGGCGTCGCTCCAGAGGCGCAGGCCGGCCACCGCCGGATCCATGCTGGCATCGGAGAAAGAATGGAGCAGCACGCCGTTGCAGTAGAATGAATACGTGCTCCCGGCCCGGACGATCCTCACCGTATTCCAGCTCTGGTCGCCGCCGATCGCGGCGTTATCGGTATAAGCCGCTACGGATGTGGACGCCGGGCTGATGCTGGTCAGATTCGAATTGTCGTAGCGGACGATGGAGAAAGCGCCTTGACTGAGCATGTTGGTGTAGATCCGGAACTCAAATCCGGAGACGGCGGTCATGGTCGTGCCGGTCACGAAGAAAACTCCCTCATACTGGCCGATATCGCCCATCGGCTGCCGCAAGCGCGCCTCGATGACCAGATCATCGGAGTTGAAGGTGCGATCGACATAGTTGTATTCAGAAAAGTTGAAGCTGGAACTGAAGCAGCTGTAAACGTCGGAGACGACGCTCCATAAAGACGGGCTGCGCGGCCGCCACAAGGGGGAAGCTGTACCGGTGAAATCGTCGCGGAATCCCTCCTCTTTCGTCGTGTCTTTTTTATTCAGCAGTACATAGGCGACGACGGCCCCGGCCGCGAGCGCCAGGATGACCGGCAGCCAGGGAAAGCGCTTCACCTTAACTTCAGTTCTTGATGCGCTCTCTTCGACATAGCCAGTGCCCGGATGGTCGTTTTGGACCTCGCTGTCGTTGCCCCCACCCCGCTCCTTCCCCTTGTTACCGGAAGCACTGGAAATCTGAGAGTTAAAAAACAAGAGCAGGCAAAGCAACAGTACCATGCTGATCAATTTTCGAGAAAAATAAATTCTTTTCATCTTTACCTCCCCTCTGGTCACGCAAGGATTAAAAAATCACTTGCCCTTTGACTAAAATCTTAAGGAGTTGCATTAGAAAAGTCAAATAATGTGGAAAATTAAAATAAGAATGGTAGTAGTTCGGTCCGGGGATTTGAGCAAAGACTGTAGAAATCTTCGCTTCTGACCTTGTAGATTCAATTGGGGTATGGGTTTGGTCGAAGTGCATACTTCCTGTATGCCTTAGATGGATATAATGAAGGATATCGCTTGAAATAACCATCCGATAAAGGTCCGCAATCTTGACCCGAAATTGTCCACATTCGCGGTGTTGATTTCTGCATTGCTTCCCATATTGAAGCTGATTTTGGTCGGGGGCTAGAAATACTGGTCGAAGCAGATCTGCGTCCCCGGCAGGTCCCGCTGGATGATGGCCAGCAGGGCATCCCGTACTAGTGGGGTGGCGTAAAGCAGCGGGCACTCAGTAAGACCGGTCTTGGTGTTGCACACGCCCCAATGGAAGATAGAGTACTCGTTGCCCGGGGCGATAATCAATGCGCCGAGGACATCTCCGGCCTTCACTTCCCTATTTGGAATCAGCAAGTCAAATTGCCGGCGCGCCTCCGCCTCCGGCACCTGGTTGCCAGGCTCGAAGAGACACTCAATTGCATAGTCGCCGACAAAAATCTGACAGTTCACCTGCCAACGTGGGACGCCCGAATGGTAGTAAAGCTCCTTCACGAAGCGCCCTGAACCCGGGGCACGGATAGTGATCTCTTTCCGCGCGGTGCTGTCCTCAAGATCATCCCGGGTTTTTGCGCTGGAACCATGCTCATTCGCCGACCGGCCTTTCACCACGCCGGCCGCTTCAACCCACGGCTGAAGATGGGAAATTTCCTCGCCTGGTACATGCAAGCGCAAGACAATGGCCTGCGCGGCCGGATGTTGGCGGAGGTCATGTTGAAAAGAAGGTGGCACGCGGCCAACATGGGAATCGTCAAACGGGAAGCCCGTAGCGAGTACGCCCGTATCCTGAAAGCTTCCCTGGACCGCCGGAGGCAGAGATGAATTTCTGGACCAATCCCGCCCAGGAGCTGCTGCTGAAGACGGCGCTGCTTCCGGGTGACGCTGCCGCCGAAGCATTCAAAAAATGGCTCGCCTTGGCCGATCGCGGCTTGGGCGATCCCTTCCGGAACAATTTCGTCATTTACCTGCGGCACCGCTATAACCTGCGCCAGCGCCGCGGACTGGCTGCTTTCATCATGAAAAAGGGACTGCACAGTCTCGGCCGCTGGATCAGCGCAGTTATTCAGCGGCACAATTTTTTCAGCAAAGCATAGCCAAAAGCCCCGGGGTCAACAGGATCCTGTTAACGGATCATCGAAATGTCAATGGCAACGAAAAAATCAGCTGGTTTATTAAGAATTAGTAAATATTAAAAGTAACTGTGGTATTGAATTCAATAGTCTGAATATTTGCATTGTCATCAGTTATGGTAATGAAAATGTCCATATTATCCGGTTTGGCATCGAAAAGTTTTCCATGAAAAGGAGAAAAGATCTCATGCGAACTGTCTGCATAGCTTACATATACAAAACCCATATTATTTGCAGTTATTATCGGTTGAACATTAGTATAAAGGACATAAGAAGAATAATTGGCATCATTGATTTCTAAAAGATCCCTACTTCCGGATTTAAAAATAAATTTCCATGAAGTAATAGTTCCTGCTATCTCATTCTGACACTCTACGTTGCCGTTCATGGACAAAAAAGTAAGGTCCTCATAATGAAAATACATGACTTTACTCATTCCATCGATGATCTCAAAAAGTCCTTTGGTTGTTGGTATTACTTCATCGATCTCGTCGGCTTTTTTGCAAGTTGAAGTAAATATAATCAGGGAAAAAAGGGCTGCAACTAAAAAAGCGAAAATATTTTTTTTCATTTCGTCTCCAGAAAGGAAAATCGATCTGCATTTTAATGGGATTGCGGAGGTAAGCGATCATTTTGCATCGTCCATTTTTACTCTAAAATACTAAAAGCAATAGTTGTGCCAAAATTTACCTGAGCAAATTTATTGTTCATAATTTCATTATTTCAAGGAAATCCGGCGATATTCCAGGTGAACGGCGATTTGATTCATCCATATGAGCAGATCAAGAAGGTGTCACAGCTGATGAATTGATTTGAAAAACAGGAAAAATCCTGTCTAACAGGACATTTTTAAATTTTCCGGGATTTGTCCCAAATCCTAATCCGGAGAACTTACACCGCCATTACCGGCTTTGACTCTCCCTCAAGTTCGGGGATTTGAGCAAAGACTGTAGAAATCTCCGCTTCTGGCCTCGCAGAAGCAAATGGAGTATGGGTTTCGTTGGAGTGCATACTTCCTGTATGCCTTAGATGGCTATAATGATGGATATCGCTTGAAATAACCATCCGATAAAGGTCCGCAAACTTGACCTGAAATCGTCCACATTCGCGGTGTTGATTTCTGCATTGCTTCCCATATTGAAGCTGGTTTTGGTCTGGGGGCTAGAAAGACTGGTCGAAGCAGATCTGCGTCCCCGGCAGGTCCCGCTGGATGATGGCCAGCAGGGCATCCCGTACTAGTGGGGTGGCGTAAAGCAGCGGGCACTCGGTCAGACCGGTCTTGGTGTTGCGCACGCCCCAATGGAAGATAGAGTACTCGTTGCCCGGGGCGATAATCAATGCGCCGAGGACATCTCCGGCCTTCACTTCCCCATTTGGAATCAGCAAGTCAAATTGCCGGCGCGCCTCCGCCTCCGGCACCTGGTTGCCAGGCTCGAAGAGACACTCAATTGCATAGTCGCCGACAAAAATCTGACAGTTCACCTGCCAGCGTGGGACGCCCGAATGGTAGTAAAGCTCCTTTACGAAGCGCCCTGAACCCGGGGCACGGATGATGATCTCTTTCCGCGCGGTGATGTCAAAGCCCGGGTGGTCACTACGGTACGGGGTATAGAACCTGACGTCGGCGGAATTTTCGTAAGGCAGAGCCGCGAGCTCGGGAAGCGGAATAGCAGACACGGACAACGAATGATTGCTGTTCATGGTGACGGCACCGCTGGCGGTGACCACGGCGTCATCCAGCTTGACCTGCAGGCCTACGTAGCCAGCCATGGCCGTGTAGCTGTAGTTGACTACTTCGTCCTTGTCATAACTGGCCGTGGCTGCCGGCGTGCCGGTCGTGCCGCTGCCGATATTGACCGTTAAAACCATATGCTCCGGCGGAGGCGCGACCGGAGTTTTTTTCTTGCTGAGCAGGACAACCAGGACTACCACCGCACCCACCCTTATGGCGGCCAGCAACCATGGAAAATTTTTCGCTTTCCGTATGACAGGCTCGGATTTTTTCATTTCAATGAAACCGGTGTTTTCACTCTCCTTGCTTTCTGTTTCGGCTCTCGATTGGTTCTTGGATATTGGCGCTGCCGGCGAATGATTGGCCCATACGCACAGCAGGAAAACAAAAGTGACCACAATGAATATGGAAATCGGCTTACGATAAAAATTCACAAGTTTCATCTTTCGCTCTCAATACTAATATTTTGTGGATAATTATCTTTAATGTCAATAGAGATTGAAAGATAAATTTATGCGATGCTGTCCCGATTCGCCGATTGCGAATCGGTCGAATACTACCACCATGATTTCCCTGAATTCTTGGGAAATCATAGTGCGAATACCCGGTTTAGTGACTGAGAATCTGTTGTAAAAAAGCTCCAAAACCCTGTATAGTCAAGCTTGTACATGTTTTCGGGGGGATACCCTGCCTGTCAAAACATGTCAAAACGAGTAAAAATAGCATTGCAAACTCGTTGCACCAAGAACTAGGATAGCAAGGATTTCCCCCCAAATTTCCCTACTCCGGGTGTCACCCCGGGCAGTGAAATTCATAGATATCCATTGCAAATTCATTTTTAAAACTAATTTAGCTTTTTATTCGTACTCTTTCAATATTTCTACTGGAGTAGCCTCTTATTGACATTTAAATAAATTATACTTAAAATTCAAGATTGGGGAAAAATTGATCTTCCTATAAGTTATATAATGATATGCGGTAAAAGAAATTATTTAAAAATGGATGAATAAGTATGAAAAAATTTATTTATATTTTGCTTGTACTTGTGATCTTTGGATCAATTATCACTGGAGCTTTACTTTTTCAACACTTCTATCCAGAGATAAACATTCCTTTTTGCGGGAGTGCCTTTGAAAATGCGTGTATCGCGGTAAACCAGTCAGATTATTCTGAACTTTTTGGTATACCCCTAGCAGGATTTGGTCTATTCTTTTATATTTTTATAACATTTATACTGCTGATTTCCAATTATGCAAAAGGAGTTTATTACCGTTTTACACTTGCTTTTTTAATTCCACTTTCAATTGCATCAGTTGGCATAGATATCGCTCTCTTTATTATACTTATTAAACTTGGTAAATTCTGCAGTTTATGCATAACAACATATTTAATAAATATTATTATATTGATAACAACATATTTATGGTATAAAAACTTACGTGAAAAAGAAAATTTAACTCTGATAAAGTTATTTAAAACTTTTATCACAGATGAAAGTAAAAGTCCCCATAAAAAAGCAGCTTATTCATCTTTTATATTACTTTCAATTTTACTATTTTTTGCAGTTGTTTCAACTGTTCATATTATGAAAGTCAAAACAAATGATGCAAAGATGACAAAGGCAGCGATACAATCATATGTTAAAAAATTCTATTCTTCAAAAATTGAAAATATTGATTTTCCAGAAAGTAAATTAATATTGGGAAATAAGGATGCGAAACTGACGATTGTTGCTTATACGGATTTTCTATGTACTTACTGTTATCGATTTTATGCTATGGAAAAATATCTGTTGTCAAAATTTAAAAATCAAATTAGAATAGTTCATTATAACTTCCCTCTGGATAAGGCTTGTAATGCTTCGGTGACGGATTCTTTGTATCCCAATTCATGCGTGGCAGCCAAAGCAATGATGTCAGCCGCAGAACTGGGTATTTTAAATTATTATATTATTGAACATTTCAAACAATACAACAATTACAAGCACAGATATAATCTTGCTAATGCTATTGAAAACTTTGATCAGATAGTTAAAAAATATAATATTCAAAATATTTCGAAAGAAACATTTATGGCAAAAATGAATTCGCCGGAAATTGAAGCGGCAATAAAATTTCAAGTAAAAATTGCCGGCAGTTTAGAGGTAAATGGTACTCCTACAGTTTTTCTATCAAATAGAAAACTTCTTGGCGCTGTTCCTAAAGAAATCTTGGAAATACTTATCAAGAAAGAACTTGAAAGGATTCCGAATTAAATACTAGGTGGTAATACTTGCTTTTACCACCAATATATCGAGAGGAGGAGACGATGTCCTTACGGCTACCACCTACCGGCACCAAGTATTGTTCGTGATCCGGCTATAATAGCCAGCGTTGACCCTGATTGACGTCTGCCAACACAGTTTGCCGGTCGAGGGGGAATAGTCGGTAACGGTGTACGTACCCGGGGCAAGCTCCACGACGGCTGAACCCTTGCCAACGTAGGAGCCGTTGACAAATAGGTAACCATAGTCATCCATTATCGAGAGATGCCCGGTGGTTGAACCGCTATGACACAAGTTATCAGTGCCACAGTATGTGCCGTTATTGCAGCAACCA
>Ga0315293_10002207_pt1 | contig 18812 bp, 13 predicted proteins | sample YL17G13_20_MG_FD_203071 | JGI IMG/M metagenome (GOLD analysis project Ga0315293, IMG submission 203071) | Sediment microbial communities from Yellowstone Lake, YNP, Wyoming, USA - YL17G13_20 | ecosystem: Environmental > Aquatic > Freshwater > Lake > Sediment | place: USA: Wyoming | collected... | reverse complement strand
TGTCCGGCCTGGATCGCCCGGTCGATGCCGCGGTAGCGTAAATACGCGCTCACCAGCAGCGGATCGCGCACGATGTCCAACTGCTGGAGACGGTCGAGCACGCCGGAGGCCGATTCGCCGGGGAGGATTTCAACCTCGACCGGCACGGCCGATCCGCCTGCAGGTTGATCCAGGGCCGTTCGGCGCACGGTCAGGTATGCAACCAGAAGCCCGCGTTGGATCGGATCCAGGGAAGGTTCGGCCTCGCCCAGTGTGCTGGAAACGCCGGGGAGGGTCAGGCCGATCAGGACCGCGCCGGCCAGCAGCCCGCAGGCGATCGACGCCGCCAGCAGGGCCAGGCAGGTGCAGCCGCGCTTAGGCCGGTCGCCAGGCATTGAGGTATTCCTGCAGGAAGACCGCGGCGGCGCGGGCATCGAGCATCGGATCGTCTCGGCCCGCGCGGCGTGCTGCCTGCGTCGAGTCGCTTTCGTCGTACGTATCGACCGGCAGTTCCGTCTGCGCGCGCAGCGCCTCCGCCAGGCGCAGGCCGCGGCGAGCCTGCGGCCCGATGGCGCCTTCGGAGTCCAGCGCCAGCCCGACGAGGATCGACTTTGCGGCATATCGCGCCGCGCGACCGAGGATCACCTGCACATCCGCGGCGCGCGCTGTGTGGCGCACGACCTCCAGCGGGCGGGCGATGGTCCCGGTTGGGTCACTGATCGCCAGCCCAATCCGCGCCTCGCCCGGATCGACCGCCAGCACCGGTGCCTTCATCCGGGGTCCCATGGCAGGCGCACATCGATCCGGACCTCGAGCCACGGCACGATGGGCCACCAGGCAGGCGTGGTCTGAATTCGCGGCGCCGCCGCCAGGCCGGGAAGCGACGACAACCGGGCGACGGCCTGCTCTAGACGCAGCCCTCGCGCCAGCTGGCGGGCCTGTGCATCTGCGACCGGCGTGAAGACCTGCTGCTCCACCTTCGCCTTGAGCGTGTCCGGGCGTGCGGAGTCCGGATTGGTCAATGTCACGATGAGCGACTGCGGCACGATCCCGGCGCCGGGCGGGCGGCGTTCCGCGACAGCCAAGGACGCCGCGGACTCAAGATCTTGCGGTTGGTACACCAGCGCGGCGATCTCGAGCGCCAGGTCAAGCCCGACCGAATCGGCCGCCGCGCCGATCTCACGGTCGAAGGCCTGCGTCTCGGTGCGGACGACTCGCAGCGAGGCTGGCGCCAGAACATCGCCGGTTTCCAGGCTCGATTCGATGGAGGTCGCGGCTTCGGCCAGCAGCTGCTCAGTGAGCTGCCGGAGTGCGGTCGCCTGGTCGGCACTCGCGACGGCGGGCCTTCCAGCTTCCGAGCCTCCCGTCAGGGACAGCGGTTGTGAGACGGCTGCCCTCAGGCCGAGTGGGCCATCGATGGCGTTCAAGGTTTCGGGTGGCAGGTTTCCGGCCGAACCCGGGCGTGAGGCGATAACGCCGATGGTGTCAGTCGCGCCCTGCCCGGCGGGGAGGGATAGGTCAGCCGTCGTCTCGAAGCGCAGATCAGGCCGGCCGGAGGGCAGGACGCCCGTGCCGGCAGGGATCAGCACCGATTCGTCGGTCAGGTTAGTGAGTGTGACGTTGCCCGAAGCGGGCCGATCCGCGACTTGCGTCTGGCCCGTCGTGGCGATCCGCGTGCTCCCGGAGAGCTGCTTGGTGACCTGCCGGGCGGGAACGTAGCCGTCGGCGGTCGGCGTCTCCGCCTGCGGGTCCAGCGTGAACAGCATCTCCGTCGCCTGGTCACGAACCTCTGGCGAGAGGATGATCGTCGCTGAGGGCACGATCATGGCCAGGGCAGCCGACAATGCCAGGCCAACCATCAGCATGAGCGAGAGGCGGAGCCATCCCGGGAGGACCCGAGGTCGGGCTGTTGCGGTCGGAACCGTCGTTGGCCGCTCGGTAGGGCGGGGCGGGAGAAGAGGCGCGGCGATAGGAGCCGCATGCCAGGCGTTCTCGGGCAATCGCGTGCTGGACCGGAACATCGGAATGCCTAGTTCGGCAGCACGCTCGAGGACAACGGGATCGCGCGTCACCAGGCCGATCTGAACGCCGCGGCGCGCCGCCTGACGGAGAAGGAGAACCAGGTCGAGGCGCTTGCGGAGCACGCGTGAACGGTCCGGCCAAACGAGGACTACGCGCGAAGCTTGCGCCCAGGCCAGCTTGTCGCTGACCGAGGCAAGATCGTCCTGCGGCTCCAGCTGCACGATCTGGACTTTCATGGTCGCCACATCAGGCCGCGGCGCGGCCCTCCGCGATCAGCCCAGCCGGCTGCGCACCCACGGTTCGACTCGGGCGAGCGCCTGCGGCAGCGCCGCAACATCCTTGCCCCCCGCCTGCGCCAGCGTGGGCTTGCCCCCACCGCCGCCGCCAACAACTCTGGCGACCTCCTTGACCAGGTCGCCTGCATGCCAGCCGCGGGCCGCCAGATCAGACGTCAGCGCGGCAATGATCACCGGCTTCTGGTCCACGACCGACGCCAGCACGATGACAGCCGTCGGATGAGCTTGGCGGAAGCGATCGGCCAGGGCGCGCAGGGCATCGGCGTCCGCCCCGGGTAGCAGCCCGGCGAGGACGGCGATCTCGCCGACGCTCGTCGGCTTCAGCGCCTCGAAGGCCGCACCTGCCGTCTGCTGGCGTGACTGGGCCGCATCCTTGAGCAGCCGCTCCTTCTCGCTGAGCAGCGCCTCGACGCGTGCCGGGACCGACTCAGGCGACGTCCCCAGCCGGTCGGCGATGTCCTGAAGGCTGTCCAGCCGGGCACGGATGCGCTCGAGCGCTCCGCGTCCGGTGACCGCCTCGATGCGCCGTATGCCGGCGGCGACGCTGCCCTCGCTCGTAACGAGGAACACGCCGATCACGCCGGTCTCGGGGACGTGCGTGCCGCCGCACAGCTCGTACGAGACCCGCTGCCCGCCGCGGCCGATGGTGATCGTGCGCACGCGCTCGCCGTAGGTCTCGCCAAACAAGGCCATGGCGCCTTCGGCGATGGCCTGTTCGCGCGGTCGTTCGACGATCTCCAGGCGGTAGTTGTCGAGGATGGCGTCGTTGACCAGCGTCTCGACCCGGTCGATCTCCTCCGCCAACATAGCTTGCGCGTGGGTGAAGTCGAACCGCAGCCGGTCGGGCGCCACCAGCGAACCGGCCTGCCGCGCGTGTTCGCCCAGGACGCGGTGCAGCGCGGCGTGGAGCAGGTGGGTGGCGGTATGGTTGCGCATGATGTCCCAGCGCCGTCTGGCATTAACTGCCGCCAGCGCCAGATCACCCTGGCGAGGGTTGCCTTCGACGACGCGGCCGACATGAACCACGATCCCGCCGACGGGCTTGCGCACGTCGTCGACGGCGATCTCCCAACGCGGATCGCCCACGGAGACGATCGTGCCCTTGTCGGCCACCTGGCCGCCCGACTCGACGTAGAACGGCGTCTCGGGCAGAACGATCTGGACAACGTCGCCTGGGCCGGCGGCGCTGACACGCTGTCCGTCGGCCAACAACGCCAGCACAGGCGCTTCCCCTTCCAGCCCGCCGTACGGATCCTGCTGGACACCCTGGCTGCCAAGCCCGCCGCCTTGCTGCAGCTCCGCGAGGAGCGATTGGTAGATCTCGACACCTGCCTCGACCATCTCGCCCAGCGCCTGCCCGGCGCCGGAGGACTGGCGATGCTCTTCCATCGCCAGAAGGAAACCGGCCTCGTCCACTTGCATACCCTGCTCGCGGGCGATGTCACGCGTGATCTCGAGAGGCAGACCGAATGTCGTGTACAACCCGGATGAGACAACCCCGTCAAGCGTGGTCTGGCCGGCGGCGCGCAGCTCGCCCAGCCGTTCCATCAGATGCGCCACGCCCGTGTCGACTGTGCGCTGGAAGCGGCGCTCCTCGTCGGTGAGCGTCGACAGGATAGCGGCGCGGTGGCGGGCGAGCTCGGGGTAGACCTCGCCATAGGTCCCGATCGCCGCCTCGGCCACGCCGGCGAGGAACGGCTCCACGAAACCGGCCTTGCCGCCGAAGCGGCTGGCGCGGCGGATGATCATGCGGCAGACGTAGTTGCGCCCGGTGTTGCCGGGAACGACGCCATCGGCGATCAGAAACGCCGCCGCCCGGGCGTGGTCTGCGATCACCCGGTAGGGCGTCAGCAGCTCCTCGCGCTGCGAGGCGGAGTGTCCGGCCATCGCCTGGATGCGATCGAACATCGGCCGGATCAGATCGGTGCGATAGGTGGAGCCCACGCCCTGCAGCACGGCGACGACGCGCTCAAAGCCCATGCCGGTATCGACGTGCCTGGCCGGGAGCGGTTCGAGCTGCGTTGGGCTCGAGCGGTTGTACTGGATGAAGACCAGATTCCACAGCTCGAGGAAGCGTGTGCAGTCGCCGTTGACCCGGCAGGTGTGCCCGGCGACGTTGGCCTTGTCGCAGGCCTGCGGCCCGAGATCGATGTGAATCTCGCTGTCCGGGCCGCAGGGGCCGGTCTCGGCCATCTCCCAGAAGTTGTCCTTGCGGCCGTAGAACAGGACGTGTTGCGGATCCATGCCCGGCTGCTGGCGCCAGATCTCGGCGGCCTCGTCATCGCGCGGGATGATGCGCTGTTCGTCTTCGAAGCACGTCGCCCACAGCTTGTCGGCTGGAAGGCCCCACACGCCGGTCAGCAGCTCCCAGGCCCAGGCGATCGCCTGCGGCTTGTAGTAGTCCCCGAATGACCAGTTGCCCAGCATCTCGAAGAACGTATGGTGCGAGTCGTCGCGCCCGACGTCGTCCAGATCGTTGTGCTTGCCGGCGACGCGCATGCACTTCTGGCTGTCGGCGACCCGGGTGTAGGGGCGGCTGCCGATGCCCAGGAAGACGTCCTTGAACTGGACCATGCCGGAGTTGGTGAACAGCAGCGTCTGATCCCCGCCGGGCACCAGCGACATGGACGGGACGATGGTGTGGCCGCGCGCGGCGAAGAAGTCGAGGAACGACGTGCGGACGGCATGACCGGTGAGCGCCGGCGCGGGCGACGACGACGTGCGTGGCATCGGACCTCCTGGTTGACCGGGCATTATACGCCCGGAGACAGACAGACTCAACGCGGCGTCTGAGTCCAACGGCGGGCGACCTCGCGCGTTCGATGGCCTTCCCTCTGCGCGGATACTGGAAGGGCATCGCCTGGCGCGGTTCAGAGCGTCGATGCTGCCGCGCCCGGCGGCGTTTTGACGGCGGCAGCGCGGGTGTGGTATCCTTAACCTATGCGGTCATCCCAGCGACTGCGGGCGCGCGAAACCATCTACGCCGGGGAGCGCCGGATAGCTCACCCCGGGCGGATGCGCCGCGCGCCGAGGTGATGTTTGGCCGTCTACGGATAGGAAGGAACGCAGCGTGGCGCACCCGCCACGCTGTTTCATTGCGGGCAGGCAAAGGCACGCGGAGGCACCCGGATGAGCCCGACGACGATCGACGAACAGGTTGCCTTGCTAATGCAGGGGACCGAGTACGGCGATGATTCCCTGCGGGCGGCGATGGCGGCCGAGCTCAAGCAGCGTCTGGCCGAGGCACAGCGCGCCGGGCGGCCGCTGCGGGTCTACTGCGGCTTTGACCCGCGCACCAGCGACCTCCATCTCGGCCACACGGTCCCGATGCGCAAGCTGCGCCAGTTCCAGGAGCTCGGGCACGAGGTCATTTTCCTGATCGGACGATTCACGTCGCTGATCGGAGACCCGTCCGACAAGGACAAGCTTCGGCCGCAGCTGACGCCGGAGGAGACAGCACACAACGCCGAGACCTACGCCCGGCAGGCGTTCAAGATCCTCGATCCGGAGGCTACGCAGGTCGAATACAACGACACCTGGTTGTCGAAGCTCGACTTCGCGGCGCTGATCCGCCTGGCGTCGAACTTCACGCTGCAGCAGTTCCTGACGCGCGACAACTTCCGCAAGCGTTGGGAGGACGGCGACGCCATCTACCTGCACGAGACGTTCTACACCCTGATGCAGGCCTACGATGCCTACAGCCTGCGCGCCGACGTGCAGGTCGGCGGGACGGACCAGCTGTTCAACATCGTCACCGCCGCGCGCAAGCTGATGGAGTTCATGGGCGAGCCGCCCAACATCGGTGTGATCCTGGGCCTCCTGCCCGGGACCGACGGCGTGGTCAAGATGAGCAAGTCGCTGGGCAACCACATCCCGCTCAACACGACGCCGGAGGACATGTACGGCAAGGTGATGAGCATTCCGGATGCGGCCATGGGCGCCTACTTCCGCCTGGTGACCCGGCTGACGCCGACGGAGATCGCCGCCATCGAAAAGGGGCTGGCCGATGGACGGTTCCATCCGCGCGATGTCAAGATGCAGCTGGGGCGCGAGATCGTGGCCATCTACCACGGCGAGGATCACGCCGGCCCGGCGGAACAGGCCTTCCGCCAGGTGTTCCAGGAGCAGGGCGTGCCCGAGACGATGGATCGCTACCGCCTGGCGACGGGCCAGACGCTGATCGATGTGCTCGTCGCGAGCGGGCTGGCGGGGACCCGCAGTGAAGCGCGGCGACTGGTTGAGCAGCGGGGTGTGCGCCTCGACGAGCAAGTGCTGGACGACGCCGCACTTGTGCTGGCCCCCAAGGGCGAGGCGGTGTTGCGCGCTGGGAAGCGCAAGTTCGTGCGCCTCATCCCTGGCGGCTGAGGCGCGCCTTCGGCAACCGAGGCATGCAAGACGACTTCCGAAGTCCGTAGGACTTCGGAAGTCGTCTTCACTTCCTGCGGTCGCCCAACGGCGGGCGGCTACGGCTGTAGAACAAGTTTCGCCTCCAGTTCCCGCTCGACCTGTGCACGCGTCCACAGCATCGGGTGCAATTCGCCCTTGCGCCAGGTCTCGATGAAATCGTCATAGTGCGGGGAGCCGAGCCGGCCGGATTGGCCGGGCACGGTGGTGATCCACGAACGCGACAGGTCCCCCAGATCAACGATCTGCCGAAACGAAGGAGACCACGAGCGGTTGTCGTACGGGTTCTCGGACGCGATCGCTGTCTGGCACGGCGTGTCGGTGTCGCCGCCGATGGGCACCGGTCCGCGGCTGAAGATCCGGTCGAGCGGCTTCTGCATACCCAATGGGTGATCAAACGGCGCCCGGTGGAGCTTGCCCCACTGCCAGCGCGCCGGATCGGCGCCGAGGGTTTCGCGTAGCCACTCGACCGCCTCAACCAGGCTGCGCTCGATAACGGCGGACCGCCCTCCGGCCTGCTTCACCCACCATGATTTCGGGGTGTCGAGCATCCGTAGCATGGCCACCGTGTCGTGGCCATAGAACTCATGCGAGGCGAGCAGGACCGGGTGGAAACCCTGTCCCATGACGCGCGTGCTGAGTTCCTTGCCCAGCCCTGGCTCGAGCAGGTTGCGCACGAGGCGTGCTCGGGCAATTTCGTAGATCGTCCCGCCGATGGTGTCGGCAGACAGCACACCGTCCCAGGTGCACAGCAGTTCGAGCGCTTGGCCGGCGCGGGCATCGGTGGTCGAGAAGCCGCGCAGCCGTTCGACGAACTCGAGGCCGGGCAGGCAGGTGAAGTCGGTCTGCAGGGCGCGAAAGTCCTCGGGTCCCACCTTCGGGCGCGCGTTGAGCACTTGCTCGATCCGGCGCGCCCGGTAGCCATTCATGTACACCTTGCCGAGCGCGTACCGGTAGCGGTCACCGACCAACTTCTGGTTCGTGGTGACCACCAGCCCGCGCCGCGGGTTGAAGGTGTGGGGCATCGCCTCGAACGGCACCTCGCCGACCCACTCGTGGTCGGCACTGTACCCTGGAGCCGGTGTGCGACCGTCGCCGCGGGTCCGGATCGGAACCTTGCCGGTTACCCAGTAGCCGACATTGCCATCGACATCGGCGTAGGCCACATTGAGCTGCGGGGCTTCGAAGAGGCGCATGGCGTCGACGAAGTCATTCCAGTTGCGGGCACGGTTCAGGCGCATCAAGCCGCCGAGGGCCCGGCTCGGCCGCAGCGCCATCGAGCACACCGCCAGGCGCCGGTCGGAGGCTCCGACGACGTCGGAGATAACCGGGCCGTGATGCGTGATCAGAATCCGCTCCACATGAGGTTGCTTGGCGCCCTTGACGGGAATGCGCTCCTCGATCACCTGCACCGGCTTCCAACCCTTCCCGAAACGCGAGCGCGGGTTGGGGCCGTCCTCGATCTGCTCGACGTACAGGTCCTCACAGTCCGTGAAAGCCAGCGTCATCCCCCACGCCAGCCTGTTGTTGTGGCCGACGAAGGCCAGCGGGAGACCCGGAAGCGACACGCCGCCGACCTGCAGGTCCCCGGCGGTGAGCTGGATCTCGTACCACAGGCCGGGAAGGCTGAGGGCCAGGTGCATGTCGTTGCACAAGAAAGGTTTGCCGGTCGTTGTCCGGTTGCCGGCCACCGTCCAGGCGTTGCTGCCCATCGCCCGCTGAAGGAAGGGGCCGCGCGTGGCGCGCAGGGCGCCTGTGGCCGAACGCACGTTGAACTCGATGCCGTCCGGCAGCGTCACGGGGTTCAGGCGCGGGTACTCGATCTCGAGTTCGGCCGCATGCTCCGCGCCGACCTTCTCGATCATCCAGGCGCGCAGCAATTCGCCGTACCAGGCGTGCGAGAGCTGCCAGATCATTACCCGCGAGAATGCCATCGTGTCTTCGGGTGTCCACGGCTGCGGCTTGAGCCCCAGCAGCGTGAACTCGATCGGGGCGCGGTATTCCGACGATGTGAGATAGGCGTTCACGCCGGCCGCATAGGCTTCAATGCCCTGCCGCAGGTCAGGTTCGAGCGTGCTCAAGTCAACGAGACCCAGGCGACGAAACCCGAAGGTCAGCGCGGCGCGATCGGTGTCGAGGGCCAGGCTGCCGAAGATCTCGCTCAGCCGGCCATTGGCCGTCCGGCGGTTGAGCTCCATCTGCCACAGGCGGTCCTGGGCATGAACATAACCTTGGGCCATGAAGACGTCCCGCTCCGTCTTCGCATAGATATGAGGAACTCCCCAGCGATCGCGCAGGACCTCCGCCGGTGCGCCGAGCCCTGGGAGCTTGAGAGTGCCAGACGTTGTCGGCAGTCGCCGCTTTGCGATCGCCGTCAGGACGCCGCGCAAGGGCGGGGTGAGAAGGTCAAACAGGATGGACATCGAGTTCCCCCGGGAATGAAAGCGGGCTGGGCGTGTCGCGCGCCCGCGGCGGATCGACCTGGTGAGGCTCTCCATGCGCCGGATCGGGGCCGGCGGTTGTCAGCCTTTCACGACAGCTACCGGGCGGAGCCGTGCGACCTTTGTAGCTATCCCGACCTGCGTGACGACCTCGACGACGGCATCCACATCTTTATAGGCCTGAGGGGCTTCTTCCGCCAGTCCGGCGAGCGAGCCGGCGCGCACGTGCACGCCGGCCTGTTCGAGGTCCTGCCGCAACCGCTCGCCGCGTAGCGTGCGCTTGGCCTGGTGTCGGCTCATCACCCGTCCGGCGCCGTGGCAGCATGAGCCGAACGAAACCTCCATGCTGGTTGCGGTTCCCAGCAGCACCCAGGAGGCCGTCCCCATGCTTCCCGGGACCAGGACGGGCTGGCCAAGCGGGCGGTACTGGGGCGGCAGACCGGCGAACCCCGGGCCGAAGGCGCGCGTGGCGCCCTTGCGGTGGACACACACACGCTCTCGCCGGCCTGCGAGCGTGTGCTCCTCGATCTTGCCCATGTTGTGGGCGATGTCGTAGACCTGGTGCAGCTCCCAGCGGCGCACGTGTCCGCGGAGGACCTCTTCGAAAGCTTCCCGGGCGTGGTGGGCAAGGATCTGGCGATTGGCAAAGGCGTAGTTCGCGGCGCAGGCCATCGCCGCCAGGTAGCGCCGGCCCTCGGGCGATTCGATCGGCGCGCAGACGAGCTCGCGATCCGGCAGCTGTATGCCGTAGCGCCGCGTCGCCGGCTGCAGTTCGGCGACGAAGTCGGAGCACACCTGGTGGCCGAAGCCGCGCGAGCCGCAGTGGATCTGCAGTGCCAGGTGGCCTTCCTGCAGTCCCATAGCCTGCGCCGCTCGCGCATCCAGGACTTGCTCGACGACATCGACTTCGACGAAGTGGTTGCCGGCGCCCAGCGTGCCCAACTGCGGACGGCCGCGCTGGCGGGCGCGCTCGCTGATGCATTCCGGATCCGCGCCGTCGATGCGCCCGTTCTCCTCGGTGCAGGCTATGTCCTCGGCGGTCGCCCAGCCTTGCTTGAGCGCCCAGGAAGCGCCCTCGCGGCACACGCGGTCAAGTTCCTTGGCCGTCAGGGGAACACTGCCCTTGGTTCCCACGCCGGACGGGCAGTGGGCATCGAGCGCGCTGGCCAGGTCACCCAGGAGCGGTCGCGCGTCGGCGAAGGGGATGCCGCTGGACAGCAGCCGCACGCCGCAGTTGATGTCGTAGCCGATGGCGCCCGGGGAAACAACTCCGTCCGTGAGGCGGGCGGCGGCCACGCCGCCGATTGGAAACCCATAGCCCTGGTGAACATCCGGCATCACGGTGACGTGGCCGACCAGGCCGGGGAGCGTCGAGGCATTCACCGCCTGGGTGAGCGACTCATCGCCCAGCGCGGCATCCAGCAGGCGTTCGTCCGCCAGCAGCCGCACGGGGACGCGCATGTCGGGCCGGAAAGTTGGGGGTATCTCCCACACGACTGGCCCGACCCGCTGCAAGTCCTTCTTGTGAACCATTCGCCACCCGCCTAGACGTCGAATACCAGTGTGGCTTCGACGCCCTCTGACGTGTCGATCACATGCAGGCCGTGGAAGGTGACGGCTTTGATTGCCCGCGAGAGCCGGCCCACGGGACCTAATCTGAGACGCGCCTCCAACTGCAACCCGGGACCGACCTCCAGCTGGATGGGGCCGGGCAGAAGGCCCTGGTTCTCGAGGAGAAACAGGAGCTCCTCCAGCCAGCGCACCAGGAGCGTTTCGCGATCTGCTGCCTGCAGCCGGAGAGTCCGGGGCTGGGTGGTGGCGTCCGGTACAGGGAGTGCGCCGGCCAGGGCCAGCATCCCGGCCGCTGCCTGCTGCAGCAGGTCCGCCAGGTCCACGCCGTGCACGCGCAGAGCCCAATCGGCGGTGTGATCGATTTCCACATACCCGCTGGAAGGCACACCGCCAGTATAGCCCAAGGTCATGTTGGCTGAAGCCCGGCGGGCGCGTATAATCTGCGTCGAGGCGAGCATGGATCCGGAAGGTTTGGAAGCCAGCGTTCAGCAAGCCTTGGCCGAAGCCTTGGGAAAGCTGGTCATCGACCGGGATTCCCTGGGGGATGTCGGGCGACGCCTGGCTCAGGAAATGCTGCGGGGGGCGCGCAGCGACAACCGCGGCCGGACGTTCGCCCCTGACCAGATCACGCTGACCTTTCACCCGGGACAGATCGCGTTGTTCGCCAGCCAGCTTCCTAAGGCGCAGTCCTCGCTCGCCGAAGGCCTGGCCAAGGCTATTGCCGACCACGGCCTGGAGTTGATCCACGCGCCGCACGTGACGCTGGCCAGCGACCCTACGCTGAGCTCACGTGAGATCCGGGCAATCTCCTGGCACAGCCGGGATCCGCTGGCCTTCTCGGCGCTCATGGATACCCCCGCCGAACCGACGGATTCCCCGCCTGCCGGCGCATTCCTGATTGTCGGGGGCAAGCGCCATTTCCCGCTGACCCAGCCCCTGGTCAACATCGGTCGCCGGCTCGACAACCATCTGGTGCTCGACGAACCGCATGTCTCCCGACAGCACGCCCAGCTGCGATCGCAGCAGGGCAAGTTCGTCCTGGTTGACCTGAACTCCACCGGTGGCACGCGGGTGAACGGCCATGTCGTACGGCAACACACCCTGAAGCCGGGAGACGTGATCACGATCGCCGGCATCGAACTGATCTACGGCCGGGACCCATCCGGACCGCCTGTGTCCACGCCGCCGTATGCCCCGCCTTTCGCTCAGCCCTCCGACCGCGATCGCATCACGCCGCTCAACTTGCGCTTCGAGCGGGACGCGGGCGCCAAGACGAGTGAACTCCCCAAGGACGAACACACAGACGAGCCCAAAGGCTGATCGGGAGCCCTCCCCGGACGGTTGTCGCTGTCCGGTTGCAGGCATACACGCCCTTCTGCGTTGGCGCCTTGCAGACAGGCCTGCTCCGGTGAATGTGGGCCCATGCGCTTCCCCACTTTTCCGGGGGTGCCACTGCATCCGGTGTAGCCGGCGGGCAATCGTATAATCCGGATATGACCAACCCGCTTGAATCCCTCGAGCGACAGTTGGAAGCACTGGTAGAGCGGGTCGTCCCGCGGCTGCTGGGCAGCCGGCTTTCGACACCCGTGCTCGCCGGGCAGTTGGCGCGCACCATGGACGACGGCGTGTTGTGGGATGAGCGAGGCAAGGGCTTCGCACCCGACCAGTATGCCTTGACGCTGCCTCCGGAGGACGTGGAGACGCTGCTTGCGGAGGCGCCGGAGCTGCGCCAGGAGTTGGCGAGCGGTTTGTCCGAGGCGGCGCGCACCCACGGCCTCCTGATGGCGGCCGAGCCCGAGGTGACACTCGCCGCCGATCCAACGCTGGCGCGGTGGGACGTCCGGGTGGTCGCCTGGCATCGAGCCCGTCCGCTCGAGTTCACCCAGGGCATGCCGCGCGAGCCGCGCACCGAGCCCGGGCGAGTACCCGCCGGCGCCTTTCTGATCATCGATGGGGGCAAGCATTTCCCGCTGGATCGACCGGTGGTCAACATCGGGCGGCGGTTGGATAACCAGCTCATCCTCGAGGACCCACACGTCTCGCGGACGCACGCCCAGCTGCGCGTGCGCGATGGGCGGTTCGTGCTCTTCGATCTCGGCTCGACAGCCGGCACGCAGGTCAACGGACGCCGCTCCAAGCAGCACGTGCTCCGGCCGGGCGACGTGATCGCCATCGGCGGGTCGAGGATGGTCTACGGCGAAGACCCGGGAGGCCCACCGGATTCGACCCCGGCCTACACGCCGCCATTTCCCCCGCAGCCAGCCGGCGATCAGCAGACCCACGTCGGACGGCCGCCGGCCTCCGAGGACGAATGAGCCCGGCCATCACGCTCTTGATAGTGCGAGCGCTCCTGGCGGCCGGCCTGTACGCCTTTCTGGCGGTTGTGCTGGTCAGCCTGTGGCGGGACCAGCGCCGCGGCGCGTCGAATGCCGCAGCGCCCTTGGCGCACCTCGTTCGGCTGGGCACCGGCCCGGAGGGCGGAGCGACGTTCGCGCTTGCCGAGGTCAACCTGCTTGGTCGTGCCGGCGACAACACGATCGCGATCGACGATCCGACGGTATCGTCGCATCATGCACGCATGAGCTTCCGGTCCGGGCAGTGGATCCTGGAGGACCTGGGTTCGCGCAATGGGACCCGCGTCAACGGCATGGATCTGGACGGGATGCTCGTCGTGACCCACGGGGACGACCTGCAGTTTGGGGAGGTCGTGCTCGGCTTGAGGGCCGGCCGTGCGTCGCAGCTGGGCTCCGGCCGGGCGGGCGAGGGCCGGTTGCCACAAAGTAGCTTCTGGCCCGAGGAGTAGGCGCGCGGCTATCGGCTCGCGTCGCACAGGATCGGTTCGGAGGAAGCGGGAAGGGGAGGCAGCATGAATCGCAAGCCAGTCCTGGGAGTGATCGGCGGATCCGGCGTGTACGAGTTGGAGGGGCTCGAGTCGATCGAGCACACGACCCTCGAGACGCCCTTCGGCGCGCCCAGCTCGCCCGTGGTCATCGGCGAGCTGCGTGGAAAGACGATCGCCTTCCTGGCGCGCCACGGAATAGGCCATATCATCGCGCCGGCCGAGGTCAACTACCGGGCGAATCTCTACGCGCTCAAGTCATTGGGGGTTGAGCGCGTGCTTTCGATCAGCGCCTGTGGTTCGCTGCGCGAGGACTACGCCCCGGGCGATGTGGTCATCCCCGACCAGTTGTTCGATCGGACCGCCGGACGCGCGGCCACGTTCTTCGGCGAGGGCCTGGTGGTGCACGTGAGCGTCGCCGAGCCGTTCTGTGCCGATCTATCGGCCGCGCTGGGCGACAGCGTCTCGGCCGCCGGAGGCAGGCTCCATCGCGGCGGCGCGTTCGTCACCATCAACGGGCCGCGCTTTTCGACCCGGGCCGAGTCCAACACCTACCGCGCCTGGGGGATGTCGATCATCGGCATGACCACGTCGCCGGAGGCGTTCCTGGCCCGCGAGGCGGAGATGTGCTACGCCGTCATGGCGCACGTCACCGATATCGATGTGTGGCACATTGCCGAGGAGCCGGTGACGGTCGAGAAGGTTGTTCGCACGCTAGACGCCAACATGCGCCTGGCGCAGGAGTCGATCGCTGCCCTGGTCGAGGCTCTCCCCGCCGAGCGCGTGTGCGCGTGCGGGAGCGCACTGCACGATGCGCTGATCACCTCCCGGCCTCACGTGCCTGCGGACATCCGGCGCAAACTGGCACTGCTCGTTGAACGCTATCTGGCGTGAGCCGACGGGCAGCCCGGCACGCCGGGAAGCCCGGCTGCTCGGGATCGCCTTTGCCTTCGTGCTGCTTGCGTCGCTGGCGCTGCTGATCGCGCCGGCGGTCCGCGCCGGCAGCTGGCGGGCGTTCGCCGCCCCGGCCTGGCCGTTCCTCGTTCCGGCCGTGTGGGCCGCCGCGGCGTTGATGCTCCACCGGCAGCTCTCGCGGAGCCATCCGAATCGCGACCCATTCCTGCTGCCGGTCGGGCTTTTGCTGTCGGGTTGGGGCACGCTGCTCATCCTGCGGTTGTCACCGACGTATGGGCTGCGCCAGCTCGCCTGGCTGGCGATCGGGGTCGTCCTGACCGCCGCCGTGCTGCGGCTGCCGGGGGACTTGCGCTGGCTTCGCCGATACCGCTACGTGTGGTTGGCGGCTGGACTCGGCCTCACCGCGCTGACCTTGCTGCTGGGAACGAATCCGGCGGGCGGTGAGCAGAGGTTGTGGCTGGGTTGCTGCGGGTTCTACGTCCAGCCCTCCGAGCCCCTGCGTTTGCTGCTCCTCGCATACCTGGCATCGTTCCTTGCCGACCGATTGGCGTTCGGCTGGGCGACGCGGCGGCCAGGCCTGGTCGCGGCGCTGGTACCGCTTTTCCTCGTCTGGGGGCTCTCCACCGTCATCCTGCTGGTACAGCGCGACCTGGGTACGGGTACGCTGTTCCTCAGCCTGTTGGCCGTCATGCTCTACCTGACCACCGATCGGTGGCAAGTTCTGCTCGTGGCCCTCGTCCTCGCCGCGTGCGGCGCCGCAGCCGGGTATGCCATGTTTGACGTTGTCCACGTGCGCGTGCTGGCCTGGCTCAATCCATGGGCCGATCCGATGGGCAGCTCGTACCAGGTGATCCAGGGCTTGATCGCCTATGCTTCGGGCGGGCTGTTCGGGCGTGGGCCGGGTATCGGGGCGCCCGGTCTGGTCCCCATCGCCGTCAGCGACTACATCTTCGCCGCCGTCGGAGAGGAGTGGGGGTTGGCTGGGGGGCTGGCGCTGATCGCGTTGTATGCAGTGCTCGTGCAGCGCGGGTTGCGCGCTGCGGCCCGCAATGCCGACCCCTTCCGAGCGCTCCTTGCCGGAGGGATCGCCGCCGCTCTTGGGCTGCAGGCCATGATGATCCTTGGAGGCGTGCTGCGCGTGCTCCCGATCACCGGCATCACCTTGCCGTTCCTTTCCTATGGCGGATCTTCGCTCCTGACCAGTCTGATCGGGCTTGGGCTGCTTCTGGTTGTCTCGGAGGGAGACACGCCCAGCCGCTTCGTCCGTCCTGCCGGCGTGCTCCAGGCCGGCATGCTCGTCGGGTGGGTGGCGCTGGCACTGGCCGTAGGTTGGTGGACGATCGTGCGCGCACCCACCCTCACCGCGCGCACCGATAACCCGCGCCGGAGCCTGGCCGAGCGGGTCAACCCGCGCGGCCCGATCGTGGATCGCCAAGGGACGCTGCTGGCGGAAACCGTCGGCCCACAGGGAGACTACCGGCGTACGTATCCACTCGGATCGGCCGCTGCGGCCGTCGTGGGGTACGACTCTGCCCGCTTTGCGCAGGCAGGCCTTGAGCGCAGCCGCGACAACATCCTGCGCGGTGAGGAGGGGCATGACGCGCTAACCGCCTGGTGGCAGCACCTGACGCAGGGAACCCCGCCGCGCGGCCTCGGCATTCGCCTGACGCTGGACGCGAGCCTCCAGGCTGGCATCGCCGAGGCGCTGTCCCCGTATCGCGGGGCGGCGGTGGTCATCGAGGCCTCGACCGGGGACGTTTTGGCCATGGCCTCCTCGCCGGGGTTCGACCCGAACCGGCTCGACGACGACTGGGATGAACTGACCGGGAGGGCTGATGCGCCGCTGCTCAACCGTGTGACCCAGGGGCGCTATCAGCCTGGCATGGTGCTGGCGCCACTGCTGCTGGCACAGGCGATCGACGCCGGGCAGTTGTCATTGAACGCACCGGTCGATGCACTGAGCACACCGGTCTTGGTGGCCGGTGAGGCGATCGGCTGCGCGATCCCGCCCGCGGCTGAGGACCCGCGGCTGGCCTCACCGGACTACACAGCGGCACTTCGCTACGGCTGCCCGGCACCCCTCGCTGCACTTGGCCCGAAGCTTGGCGTGGAACTGTTCGAGCAAGCGGTGGTGAAGTTTGGCCTGCGGTCGATCGCGCTGCTGGAGCTGGAGGCCGAACGTCCCGCGCAGGCTAACCTTCTGCCGGAGTGGCAGTCAATGACGAGCGAAGCCATCGGACAAGGCGCGCTCGACGTCAGCCCGTTGCAGGTGGCGCGGGCCTTTGCCGTGCTTCGTTCGGGCGGTCTCCTGCCCGGGCTGCGGCTCGTGGAAGCGGTAGAGGCTCCGGACGGCGAGTGGTCAAGTGAACGGGCGGCCGGCGTGGCGAACCAGGCAGTCACCCGAGACGCGGCCACGCAGGTCCTCCAGGCCCTCGCAAGGGATGGTGGAGCGTTCAGCGCCATGGCAGCCAGCGCGGCGACTGGGACGGGCGGCAAGAGGCTGAGCTGGTTCGCAGGGGCTTCGGCCGAGAACCAGGCCGGGGTGGTGGTGGTCGTCGTCCTTGAGAATGGAACGCTGGCCGACGCGTGGCGTATCGGCCGGCAGGCCCTGGGGCAGGCATCAGGAGCGCCCGCCGGTTAGCCCTGGAGTGACGCCAGAGCCGCCTGTGCGAAACCTTGACCAGCCTTCTCTCAACCGATACAATAGCCTTTCGTGGGTGAGCGGTAGCCCACGCCGCCGGCCGGTTGCTTGCCCAGGCGGGCGAACCGAACGGCGGTTGTGCGTCTGCCCCTTGCCAGGTGTCGGATGTTCGAGGCCCTGACCGAGCGTCTGCAGCAGGTATTCCGCGGTTTGGGCCGGCAGGGCAAGCTGCGGCTCGAGGACGTGGACGCGGCGCTGCGCGAGATCCGATTGGCGCTGCTCGACGCCGACGTACATTACCAGGTGGTCAAGGATCTCCTCGAACGCGTGCGCCAGCGCGCGCTTTCGGAAGAGGTTTCTCGCGCGCTGAACCCCGGGCAGCAAGTCGTGCGTATTCTTCACGCCGAGCTGGTCTCCGCGCTCGGTGAGCCGGGACGTTTGGCGTTGACCGGTCCCGCACCGAGGGCTGTTCTGCTCGTGGGATTGCAGGGCTCGGGGAAGACGACGACTGCCGCCAAACTGGCCCGCTGGCTGCGCAGCCGAGGCGAGCGCGTGGCGATGATCGCCGCCGATCCGTACCGCCCGGCGGCCGCGGAGCAGCTCCAGCAGCTGGGACACGAGATCGGCGTCCCCGTCTTCTCTCAGGCGGGGCTATCGTCGACTGAGCTGTGCGCGGCGGGGATCGAGTCCGCGGCTCGCGGCGGGGCCAGCGTCGTGTTGATCGACAGCGCCGGTCGCTCGCAGTTGGACGAAGGGATGATGGCTGAAGTCCAGGCCATCGCTGAGACCGTACGACCGGTTGAATCCCTTCTGGTGGCCGATGCGATGACCGGCCAGGAAGCCGTCAACGTTGCGCGTGGGTTCCAGGGCCGGGTGCGGCTCACGGGGCTGATCCTTACCAAGATGGATGGCGACGCCCGGGGTGGGGCGGCCATCTCAATGCGGGCGGTCACCGGTGTGCCGATCAAGTTCATCGGGACCGGTGAGGCGCGCGAGGCGCTGGAGACGTTCGAGCCCGAACGACTGGCGTCGCGCATCCTGGGCATGGGCGACGTGCTCAGCCTGATCGAGAAGGCCCAGGAGACCATCGACCAGGGGCAGGCCCAGGAGGCGGGTGCCCGCCTGCTGAAGGGCGAGTTCAGCCTCGAGGATTTCGCCGGCCAGCTGGCCCAGGTCCGCAAGATGGGGCCTCTGGCGAAAGTGCTGGAGATGATCCCGGGCGGAATGGCGGGAGCCGCAGGCGGAGTTGATGGGCAGGCCGCCGAGAAGCAGATGGTGCGGACACAGGCCATCCTGTCATCGATGACGGGCGATGAGCGCCGACGCCCCGATGTGCTCAACGGCAGCCGCAAGCGGCGGGTCGCCGCCGGATCGGGAACGACCGTTCAGGAAGTCAACCAGCTCTTGCGCCAGTACCAGCAGATGCGCAAGCTGTACAAGCAAGTGGGTAAGCGCGGCCTGGGGAGCTTGAACCCCCGGCTGCATTGACGCAAGCCAGCCTCCGTCCCGCGCGGCGCGACGGCCCTCCTTCCGGCCGCTCTCCGCACCGTGCAGGATCTTCGGCTGGCGCCGATATCGGAGACGGAGAGAAGGAAACTATGGTTCGGATTCGTTTTCGTCGGGAAGGCTCCCGGCACCAGCCGGTCTACCGGCTGGTAGTGAGCGAGAAGGAAAGCCCGCGTGACGGGCGCTTCCTCGAGATC
>Ga0315293_10002205_pt1 | contig 18819 bp, 11 predicted proteins | sample YL17G13_20_MG_FD_203071 | JGI IMG/M metagenome (GOLD analysis project Ga0315293, IMG submission 203071) | Sediment microbial communities from Yellowstone Lake, YNP, Wyoming, USA - YL17G13_20 | ecosystem: Environmental > Aquatic > Freshwater > Lake > Sediment | place: USA: Wyoming | collected... | reverse complement strand
AGGACCTTCTGTATGTGCCCTGCCGGAGAGGTGACCATGGAGACCACTGGAGGAGCAGACCCAGTGACTACTGTTAATGGTCATAGTTATGCCGAACGCAAAACAAATAATACTAATTTTGCCATCTTGGTCAGCACTACATTTACCGAGCCTTTCCGGGATACCATTGCATACGGGCGCTACCTGGCGCGTCTGGCCAATCTGCTGAGCGGGGGCGTTATCGTTCAGCGCCTGGGCGACCTGCTGGAGGGCAGGCGTTCCACCAAGGCGCGGATAGACCGGGGCAATGTCGTCCCGACCTTAAAGAGCGCCGTACCGGGCGACCTGAGCTTTGCGCTTCCCTACCGTCATCTGAAGGATGTAATCGAGATGCTGCATGCGCTTGACAAGCTGGCGCCGGGGATAGCGTCGCGCCATACTCTTTTATATGGCATTGAGGTCAAGTTCTATTCGTCACGCCTGCTGTTAAGCGAAAGCCTGGAGAGCGAGATCGCTAATATGTTTGCCGTGGGGGATGGCGTTGGGGTCAGCAGGGGGCTGGTGCAGGCCTCTGCTTCGGGGGTGGTAGCTGCCAGGGAGATATTGAGGAGGGCGGGGGTTACTTTAAAGGCAACTTGACATTTTTCTTATATATCGGGATAATCGGCGTATTACAAGAGGACAGGAGGTACAGGTTATGAAGTGGACACGATGGACTACATTGATGGTGGTAGTTCTGGTTGCTCTGATGACGGTTACAGCTACAGCATGCTCATCGAAGGCTGCTAACCAGCCGCCGTCGATCACGAGTCTGCTAGCTGATCCTGATGCTGTAGCTCCGGGAGCAGCTTCTACTGTTAGCTGTGTCGCCGACGATCTGGACGGTGACACTCTCGGTTATGCTTGGGAGTATACCGGAGGATATCTGCAGGGGACAGGCAGTACGGTTACATGGATAGCGCCGAGCGTAGCGAATACTTATACAGTGACGGTTACGGTCAGCGATGGCAATGGTGGAACCGATGAGGACAGCGTAGCGATATCGGTTGGCATTGTCGCCCCGACGCCTACGCCTACTCCTACGCCGAGCCCGGCGCCATCAGAGGGATCAATTAATATTCAATCCAATCCGCCGGGGGCTAAGGTTTACATAGACGGCGTCGATAAGACGAATATTACACCATACACGATAACGCACATATCTGCAGGGAACCATGTTGTTAAACTGGAATTCTCGGGCTGCAAGTGGCGGATCGAGTCTGTAACGGTTATAGGTGGCGAGACCACTTATATCAACTGGGCGTTAGAATGGGCCACTTCACAGTCTGTTACACTGCAACCAGACGCGGTCGCAGGTAAAGATTCTTATACATACGAGGCAATGCCAGATACTAATGAAGATGGGGCCGGGGGCATATATGCTGATGCAAGTGGCGCCGGAATGCAAACGAAGGCGTATATACAGTTCGATTTGACAGCCCTTCCCAGTACTGCTGTTATAACCTCCGCATGGCTGGAGTTGTATTATGATTACACCAGCGCTGCAGTGCCGGCATCCATTGGGGCTTACAGAGTGATTGGTACATGGACAGAGTCTGGTCTGTCAGGTATAACTTGGAACAACCAGCCAGCTATTGCCGCCTCGGCGGAAAATGTCGTTGCAGTGCCTGCAGCCGCTACCAACACCTTTCAATTCTGGAATATAGGGAGCTTGGTCCAGAGTTGGGTCGATGGATCTGTTGCTAATCGCGGTGTAGCGTTGGCAGATACAGATACAAGCACACCGGAAGCACATAAAGGGTTTTCGTCTTCGGATAATCCCACTGTTGCCCAGCATCCGAAACTAGAGATCAGCTACTACGATCCGGCAGCGCCGTAGTTCAAAATATAATCGATAAGCTAGAAGGGCTGGTATACCCAGCCCTTCTTTTTTGTCAATTTAGTCTGTCGTTTTGGATGTAGCAACTTGACATTTTTCTTTCATATCGGGATAATCGGCGTATTATAAGTGGACAGGAGAGGAAGGTATGGTTAGCGAAGAAGGGAATACAACCGGGGCCAAAGAGGCGGTTAAGAAGGGCGGCAAATTCCCCCAGTGGGCTGTCTGGACCATTGTGGCGGTGGCTGTAGTTGTCATAGCCGGGATTGCAGTGGGGGTGACACTGGCGTTAAGCGGTAGAGGGGAAGCGAATAAGGCACCCGTAATTACCAGCTTCACGGCAGTTCCCCCTGTCGTTTCACCTGGCGGATACTCTACGATAACCTGTGTCGCGTCTGATCCCGAGGGGAGTATAGTAAGTTATACGTGGACGGCGACGGGAGGAGCGATCTCCGGCATCGGAAATATCGTAAGCTGGATAGCACCGAATGTAGCCGGCACATTCAGTGTGGGTGTTACTGTGAATGATGGGGAGGGTGGAGCAACCAACAACAGTATTTCGGTAGCGGTCAGTGCCGTTACACCCACGCCAACGCCGATACCCACATCCACACCCACATCAACATCGACTCCTGTACCGAGCACTGCACCCGCGTATGGCGCTATTGACATCAACTCTAGTCCTTCCGGTGCGGCAATATATATTGATGGCATAGAAAATAGCAATGTTACGCCGTATACAATCATACATGTGGCTGCGGGCACCCACCATGTTAGGCTGGTATATCCTGACTACAAATGGCGTGAAGGGAATGTTACGGTTTACGGCGGCGAGACAACCGATATCAACTGGGTTTTGGAGCTTGCTACTGTGCAGAACGTAGTGATACAGCCTGATGCCGCCGCTGGCAAAGACGCTTTTGTGGATGAATTTGCACCTGACACCAATTATGGGACAGAACCAGCCCTGTTCGTTGCTGGTGATGGAGGCTACAGCACGAGGGCATATATTCAATTTACCCTTAGTTCGGTTCCGGCTACCGCCGTCATACTATCTGCGGATCTAGAGTTGTTCTATTATACTGAGTCAACATTTTCTGTAGATGGGCCGGTCGGAGTCTATCGTGTGACAGGAAACTGGGTTGAATCGACCGTGACATGGAACGCTTCGCCCGCAGCTACAAACACTTCGATAGATACTATTACAGTGCCGGGAGCTCATACAAATACCTTCCTGCCTTGGGATGTTTCTTCACTGGTCCAGGGCTGGGTCGATGGCTCCATCGCCAATCGCGGCGTCATTCTGAGGGATACCGACGAGAGCTCGAGCGATGGTGTGAAATACTTCAGGTCTTCCGATTGGAGTACCGCTGACCAGCGTCCGAAACTGGTGATCAGCTATTATGATCCGGCTGCGCCGTAGTCGGTAATTCAGTTCAGAACTGAAGAGGGGAAGAGAAGGGCTGGGCAGACACCCTGCCCTTCTGTGTTTTTGGATAAGTCAGCCGGAAGCGAATAAATACAGTAGAGAAATTTAGTAATAAGGAATATAATAAAGTAGAACAAAAATATATTGACAGAGTTGTGCTTTTCTGGTAACATTACAGTTTGCTAATGAAGGCCTCGATGCTTTTTTTTATTTCCGCGTGATTTAAAACATCTGATTTTTACGGGATGTTTTTTGCCTTTTTAGGGGGGTATTTATGAGTTTGACACAGCCGGTCTCTCAAGGAGCCGAACCTAGGAAATCGTATTCTAGGATAGCCCACATTTTGGAGGTACCTAACCTCATACAAATCCAGTTGAACTCTTATCGCAGGTTTTGTGACGAGCGGCCTTATTATTTAAGTCCTGATGAGCGGGGGGGACTAAGGTCCCTATTGGATGAGATTTCCCCTATACAGGATTTTTCCGGGTCCAGGTTCGAATTGCGTTTTCTCAGTTATAGATTTGGTGAGAAGAGCGGCGCTCAAATGCCTGCTTTTAAAGATGATGAACACTTCTGGGATTATATGCGGAACTCTGCACCGGAAAAGCGTTCCGAGAGAGAATGCAGAGAGCGGGATATTACCTATTCCGCCCCTCTTTATGTAAAAGTACAGCTGATCATTAAAGATACTGGCGAAATCAAAGAACAAGACATATTCATGGGCGATTTCCCCCTGATGACCCCCAAAGGAACCTTCATTATTAACGGAGCGGAGAGGGTTGTAGTCAGCCAGCTTATTCGTTCACCCGGCGTTTATTTTACCCTTGAGCAGGATGTCACCACCGGCAGACAGCTATGTTTTGCAAAGCTGATCCCGGAGAGAGGCGCCTGGCTGGAATTTGAGACCAGCAGCAAGAATGTGATATCGGTAAAAGTAGACGGAAAGAGGAAAATACCCGTCACAACAATGCTGCGTGCCGTAGGGTACAGCAGCGATGAGGAGATATATAAACTTTTTGAAGGGATACAGGAGGGCCAGCGCTTCATACAAGCTACTGTTGAGAAAGATTCTGTAGTAAGGAATAAAGAGACAGCATTAATAGAATTCTACAGGCGATTGCGTCCCGGGGATCCTCCCTCGAAGGCTAATGCTCAGAGTCTTATTGAAAACCTGCTGTTCAATCCCAGACGATACAATATGGGGCGGGTAGGCCGTTACAAGGTTAACAAACGATTAAACATCGATATCCCTCGCTCGCATCAAACGGCTACTGGCGAGGATTTGGTCGAGATTGTACGCCACATAATCATGGTTAATACCGGCGCAGACACTCCCGATGACATAGATCACCTGGGTAATCGGAGGGTGCGTACTGTTGGTGAACTGATTCAGAATCAGTTCAGGATCGGTCTGCTTCGTATGGAACGTGTGATCAGGGAACGGATGAGTATCATCGATCCGGAATCCGTTACTCCAAGTGCCTTAATTAATGTAAGGCCGGTAGTGGCTGCTATGCGTGAGTTTTTCGGGGCCTCACAGTTATCGCAATTCATGGATCAGACGAACCCGCTGGCAGAACTGACCCACAAACGCAGGGTTTCAGCACTGGGACCGGGCGGTCTATCGAGAGAGCGTGCCGGATTCGAAGTGAGAGACGTTCACTATTCCCATTATGGGCGTATCTGCCCTATTGAGACGCCTGAAGGTCCCAACATCGGTTTAATAGGATCGCTGGCTACTTTCAGTATAATCGATGAGTATGGATTCATCCAGACGCCGTATCGCAGGGTTGTTCATGAGGTGGACAATGATTCTGCTGATCTCGCGGGCAGGATGGTGGCGGAGAATATCCTTGATGATGACGGGAAGTCAATAATTAAATCTGGCAACAAGGTTACAAAAAAGGCAGCAGCAAAGTTGACCAAGTTGAATCAGCGAAAGGTCAAGGTTTCGCCCTTTGTATCTAATGCGGTTATATATTTCTCGGCGGATGAGGAGGATGAATACGCTATTGCTCAGGCCAACGAACCTCTGGATGATAGGAACCAGTTTGTTAACGATAAAGTGGAGGCCAGGCTTGGCAGTAAATTTGAGGAATCACCGGCGACTAAAGTAAATCTGATGGATGTCTCACCCAAGCAGATAGTAAGCGTTTCTACTGCCCTCATTCCATTTCTGGAGCATGACGATGCCAACCGTGCATTGATGGGATCCAATATGCAGCGCCAGGCAGTGCCGATCATCTGGGCCGAGTCTCCGATAATCGGAACGGGAATGGAAGCACAGGCGGCGTATGATAGCGGGCAAGTGTTGATTGCAGATCGGGATGGAGTAATAAAATCCGTTACCTCCAAGCAGATTATTATTCGAGACGGGAAAAAGGAGCAGATATATCCGTTAACGAAGTTCGCACGCTCAAATCAGGGGACATGTATCAATCAGCGCCCCCTTGTTTCTAAAGGGCAGAAGATCAAAAGGGGGCAGGTGCTCGCCGATAGCTCTTCTACGGATCATGGTGAGCTGGCACTGGGGAGGAATGTCCTTTGTGCTTTTATGTGCTGGGAAGGATACAATTTTGAGGATGCGGTGGTTCTCAGTGAAAATTTTGTCAGGGATGATAAATTTACATCTATTCATGTGGAGAAACACGAGATCGAATCTCGTGACACGAAACTGGGGCCGGAGGAGATCACCAGGGATATACCTAATGTAGGAGAAGAGAGCCTCAGAAATCTTGACGAAAAAGGGGTTGTGCGGGTTGGGGCTGAGGTTAAACCTGGTGAGATCCTTGTTGGGAAAATCACACCAAAGGGAGAAGCAGAACTTAGTGCCGAGGAGAAGCTGTTGCGGGCTATCTTCGGCGATAAGGCGAGAGATGTGAAAGACTCGTCGCTGAGGGTGCCCCACGGCGAATGGGGCAAAGTTATTGATGTCAAGGAGTTTACCCGCGAAACGCATAGCGAGCTCCCGCCTGGTGTTAACAGAATGGTTCGTGTATGGGTGGCGCAATTGAGGAAGATATCCGAAGGCGATAAGGTTTCGGGGAGGCATGGAAACAAGGGGGTGGTGGCCAGAATCCTGCCCATAGAGGATATGCCTTTCTTGCCGGATGGGCGTCATGTGGATGTTGTTCTCAACCCCATCGGTGTACCTTCACGTATGAATTTGGGACAGGTGCTGGAAACACACCTCGGCTGGGCAGCAAAAACACTCGGATTTAGAGTAGATACACCTGTGTTCGATGGTGCTGATAACGATGATATTGAGGATGCATTAGCTAAAGCCTGGCTAGCCCATCGTACTAACGCGATTGTTCCCGATCCCGAGAAGGGCGACCGTTTCGAAGTAGATAGAGCCAAGGAATATTTAAATGATCTGGGATATGATGGGAAAAAGGTCTTTGATAGTGATCATGTCGGTGAAGCCAGGCGTGTCGCCCTGCTATTGTGGATGAAGGATGCGGGAGCCAGGGTTAAAGAAGGCCTCAATGATGAGGAATTATTGGCAACGGCGTTAAAAACCAGCAAGGATAAAAGCATCCCGCTGCCTATATGGGGTGCGACTACCTTGTATGACGGCCGGACCGGGGAGCCTTTTGATCAGCCGGTTACAGTAGGGTATACATATTTAATGAAACTTATTCACCTCGTTGAAGACAAAGCCCACGCTCGCTCAACTGGTTCATATTCGCTTATCACACAGCAGCCATTGGGCGGTAAGGCTCAGTTCGGTGGCCAGCGTTTTGGCGAGATGGAAGTCTGGGCTTTGGAAGCTTATGGAGCAGCCCACGTGCTTCAAGAGTTACTGACTGTTAAATCTGATGATGTCACGGGTCGGGCTAAGACATATGAGGCTATAATCAAGGGGGATACTATCTGGGAGCCGGGTGTACCTGAGTCCTTCAAGGTATTAGTTAAAGAGCTTCAGAGCCTGGGGCTTGCGGTTGAGGTGTTGAATGATGAGGAGGAGAGTGTGGTCCTAGCCTCTGACTTAGGTGAGTATCCGGGCTCCAAGATGCCAAGACTCGAAGGGAGCGACAGTGGTGCTTGAAGTTAACGATTTTAGCGCTGTACGAATTTCTCTGGCCTCGCCGGAGCAGATAAGAAGCTGGTCATGGGGTGAAGTGACTAAACCCGAGACTGTTAATTATCGTACGTTGAAGCCGGAGCGGGATGGCCTGTTCTGTGAACGGATTTTCGGCCCGACGAAGGATTTTGAATGCTATTGTGGCAAATATAAAAAAGTGCGGTATCGCGGAATCATTTGCGATAAGTGCGGTGTAGAAGTTGCCCGCGCCAGGGTGCGGCGTGAGCGCATGGGACATATAGAACTCGCTGCCCCGGTAAGCCATATATGGTTTGTTAAAGGGACTCCCAGCGTATTGGGATTGCTGTTAGATATTTCTCCAAGAAACTTGGAGCGTGTGCTTTACTTCTCCCAGTATATTATTACAAGTGTAGATGCAGCAGCTAAAGAAGCCGCTGTAATGAATCTTAGGGAACAGCTTTCCGCTATAGAGGCTACAGATGAAACCACTCCTGAGATAGCGGGGGAGAAGCAGAAACGCTGGGACGAAATTAACAGCAGAATCGATGAGCTGGAGGAAATCCAGAGGCTGGTGTTGCTCGGCGATAATAAACATCGCGAACTTAATGATAGATATCCGGGCGTATTTAAGAATGGCATGGGGGCAGAGGCTGTCCTGGGTATACTGGCAAAGCTCGATCTCAATGGTTTGAGCGAGGAGCTTTATAAAGAAACACGTTCCAGCACCGGTCAGCGCCGCAAGAAGGCGATCAAAAGGCTCAAGGTGGTGGAGGCGCTAAGGAGAAGCGGGAATAAGCCGGAGTGGATGATAATGACAGTGCTTCCTGTGCTTCCTCCAGACCTGCGCCCGATGGTCCAGCTGGATGGCGGCAGGTTCGCTACATCTGATCTCAACGATCTGTATCGCAGAACAATCAACCGCAATAACAGGCTGCGGAGGCTTTTGGATCTCGGTGCGCCGGAGATAATTGTTCGTAATGAGAAGAGAATGCTCCAAGAGGCTGTAGATTCCCTCATCGACAACGGTCGCAGGGGGAGAGCCATCACCACTGCTGGCAATCACAAGTTGAAATCATTATCAGATATGCTTCGAGGTAAACAGGGGCGTTTCCGCCAGAACCTCTTGGGCAAGCGGGTGGACTATAGCGGCCGCTCGGTTATCATAGTCGGCCCGGAGTTGAAGCTGGGGCAATGCGGCTTACCCAAGAGAATGGCCCTCGAGCTGTTCAAGCCGTTCGTGATGCACTATCTCATCATCCAAGGCCATGCCCATAATATTAAGAGCGCCAAGCGCCTAGTGGAACGTGAAAGGCCGGAGGTATGGAACGCTTTAAATATTGTGATGAAGGAAAGGCCTGTGCTGCTTAACCGTGCTCCTACCCTGCATCGACTGGGTATTCAGGCATTCGAGCCTGTATTAATAGACGGCAGCGCCATTCAACTACACCCGCTGGTCTGCACAGCGTTCAACGCCGACTTCGATGGCGATCAGATGGCGGTACATGTTCCTCTTTCCAAGGCGGCCGTTCTCGAAGCCCGGGAGGTAATGTTATCTACCAAGAACATGCTGCTGCCGAGCTCAGGGGAGCCTGCTGTGGCTGCCACACTCGATATCGTTCTGGGATGCTATTACCTGACCATGCCGAAGGCGAATGGAAAAGGAAAAGGCATGGCCTTCAGCAGTTTCGAAGAAGCTAAATTAGCTTATGATATGGGTATAGCAGATCTTGGCTCAGAGGTTGAGGCCAGGAATGATGATGGCGAACGTCTTAAGACCACTATCGGTCGCATAATATTTAATGAGGTCGTTCCCAAAGAGTTAGGCTTTATCAATAAGACGACAGACAAAGGGACGCTGAGGCGCATGGTAGCCGAGTGCTATAAAAAACTGGGTAATGAAAAGGCTGCAAAGCTGGCCGACGATATTAAAGGTCTGGGGTTCCGTTACGCTACGCAGTCAGGTTGCAGTATAGCTATACATGACATGCAGGTGCCAGGGTCGAAGAAAGAGATATTGGAAGAGATAGACAAAAAAGTAGCTGAGGTTGATAGGCAGTTCCAGAAGGGGCTTATCTCCGAGGAGGAACGCTATACTAACACTGTTAGATTGTGGTCGGAGGCCACTGATAGGGTCTCCAAGGCTATTGAGGAGTCTCTGGACAAGTATGGCTCTATATATTTGATGGCTACTTCAGGGGCCAAGGGTAATATCGCTCAGATAAGGCAGATGGCGGGTATGCGAGGCCTTATGGCTGACCCATCAGGGAGGGTTATTGACCTCCCTATCCGTTCCAGCTTCCGCGAGGGTTTGACGGCACTGGAATACTTTATCTCCACGCACGGAGCAAGAAAAGGGCTGGCTGATACAGCGTTACGTACTGCGGATAGCGGTTATCTCACAAGGAGGCTCGTGGACGTCGCACAAGACGTGATAGTGCTTGAAGAAGACTGTGGCACGACTGCGGGTATATGGATTACCTCAGAGTCGGGGAAACGCATAATAGCGCCTTTCGAGGAACGCATAGTAGGGCGAACTGTAATAGAGGGCATTGTCCATCCGAAAACCGGTGAAGTAATTATTGAAAAAGATCAAGAGATCGATGAAAGTAAGGCCAAGGAGATTGCCCAGGCTAAGATAAAAAGCGTATATGTAAGGTCGGCGCTATCCTGTCAGCTCAGGCACGGCGTTTGCCAGAAGTGTTATGGCAGGAGCCTGGCGCATGGTACGCAGGTCAGGATGGGCGAGGCGGTAGGAATCATAGCGGCACAGAGCATCGGAGAGCCTGGAACGCAGCTAACACTACGTACATTCCACACCGGTGGTGTTGCTGGGCAGGATATTATCAGTGGTCTGCCGCGTGTTGAAGAGCTTTTCGAGGCTCGTTCTCCGAAAGTTCAGGCTGTTATCTCTGAGATAGACGGATATGTCCATATTGTCGAAGATGAGGACGAGCGCAGGATTAATGTGGAAAGTGCCGAGACTTATAAGGATGATTTTACTCTCCCATCAGGATGGAAAGCCAACGTAACTACAGGCCAGTGGGTTGATATCGGAGAGGTCCTTGCTGAGCCGAAGGTTACCTCCAAGGCGAAGGCGCTAATTGCAGAGGCTGCTCCGCAAATTGCCAGGGTTGCTGGCACTGTGAGCGTTGACAAAAACATGATCTCTATTTCATACGAGGAGAAGGAACAGCGTGAGTACACGGTGCCGGCTGCATCACATATCGTTGTGGAATCGGGTCAGCCGATACATGCGGGGCAGCAGCTCACCGAAGGTTTTCTTAACCCTCAGGATTTGCTGCGGATAATGGGCAGAGAGGCTGTGCAACAGTACCTGGTAGACGAGGTGCAGCAGGTGTATCGTTCTCAGGGAGTGGCTATTAATGATAAGCATATCGAAACTATAGTGCGTCAGATGCTGCGCAAAGTAAGGATAGATGTTCCCGGGGATACCGAGCTGCTACCTGGCGAGCTCGTAGATCGCTTTGTATACGAGGATATTAACGCTAAGGTACTGGCAGAGGGTGGTGAGCCGGCCACAGCGCAGCCGGTTCTATTAGGAATAACAAAGGCTTCATTAAATACGAGCAGTTTCCTCTCAGCGGCCTCATTCCAGGAAACGACACGGGTACTAACAGAGGCTGCGGTAGCCGGGAAGACGGATAAGCTGCTCGGGCTGAAGGAAAATGTTATTATCGGCAAACTGATACCGGCGCGATGCACGCTGTCGCCGGAGGCGCTGGCGTCCCTTACGCCCCCGCCGCCGCTGGTGCTCGATGAGATGACCTTCGAGGGGGCGCTGCAACAGGCGCTGGGAGACGGGCTGGCGAAGGGCGAGCCGGAGGCTATCGCGCTTGCAGCGGAAGGGCTTGTTGATGACGCGCTTGCGGAGGGAGAAGGGCCTGCGGGGGGGAGAACCTGATGAGAGTGAGCCTTCCGATGACGGTGAGTCTGTAGCTGATGGTTAAGGATTGATTGGCGCTGCCAAATATCCCGCGCCAAAGCCGTGTTGATATTGACCACCGCGACGCATATCTCGCGCCATGGTCATGAACGCCGCCGGGCCTGCGAATCTAGTCGCATCCTACGCTTGTAGTCGCTGGCGGTCACCGGTGCCGCATCCGACGCTTGTCGGTATGATGGTCGCCGCTCCCGTTCGCCGCAGCACTGTATCGCTCGGCAGCTATGATTTTCGATTGACGTTCATCCACGCTGAATATATAATGCTGACGTTCACGGAATCAGCCTGAAAATGTCGTATGGCATGGTGATGGCTGTATCCGGCGAATACGATAAAATCAAGGAGCAATTCTTATGGCTATAACATCCGGCCCGAGAGCTCTCTCGAAAAAACAACGCGAAGGCGCTAAGAGCCCTCGCTCCAAGTCTAGCTCAAAGGTTTCGAAGCTCGGCCCCGTGGGGGCCTTTATGGAACACCACTACCGGCATTTCAATGCCGCCGCCCTTATCGATGCGGCGCGGGCCTATCGTGATTTTCTGGCCCGGGGCGGCAAGATGATGATCTCGCTGGGGGGCGCCATGAGCACTGCGGAGTTGGGGCTGTCGCTGGCCGAGATGATCCGACAGGACAAGATACACCTCATCACGTGCACCGGCGCCAACCTGGAAGAAGACATCTTCAACCTGATAGCCTACGACTTCTACGAGGACGTGCCGAACTACCGCCACCTTACGCCCAAGGAAGAGGCGGCGCTGCTGGAGCGCCATCTGAACCGCGTGACCGATACCTGCGTCCCCGAGACGGAGATCATGAATCGCATGGAGAAGGCCATGATAAAGGTCTGGGAGGATGCGGACAGGAAGGGTGAGCGCCGCTTCCCCCACGAGTTCCTGCAACAGCTCCTCGCCAGCGGCGCATTGGAGAAGTTCTACCAGATCGATCCACGCCACTCCTGGGTGCTTGCCGCAATGGAGAAGAAGATTCCGATCGTCGTGCCGGGCTGGGAGGACTGCACCCTCGGCAATATGTATGCTGCGGCCGTGATCCGCGGCAATATAAAGAATGTCCACACCGTGCGCACCGGCGTCGAGTATATGGTCTGGCTTGCCAAGCATTACACTGAAACGACAAAGCGCAATCCCATGGGTATGTTCCAGATCGGCGGCGGCATCACCGGAGACTTTCCTATCTGTGTGGTGCCTATGCTCCAGATGGACCTGGATATGGACGTGCCGCTGTGGGGCTACTTCTGCCAGATCAGCGACAGCACCACCAGCTACGGTTCTTACTCCGGCGCCGTCCCAAATGAGAAGATCACCTGGGGCAAGCTCGGCATCAACACACCCAGGTTCATCATTGAATCCGATGCCACCATAGTCGCGCCGCTGGTGTTCGCGTACCTGCTAGGCTGGTAGACGGCTAACTCGCTCAAGTCGTTCGACAGGCGCTGTCAGGACTGATTTAACCAACCCCCTAAATCCCCCGTACTCGGGGGACTTTTTATTGAATTTGGGGGACACCCCCAATTCCCTCGGCAGGAGAATCCTCCTGCACCTCTTCTTATAAGCTTCTGCATAGAAGCAGGTCTGAATATTCCTTAGTTCTAATAATGACACATGACTGAAGGTTGACTTGTATAATGTTAAACTGACATAATATTCCTTTGCTAGGATTTCATTCTTCAGCGAGGTATAGAGATGGAACTTGAGATTATCCGCGGGGTATTGATCTCGATAGTGACCGCGGCGGTCATAGGTTACATTGTGCACAGGCTGCGTCAACCCATAATTATGGGTTATATCATAGCGGGCATCATCATCGGGCCGCAGCTCGGGCTCAAGTGGGTGACCAATCCCGATGCTATAAATTTCACCTCGGAACTGGGCTTGATCGCCCTCATGTTCATGGTCGGACTGGAGCTGGATCTCAGGAAAATCAAAAAGTCGGGTAAGGAACTCCTGATCCTGGCAGTCCTGCAATTTGCCGTATGCGTAGCTCTGGGATTGGCCTTCTTCAATCTGCCCGGATTCAGCGGCGGCGGGGAATATGCCGCTCTGTACCTCGCTGTAGTTTTTGGCATGAGCAGCACCATGATCGTGGTCAAGCTCCTCTATGACAAGTTTGAGCTTGATACCCTTCCGGGACGCATCACTCTGGGGATACTGGTTCTGCAGGATATATGGGCTATCATATTCCTTACCATCCAGCCTAATCTGGATAATCCAGCGATCGGAACGCTGGGGCTGTCGCTTCTCAAGGGGGTGGGGCTGGTCGTCGGCTGTCTGCTGGTCACCCGTTTTATTCTCCCCTATATCTTCAAGAGTATCGCTAAGAATCCTGAGCTTGTATTGGTCACTGCGCTGGGGTGGTGTTTTCTGGTGTCCTGGCTATCGGGAGATGTCGCCGGGCTGAGCCGGGCCATGGGAGCGCTTATCGCCGGCGTAAGCCTCTCCGCTTTCCCCTACAAGCAGGAGATAAACGACAGAGTGAACAGCATCCGATCCTTCTTTCTCATTCTGTTCTTCGTGTCCCTGGGCATGAAGGTGAATCAACCCAGTCTGCATATCTTTCTTGTGTCGCTTGCGGCCTCTCTGTTCCTGATAGCAAGCCGCTTTATCTCCGTTTTCCCGGCCTTATACCTGATGAAGAAGGGCATCCGGGTCAGTTTCCTTGTGCCTCTTAACCTGGCACAGATAAGCGAGTTCTCCCTGGTTATAGTTGCCATCGGAATCAACTATGGGCATGTCAATGAGGATGTAATGACCATTGTGCTCTTCACATTGATGATCACGTTCCTAGTCTCTACATATATGATAACTTACAGTCACAAGCTCTATTTGTTCGCAGACCCCGTGCTTAAGAAACTGAGGCTGAGCGATGCGAAGATGAAGGAAGAAGAAGCTGTTGAGGCCGAAGCCCACCGGCCCATCTTGTTCCTGGGATTCTACAGGATCGCCAGCCATCTTCTGCAGGCGGTGGAGAAACAGAACCCGGCCATCAAGGATCAGATCGAGGTGATTGACTTCAATCCGGATGTTCACCAGAAGCTGAACAGGCACGGCGTTAAATGCGTCTTCGGCGATCTGGGGAATACCGGGACGCTGACGGAATGCGGGCTGGAGAGCGCGAAGGTTGTGGTCTCTACCATTCCGGATACAATTCTGAAAGGCACCAGCAACCTGGCGTTGCTCAACTATACGAAAAAGGTCAATCCTAAAGCGAGGGTAATAGTTACTGCCGAAAGCATGGAGGCGGCGAAGAAATTGTGGACGGCGGGCGCCGATTTTGTGATACTGCCCCATCTTGAGGCGGCGGAAAAGACGGCTACCCTGCTGGAGAAGCTGTTAACTGAAGAGTCTATCCCTGATGCGTGCTCAGAATATCGCTGCCGGGTAATGGAGGATGAAGGGGAGATCATCGGATGATATATCCCTCGACATTGTTAAGCAAGCTTTTACAGTCGGAATAGGTCTATATAAAGATCGATAACTTGGCCGTTTCTCACTTGTCAAAGCGGGGGCGGCCAAATTTATTAACAGAAGATGTTTTATGAAGAATGTAGCTGAGAAAGAGCGGCTGACGCTGAGATTTGTCGATGTTGCGCCGCACGGCGATGCCATAGCCCGCAAGGATGACGAGAAGGTTTTCGTCGCCGGCATGATCCCCGGCGAGGAGGCCGTGGTTGATGTGAGGCGCGGGCGACGCAATATACTCTATGGCCATGTCGTCGAGATGCTCGTGAAGTCCCCCCACCGCGTCGAGCCGCGCTGCCCGTACTTCGGCAGGTGCACCGGATGCCAGTGGCAGCACATCAATTACGGCTATCAACTCGAGTTCAAGCACGACGCGGTGCAGCGCCAGCTGCGGGAGCATGGCGGCTTCGCTTCCCCACCCCTGCGCGCCACCCTGCCCTCGGTCAAGCCATGGAACTATCGCAACCACGCCCGCTTCACCGTCGATAGAGACGGCCGTCTAGGCTTCGTCCACCGCGAGAGGCGCAATTTCATCGCCATCGAATACTGCCATATCATGCACCCGTGGATCAACGAGACGCTTTCCGCTCTGCAGGGACGCTGTCAGAAGCGCACACAGATATCGATGCGCTACGGCGTAAATACGGAGAGCTTCCTTATCCAGCCCAAAATGACGGAACTCGATATCCCCTCCGGGCAGAAGTGGTACGAGGAGGAACTCAAGGGGCATCTCTTCCGCATCTCGTCGCCGTCCTTCTTTCAGGTGAACACGGCGCAGGCGGAGCGCATGATTGATGTCATCGAGGATCGCCTCGATCTTAAAGGGAATGAGGTCATCGTCGATGCCTTCGCCGGCGTGGGCACGTTCGCCGCCGTACTCGCTCCCAAGGCGGGGAAGGTCATAGCCATCGAGGAGGCGCCCGCCGCAATCGATGATGCCAAAGTTAATATTACGGGCCTGGATAATGTCGAACTTATCATGGGCAAGACGGAGGCAGTGCTGCCCGCGCTCGAAGTCGCCGTCGATGCCGCCATCCTGGACCCGCCGCGCGCGGGCTGCCAGCGCAGCGGCCTCGATGCCCTGCTCAAGCTGGGGCCGCGTAAGGTTATCTACGTTTCGTGCGACCCGGAGAGCCTGGCGCGCGACCTGCGCGTCCTGTGCGACGGCGGCTACCGCCTGGCCGAGGTGCAGCCAGTGGATATGTTTTCTCATACGTATCATGTCGAGTGCATAACAACGCTCGTCCACAGTGATATCTCTCCCGACGTCGTGCTGGCATCCGCATCGCCGCGACGCCGCGAGTTGCTGCTTGCGCTGGGGCTCGATTTCGAATCAGCCTCATCCTCTGCCGACGAGGTAATCGAATCGTCCGATCAGCCCGCAACGGTCGCCGAGCGTCTGGCGCTGGCCAAGGCGCGTGCGGTGGCGGCTTCGCATAGTGATAAAGCTGTCATAGGTGCCGATACCATCGTTGTGCTCGACGGGGTGGTACTGGGAAAGCCGCGTGATGAGGCTGAGGCCGCCGATATGTTGAGGAGGCTGCGAGGGCGGCAGCATGATGTGATCACCGCCGTGGCTGTCGTCCGCAACGGCCGCGCGATCGTCGACCACGTATCAACTAAGGTTACGATGCGTCCTTACGCTGACGGTGAGATCGCGGCCTACGTTGCATCCGGTGACCCGATGGATAAGGCGGGAGCGTATGCTGTGCAGGACGCTGTCTTCGCCCCGGTTGCAGGCTACGACGGGTGTTATCTCAATATCGTCGGCCTGCCGCTGTGTCTGCTGGCACGTCTTATGCGACAAGTTGGTGTGGAAGTCAACCCGAGGCCGGAATGGTCACTCCCGTGCCAATGCGCGTCGTGTGAGGGCAAGGGAGTCTTGACCGGCGGCCCCAAAATACAGCGATGGTGCGGGGAGATTGGGGAGGGGTGATTTGCTGCCGCACTGTACCCGGAATTATGACGTTAGGCCTGTAATGGATACCTGTAATTTATCAAAGCCAGGAAAAAGACATTAATAAACAGGTGGATAATAAAAGCCGGCCAGTAAGACTTACCCCTGTACGCAACGTAACCGAATAGTATTCCAGTAAATATAGTGCTCACTGTCTCCAGTTCCGGCTTGCCGAGATGCATCAGCGCGAACGGAATCATCTGCAATAAAATGCTGCCTTCTTTGAATTTCTCTTTAAGCCCGAACAATAGAAAGCCGCGGTAGATAAACTCTGACGCGGACAGGCTGACACAGCTTGTTAGGAAGTAAACGGAAAAGTCGAAGTTTTCCATCTGGTAATAGCTTTGCAGAGAAGAGCTGAAAGAAGACGCATACAGAATTACCGCTGCCACCAGGCAGATTACGCCTACGTGCAAACCCCATATCCGGGGAACGCCTAACCTCAGCCCGAAATTGAGAGGGTTTTTCCGCAGTATTATGAGAATTACTAATATGGGGCAGACGGCGCAATAGATAAAGGTGCCCAGCCATTCCGGCTGGAGGGGATGGTATCGGTCAAGGGTGAGGAAAAGTATGGCGGAAGCGACGATAATCGTCTCACTGCTGTTCCGTTTGAGGAACTGGCCGATGCCAACAAATTCTTCTTTAAACAGGCGTAACATCAAGGATAGTGTAAAAGAAACTTGCTTTGAAAGGCAAATAACCTGATGTCGTGGATTTAACAAGCGATTGAGCGATGCAGTTTATGGACTCTATCCTGAAACATAATTATCTTAGAGCTTCTCTTCCAAACCGAAATATGTCACTGGAGAACCCGTAAATCCTTGACAACGTACGTACATTTGAAGGGCAAGTGCTGTAGGCGTTATTAATGCTAATGTGGAACATGGATCGAATCCTCCTTGGATTAGTCCAAGTGTACGGAGGTGATCTAATTCACGGTCTAATCTGTGGAAATCATTGATTGCGACGAGTTCTTGTAGTTGCTTGAGTTCTATTTGTAGGTAATCGGCGTTGAGCCAACCGGCAGGAGAGACCTTCTTCTTACTCGATTCGCAAGCATGGTTGAGGATTCTCGCCTGAACGCTCGTGATCTGAGATAGGAGATTCATGAAGATAAGATTTGTTTCATCACGGCCATCTTTGGTACATGATGAAGCTAGTAATCCCGCCCACATATCTTGGACTTTTTCGTCGTCCGCCCATGATCCCTCATTCATGACTTTCCCGACAAGGCGTGGATGTGCATGTAGGTCTTTTTCTTTGGAAGCTGAGGAAAGGATTTCCTCGGCTTTATTGGCAATTTGAGTGATATTCTTAGTCCGCCAGCCTGCTACTTTTTCACGTAGCAGCAAGCCAAACTCCTCAGCTGCTGGTAAGCAAATTCTACCCAAAAAAGCTCCTGCTCCTGCCATAGCCCCTTTGGCTACAGTGTTAAGGGCTTCGCCATATGGTGCTACACCAAGGTGATCGACACTTTTCTCATTCTTTTCCGTCATATGTTCCTCTTGGAGATATTATTTGCCTAGCTCTCGCGCTCGCGCTTCTTTTCGGCTAGGCGCAACTCTCTCCTGCTGGCCGCCTGAGCATGGCGCAGTTTTTCCAAATCGGTTTCAGGAATTAAGGGCGGAACCTCCACCGGCTTGCGGTTGTTATCCAGAGCAACGTAAGTAAGATACGCCGAGGCTATGTGGCGTTGCTCTCCGGTCATGACGTTTTCAGTATCAACCCTGACGCCGATCTCCATCGATGTCCTGCCGACGAAATTCAGGCTTGCTTTGAAGGTAAGGATCTCTCCGACGAAGGCCGGGTTGTGGAAGTCGATTCTATCGACGGAGGCTGTTACGGTGTTGGCATGTGAGTGCCGCGCAGCAACAACGCCGCCGCAATCGTCTATCATCCTCATGATAACGCCGCCGTGGACGTTGCCGTAGTAGTTGGCGTCCTGCGGCGTGACGAAATGTGAGAAAACGAGGGCGGTCTCTTTGACGGTCTTACCTTCCATGATATCTCCTCTGGATTATATAGCTGACACTATGTTGAGCTATGTTAATGTATCGCTCATGGGGTGTCAAGCAAAAGCAGGGTTGGAG
>Ga0315293_10002203_pt1 | contig 18828 bp, 15 predicted proteins | sample YL17G13_20_MG_FD_203071 | JGI IMG/M metagenome (GOLD analysis project Ga0315293, IMG submission 203071) | Sediment microbial communities from Yellowstone Lake, YNP, Wyoming, USA - YL17G13_20 | ecosystem: Environmental > Aquatic > Freshwater > Lake > Sediment | place: USA: Wyoming | collected... | reverse complement strand
ATCATCAGAACATCAAAATCAGCATGGCTGGCAGCCTGAGGCGGATGAAAGAGACCATTGGCGACATTGACATACTCGTCGCTTCCGAGAAACCGGAAGAGATAATGAAGACCTTCATTTTCCTGAAAGGGGTCGAGGAAGTGATTGCCAACGGCGATACGAAATCGAGCATACGGCTGAACACTGGCATGCAAGTTGATCTACGCGTCGTCCCGACCGGCAGCTGGGGGGCGGCGCTTCAGTACTTCACCGGCTCGAAAGAACACAACGTGGAACTGAGGAAGCTCGCGATCTCGAAAGGAATGAAGATCAACGAGTACGGACTTTTCGATCGCGACACCGACAAGCAGCTTGCGGCCGCTGACGAGAAGGAAATCTACAATGTACTGGGCCTCCAATATATACCGCCTGAGATGAGGGAGAGCAGGGGAGAGATCGAAGCCGCATCCCGCGATTCTATTCCGGAGCTGGTCGATTATCACGATTTGAAGGGAGACCTGCATTGTCATACCGAGTGGAGCGATGCCGCGGGGACGATCGAGGAAATGTGGGAAAGAGCAAAACAGCTTGGCTACGAGTACATATCGGTTACGGATCATTCCAAATCCCTACGGATCGCCGGAGGGCTCTCAGAGAGCAGCCTCATCGAGCAGGGGGCGAAGATCAGGAAGCTCCGTGAGTCGCTGGGTCCTCCATGGATTTTCGCGAGCAATGAGGTGGATGTCCTCGCGGACGGCAAACTGGATTATCCGAAGGAGGTGCTCAAGGAGCTCGACTATGCGGTCATGTCAGTTCATTCGCGGTTCAAGATGGACGAGAAGGCGATGACCGAGCGGATAATCGCCGGCATGAGCAACGAGAAAGTCAAGATATTCGCTCACCCGACGGGCAGGCTGATCGGGCAGCGCGTTTCCTATTCTTATGATTTCGAGAGGGTGGTCGAGGTCGCCAAGCAGAACGGAATCGCGCTGGAGATCAACTCGTTCCCTGACAGGCTGGACCTCAATGATTTAAATGTCAAGCGGGCGATCGAGCTGGGAGCGAGGATATCCATCGACTCGGATGCGCACAGCCCCGAGCAGCTCGAATATGTGAGGTATGGGATAGCGACGGCAAGGAGAGGATGGGCCAGGAAGTCTGACATAATCAACGCGATGCCACTGGATCAGCTGAGGAAATTCTGGGAGATCGGATGACCAAATCTGACGAGGCAATCCTGAAACGGATGAACGAACTGGTCGAGGTGATCAATCGCCACGATTCAAAGTACTATGTTGAGGACAATCCTGAGATATCGGATTTCGAATACGACCAGCTCGTATCCGAGCTGAAAACCCTCGAATCGGAACATCCGGACCTGGTTCTCCCCGATTCTCCAACGAAGAGGGTGTCAGGAAGGCCAGTGAAGGAATTCCCGGCCGTTGAGCATAAGGTCCCGATGCTGAGCCTCGACAACAGCTATTCTCCCGAAGACCTGAGGGAGTTCGACGGGCGCGTAAGGCGATGGCTCTCGGACGAACCGATCGAATATATCGTCGAGATGAAGATCGACGGTCTCGGGGTCGCGCTGGTGTACGAGGACGGACTTCTCCTGAGAGGAGCCACTAGGGGCGATGGGGTCAGCGGAGAAGACATCACGGCGAACATCAGGACGATCCGGAGCATCCCGCTCAAGCTCAAAGCCTCGTCACTAGGTAACTCCGAGGTCAGGGGGGAGGTCTATATGCCGATTTCCAGCTTCAAGAGGCTTAACAAGGAGCGGGAAGAAGGCGGCGAACCACTATTCGCCAACCCTCGGAACGCCGCGGCAGGCTCGATAAGGCAGCTCGACCCGTCGATAGTCGCCTCAAGGAGGCTCGATGCGTTCTTTTATACGCTGAGCTTCGCAGAGCGCGATTTCAAGACTCACTGGGAATGCCTGGATGCGATGAAGAGCTCCGGCCTCAGGATAAATCCGAACATCACGCGGTTGAAGACGATAGGGGAGGTCATCGACCATTGCCTCTCCTGGGAAAAGAGGCGCGAGGAGCTCGACTACGAGATAGACGGGATGGTCGTCAAGATCGATTCTCTGGACCAGCAGAGGCGCCTTGGGCAGACCGCCAAGAACCCCCGCTGGGCGATCGCGTACAAATTCGCCGCCAAGCAGAGGACCACCAAGGTCAAGGATATCCTTCTTCAGGTCGGGAGGACCGGGGCAATAACACCCGTCGCCGATCTGGAGCCGGTCGCCCTGGGCGGAATTACCGTATCAAGAGCGACCCTTCACAATGAGGACGAGATCCGCCGCAAGGACATCCGGATCGGGGATACGGTGCTCATAGAACGTGCCGGAGATGTCATTCCAGAAGTCGTCAAGGTGATAGCCGAGAAAAGGGACGGGAGCGAGCAGGAATTCAAGATGCCCGCATCCTGTCCTGCGTGCGGGTCCAAGATTATCCGGGAGGCCGACGAAGTGGTCGCCAGATGCATAGATTCCTCATGCCCGGCCCAGCTCAAGCAGAAGATCCGGCATTTCGCTATCAGGGACGCCATGGATATAGAAGGGCTCGGTGAGGCAATTATCTCTCAGCTGGTGGACAAGGGGTTGATCCACAGCATTGCTGACATATACTCTCTCGACGAGGGCTCGCTGACAGCCCTCGAGCGTATGGGGGAGAAATCCGCTAAGAACCTGCTAGAGGAGATCGAATCAAGCAAGGGGCGGGGGCTCGAGCGTTTACTATACGGTCTCGGCATCAGGCACGTCGGCGAGACAGTCGCGATGTCCCTGGCTAACCGGTTCAAGACGATGGATGCACTCCTTGTCGCGTCGAAGGATGCCTTGCTGAAGGTCGAAGGGGTCGGAGACATCATCGCCGACAGCCTCATAGATTTCTTTTCCGAACCATCGAACCGACAGCTGATCGAGATGATCGGATCTCGAGGGATCTCGTTGAGCGCGACCGTAAAAGCGACCGGTGCCTTGGATGGAAAGATGTTCGTCTTCACTGGTGTACTCAAGAAATACTCCCGCTCGGAAGCCGGAAGTAAGGTCGAGAACCTCGGGGGGAGAGTCGGCTCGAACATGACCAAGAAGACAGACTTCATCGTGGTCGGCGAAGATCCCGGATCCAAGGTGAAGGAGGCCGAAAAACTCGGCATTGTGATACTTACCGAGGGGGCCTTCCTCAAGTTGATCGGAGATTAACTGATTGTGAAATGGTGATATATGCAGACCCTGATGGAGGGGATGTGACGACAAGCAAGGAACCGCCGGAGCTCAACACAAGGATTTTCACAAAAGGGCTCGCCATCTACGAGTCAGGCAAGGTGAAGCCCGATGGAGAGAGCGACCGCACGGTGTACTTCATCGTCGAGGGGGATCACGAGCCGCACAAAGTCCGTCTATCGTCGGATGGTACATTCAGCTGCACCTGTATGCGCGGGACCCTGCACGGCGCCTCAAAGGGCTCGGTCTGCTCCCACGTCTTCGCGGCGATGCTCTTTCTGTCGGAACGATCCCGGAAGAAGGACGCACTCGATTGAACCGCTGGCATATTTCGAGTTCGCATTTGTGATACTCAGGTGGCACGATTTATATATCCACGAATGAGAACGTTACCCGGGTATCATGTCTTCGATGCGTAGCTTAGCCAACAGAAGCGCCCCGGGCGGGCGCGTCCTCGACAACAGCAGTCGCTATGTCGGGGATCTTGAGAACGCACGAGAGACGGAATCCTCCCTCAGGGATTCAGTCAGGTTGTACAATTCCCCGTATCATGCGGGGGAGAACCACAACCTCTCTGAAGCCGCACATGAGCCGAAGTTCTTCTTCATGTGCGGTAGATGTGACATGCTGGTGGGCGAAGCCGATCGGGTCTGCCAGTTCTGCGGGGCAGAGTTCATCGAGCAGGACCAAGAGGAGGATGGACCAAGGAGTCCCAGCCCGCCAAGTCCAGACGAAGAGATCGGTCCGGAAGGTGACTCAGTCAGGCCCTCCTCCTCGCGAGATCTGCATCCTTGCAGACAGCAATCGGTGGCAACCAGGGTCGATGTACTGAGCATGCTGACAGATGGCCGTTCCCGCCTCGGTGTCGAGCATCTCGCCGGTGGATCCTCCTTCGCATTCGCCAATTATGCACGGGTGCTGAGAAGGATCGAGAACATCATCAACGAGGCCAACGATTTCGGGGCGGAGACTGAGGAAGCCAGGCGGATGCTCCTCGCGGCCTGGAAGGCCTGTCATGAGGGCAAGTGGAACCGCGCGCTGCATCTCGCCGACGAATCGAGGAAGATCCTCGCTCCCGGCGTGACCCACCTCGTGCAAGGGCAGATATCCTGCCTCCGCGAAGCGATAATCGAGATGAAGCGCAAGGGGAAGATAGTGACCCCTCTAGTCATTGAGATCAAGACGATCCAGAGGGCGCTTGACGACCTGAAGATAGATGATGCGATCAAGCTGACCAAGGAATTGATCGCCGAAATAAAGCAGGCTCAGATGCACCTTCTGGACAATATGGACATCGTCTCGGACTCAGGGCAGGACGCCTACTGCGGCCAGGGTATCTGATTTTGACTCAATATCCTCTACTTACCGCCCTTCTTTGTTCTTGCCTTGAGGTCCTCTAGGCGCTTTGTTATGTCAGACAGGGTGTCGACCTGCTCACCGACCGCCTTCTTTCTCTTTTCAAGGAGCTCCTCCTCCTTTGCGAGCTTTTTCTCCCTGTCCTCCAGCTGTCTCTCCTTCTCGCCGAGGGGAGTGGTTGCCGCAACTGTCGTCTCAACAGCGGGGGCACTCCTCTTCGAATCGTCCAACTGCTTCTGCAGGTCTGAGACCTGTGTTTCGAGGTCGGTAACCTTCGTGTTCTTCGCATTTAGGTCGGCCGTTATCCGAGTGTTCTCATCCTTGAGGGTCTGCAGTTCCGCTGGGGAGACGAGGGGGGCGGGAATCCCTCGAATCTGTAGCTCCTGTTCCTTCGTCGATAGCTGGGCTCTGAGGCCGGAAAGCGACTGTTCGAGCATTCTAAGGGAGTTCTCCTTCTCCTCAAGCGCCCTCGTTCTCTGTTCGACTATCTGGGCGCTCTGCTCGATCTCCGTCTTTCTTCTCTGGAAATCATTCAACTTGCCGCTGTAGTTGCGTTCGAACTCCTCGAACTCCCTCATCTGAGCGGCGATATCCTGGCGTTTTCTCGCTATGGCTTCATCCTCTTCCTGCAGGTTCGTCTCCTTCACCGTCAGCTGCTTTTCCTTCTCACCAAGGGCCGTCTGTATCTGCGTCAGAGTCTGCTGTACAGATGCAAGTTCTGCCGCCTTCTGATTGACGGCGGATTCCCTGCTTGCCAGTGTTGTTTGGGATCTCTCCAGTTCCTGTCTCTCGGCGACGATCGCGTCCTGCCTACTCTCTATCTCCGATGCTATCCTCTCGATGTCCGCCTGCCTTTGCTGTATCTTGACAATTTCCGAATTCAATTGCGACTTTGTGCCCTCGACATCCTTCCTGCCGGAAATGAGCTCATTGGTGGCCTTCTCAATCTCGCCGGACAGTGAGTGAATTGAATCAGCTTCGGATTTCAGTAGCTCCTCTCGAGCCCTGAGCGCCTTCAGACGCTCGGCCATCTCCCTCTTGTCCAAGGAGACCTTGTCCAGATCACTGCCGAGCTTTGCGTTCAGCTGATCAATCTCCCTCGCCTTTTTATTCAATTCCTCCGTGATTCTCTTGATTTGGTTTTCCTGGACCTTGAGCGCGCTCTCCTGGGTACTGAGATCTCTTTCCTCGGTTTCGATGATCTTTCGCATCTGCTCGAGGTCGTCCTTGACGCTACGTATGCTCTCCCTTTCCTTCTCAACGCTCGCCATCTGGAGCCCGAGCTGCTCCTCCAGTCTCTTCAGCTCAGCGCCCTTTGTGTCCAAGCTTCTCTCTCTTCCCTCGATCTGAGCGGCTCGAGCAGAAATCTCCCCCTCCTTCTGCCCCAGCATCTGCTGCTTCTGAGAGAGGTCCGAGCTCATCTGGGCCACCCATCTCTCCCGGTTCTCCATGTCGGCAATCTTCCTCTCGATGTCCTCGATCATGGGCCTGATTTCGATCTCGCTCTTCCTCAGGTCTTTCTCGCGGCTATCTGTCTGAGCTTCTCTTTCAACTAACGTGTTCATCCTAGCTGCAATCGATGATCGCTCGGATTCCATCTTCATCTTTTCCGAATTAAGAATGGCTCTGGTCTGATCTATATCTGAAAGTGACGATATCAAGATGGCTTCCTTCGTTGCCAATTCCGGTTCTCTCGCAAGAATCCTGTCCTCCCGGGCTTTGATCTCCGCGCTTCTGTCGGCCACGAGTATTTCCCGTCCCTCCAGTTCTTGTCTGCGGACGTCAAAGGTACCATAACCGGATTGCATCTCGCGTTCCTTTATCTGAACCGCAGCTTCCCTCACGGCAACCTGTGATTCGGTGGTGTCAACCCGTGCTTTCTTGGCATCTAGCTCCATGATCCAGCTTTCGGTGCTCTGCTGCAGTGCGGAGAGCTCCTTTTCCTTCGCATCCAACTCGCTCTTCATCTGCTGGTAAAACGATTCCTCGCGCTGCTTCGCCATTTCGATTTCTCTGATTGCTAGCGAATTGATAGTATGGATCTTCTCTTTCTCTTCATCTATCTGCCTGCGCTCGGCTTGTGCGAATTCCGTCGCGGCGTTTAGCTCCTTCTCGATCTTCTCCGCCTCGACCAGTTTCCTAATCAATTCATCCCTTTCTTGAGCGATTCTCTCCTCGCTGGCCTGAATCTCTGAGGTTCGGCGCTTCTGCTCTTCCTCGACCTGGGACATTTCGTTCCTGACGGCTGCGACCTCATCCTCGAAATTCTTCCTCTCGTCGGCGACTGCATGCTCGACCTGCTGCAGCTCCGCTCTTTTAGCATCCAGTTTCGTGGTGAGGTCCTGGACATCCTTTCCGAGCTCCCTCGAACTCTTCTTAAAATCTTTATCCCTTTCCGCAATCCTCAATTCAATATCTTCGAGGGCTCGTTCCTTCTTGTCAAGGGTCTCTTCTTTCTTCAGGATGAGCTTGGCCTTTTTCTCCTTGTCAGCCAGGTCCTTCTGTTTCTTCTTGAGATCGTGGGATTCCTCATCGAGCTTTCTTTTCTCTTCATTATGCTGAGATTCTCTCTGCGCGAGGGTCTCTTCTCTCACCTTCTGCTCTTCCCTCTTCGACTGCGCCATCGTCTCGAATGCACGTTTCCCCTTCTCGAGGACATCCTCTCTCAAAGAAAGGGATCTCTCACGCTGTTCTATCTCTTTGACTAGCGCATCGAGTTCGACCATCCTTGATTGAATGAATTGGTCCTTGCCGGAAAGTTCCGCATCTTTCTGGTTGAAGGCATCTTCCCGAGCCTTCATAGTGTCAAGAGTCGCCTTCCAGTCGGCTTTCTCCTTCTCGATTGCCTGCCTTGCGACATCCGCCTCGGCCTTCTCCGTCTGGAACTTTGATTCCATCTGGGTGAGGTCATTCAACTTTGCAGCTGCAACATCTCCGATGTTGGCTCTCAGGCTCCCCATTATCATCTCGACGACAGTTGCATCTGCTTCCGGTATTCCGCCTTCTCCGATAATCACGGCGGAGAGCCCTTCCCCTGGGACTATTCTGATCCTGAATCCAGGGATATCGAACTCGCTCCTTATCGCCATGTTCATGCCCACGAGCATCGATGACACGGACTCGTTGCTGACGTAGAGGTCGCTGGCGATTGAAATCTCTCGAAGGACTCTGCCACCCTGGTCGACGAGCAGTATCTTGGCCAGTCTGACCTTTTGCTTCGACCCAAATACCTTCAAATTGACAGACAACGCTATCGGCAGAGCGGTTTTTCTAATCATCATCAACACCTGTAATCATCTTTATCTCATCGAGCCGTAACGGGCTAAAGGATGGAAGATATCAATTGACACCTCATCGGAATCTGAATTGAACATAAAATAACTAGCTCTCCGGCCGGCAAGAACAACGGGTTGTGGGGATATCCTCTTATTACATGTTGAATATCCATAACGATAATGTGGTGATTCAAATGAAAGTCTCCTTCCACGCAACGATAAGGGAAGTCACTGGTGTTACCGAAACCGATGTCGAGGCCGATGATATTCCCAGCCTTCTTCTTGCTCTGCGAGATAGGTTCGGTGAGAGACTTTACAGGCTTATTGCTAAAGATGGGAGACTTCGGGATGACGTCGTCATTCTAGTCAACGGCCAGAACATCAGACATTCCGGTGGCATTGAGGCTAAAATGACTCCTGATGATGAGGTCGCAATCTTCCCTCCCGTCTCAGGAGGTTAGTCAATGGTGTCGTCATAAGCCAGAACATGAAATCGTCACCATCGGTCATCAATGTAACTGAAAAAATGTTTATATATGCCAACCATATAATCGCCAACTCGGGAGACTCAGGAAGTGTCAGAGAGAATTCCATCTGGTAATGACTCATCGTTGCTCACCAATGCGAAGGTCACGACCCTTCTGATAGTTTCATTGCTCGTTTCCATAGTCACAATAGGTTATGTGACCGCTACTTCGAACTCTGTCAGCACCGAGCTATATCCCTTTGTCGAAATCGGCGACATGGTGTATGCCGATTATGTCGGTTATTTCCCAACGCATCCCGGTGGCTGGATTTTCGATACAAACAAGCGCGCGATTGGTTTAGACGACAGCCTGACAAAATCCCTCTTCAATGTTAAAAGAGATCCAAAGGATTACACTCCATTGAACTTCTCAGCGGGTACTGCCAAGAACTTCCTTAGGCCGTTCGTAGACGGCGTTGTCGGGATGATGGTCACTCAGACAAAAGGCATCTACATCTCCGCCGAGGATGGGTATCCGATAGATCCCGAGGGTATTGTTCATATTTCGCTTATCTTGACAGCTCCCGTGATTCAGAATCTTACAGTCACGCAGTTCCAAACAACATACGAATCGAATCCAGTCACTGGCATGGTGGTCAGACACTATTTTTGGGAATGGGATACAAGAGTGAAGGGCATTGAAGGCGATAAGGTCATCATGCAGAGCGAGCCCTATCTCGGACAGATAATCTCATCTTACGGTAACCCTGAATCCGATCCTAGAGACGGATGGTACCAAAAGGTTATTGGAATCAACGCATCGGCCGACGGCGGCATCGGACAGATCAAGGTTCAGAACTTCATCACGGCTCAGGACGTTTACCAGAAGAAGGGCCAGAATTATGATGAAAAACTGGCAGCCCTGAGATGGTTCACCCTCATAGGTGTAGATGAAGCGAAAGGGGAATTCACGATCATTTACAACGCTGAGAACTATGTCGGTGAGCTTGCTGGAAGACCTCTTTACTTCGAGGTCACAGTCACAAAGATCCTGAAAGCCTAGGCATCTTCTGCATCATGCAAATCTTTGTAGAGGTCGACGAGCTTCGCCGTGCATTTGTCGAGCGAAAATTCCAGGCCGGTCCGTCTCGCACCGGCAGATACATCGCTCCTGTCGTTAATCGCTCTATCGAGGGCATCCGCGCAAGATTTCTGATCGTCATCGAATAAGTATCCGTTTTCCCCCTCCCTGATTATCTCCGGCAAAGCCTTGCTTCGCATGCCAGCGATAGGTTTTCCGCTCGCCATCGCTTCCACGGCCGCTATTCCCTGCGTCTCGAATTTCGACGCTATTGCAAAAGCATCGCACGCAGCGTAGTATGATGCCAGCTGACTATCTGGAATGAATCCTGTGAACACGACATTTTGATCCAGATTCATCTCCTTCGTTAGATTCTGATACTCTTCCATCGCTGGTCCTTTACCGACGATTAGAAGCTTGGCGCACTTCTCCTTATTGATCAGTTCCTTGAACCCAGCAAGCAGAAGCTCCAGATTCTTCTCCTTTGCCACCCTGCCGACAGTGAGGATCATCTGGCAGTCATCTAGGCCATATTTATCCCGCACTTCTTTCCCCGAGACATTCGGAGAGAACCTCTCGCAATCCACGCCCGTGGCGATGGCCTCCCACCGTCTTGCCCTGATGCCGTATCCTTCCAGCTCGTCTCTGATTGCCCTTGTCGGAGTGATGACGGCGTGTGGCCTCTTGAGGAAGCTCTTCTGATAAAACCATGCGAGTCGCACCATTACATCGACCGGCATGATCGGGGGCGCGTAGTGGTCAGCCGCTTCATGCAGCAAAGTGTGATAGGTCAAGACGTTCCTGATTTTCGTCTGCCTGCTCGCGATGAGGGCCTGCAGACCCATGAAGCCGATCCCGTGGCTGTGGATGATATCCGGCTGCTCCGATCTCACCAGTGAGACGATCGAGGAGGGGAAAAGAGCGCTCCGGTAGGTCTCGTACTCCCGGAACCCGAAGGCAGGCAGCCAGATGACCCTGTCAGGAAGATGATCGATGATCCCTCCTGTCGGCTCAGGTGCGAAGACGACCACCTCGTGCCCCTGCTTCTTCAATTCCTGACTCGTGCTGGTCAATGAAACAACGACCCCGTCTATCGTCGGGAAGTAGGAGTCGGTGAACATCGCTATCTTCAATTGATTCAGCCCCTAGAGCCCCTTCGATATGCGGGATATCTTCTCAAGAACTTCGACCGGGTCATTGCCCATTATCCTGATCATCGGTTCCTTCCCACGGCCTCCCGCGTCCCAGATGGCATCCGGGACGGTCCCGAAAGCCTTTATTGCCTCTGCCGTCCCCCAGTCCATGGAAGAAACGCCTTCTGGCTCGTTATCTCTGGAAAAGGAAGAAACGGTCAATCCGGCCTTCCTACAGGCATCCAGGTTGCGTTCGTTGAACTTGATGTTCATCGCCGATCTGATTCGCGGATCAAGCTTCGAGGCGGCGACGATGATCCTTGCGACATGCTTTGATGCTCCGAATCGTGGACAGCCGACGATTCTCGCGCGTTTTCCTTCTCTCACGATTCGCCCGGTGAAACCGGCCACATCGGATTCGTTCTTAGGATCGGGGATTGAATATCCGAGATTGGAGCCCACTTCCGGAAGCAGCTGGATCTTGATTTCGTCCTCCAATCTTGATCTCAGATTCTCGAGAGTATCAAGGACCGCCACCTTCGTCGCCCCGATGAGAATCTCTTCGAGTGGATCTATGATCTTTATGCCTTTGCCGAGCGCCCTCCCCCTCTCGATCGCATTGAACACCTCACCGCGGGATTTTACGACGGCCGTGCATATGTCCTCCCCTAGTGCGATGTGTCCGGCAATCAACGCGGAAAGCACGCAGCCAGTTCCATGAAACTCTCCGGGCAGACGAGTCGAGGTGAGGGCGCTGGTCGATCCATCGGACATTGAGAGATAATCGGTGACCTTGTCGTTCTCTACAACACCTTTAATGAGCACTCCGGAGGCTCCGATCGACTGGAGCTGTTCGGCCGCCTTGGCTGCCTGTTCAAGTCCCACTATCCTGATGCTAGTCAATGCCTCTGCCTCGGAGAGGTTGGGGGTAATCAGGGCGCAGATCGGAATCAGTTTATTCTTGAGGGCTGAGACAAGGTCCGCTTTCGCCAGCTTTGCGCCGGTCGTTGCCACGAGAACAGGGTCTATGACAAGCGGGACCTTCCTGTCAGAGAACAACTCAGAAATGACTACGGCATTCTCAGCGGAGTAGATGGCACCCGTCTTCGCGGCTCCCAGTGGCATGTCCTCCAAAACCGCTTCTATCTGGGCCCTCAGCATCTCTGGTGGGACGGCATCTATCCTGGCGATCTTTGTCGTGTTCTGCGCGGTTATGCACGTGATCGCTGAGCAACCGTGAACCCCAAGCGAAGCGAATGCCTTCAGATCGGCTTGTATGCCGGCACCGCCAATCGAATCGGACCCAGCTATGGTCAGTGCTATCTTCACGTCGAAGTCATCGGTCATGCCCCTTAATAGGGTTTTCAATCGTGACCATAAAGAGTTATATAGCCATTTCATAATCCAAATCTCCGATGACTGTCATCAAAGCGCAATCCGGGCATATCGTGTTCAGCCCGAGCTTCAAATGGAAGGTCTTGGCTCCCGTTTTCGACCGCCTGCTGAGGGACTTTCTGAAAGAGTCCGGTCAGATGCCTCCGGAAGAGGACATCATCAAGATGTTCGTCAAGCTCAACATGATCGATCTCGAGAAAAATCGCAAGCCAGAGGGATGGAACCGGCGGGGCCGCGTCAGGATGGTGTTCCCTATAACGAACCAGCCGCAGATGTACCTCAGATCCTCGATGAAGGGAGCCGAGGTAGTGCGCATAACGGAATCGGTGAGCGCCCTTCTCAAGAAGGCTAAGATCTCTCACAAGGTGAAGTACGACGACCTCAAGCACGTACCGCAGTGAGTGCCCTTGGAATGGTTGCTTCACGATTTCGCCGAAAGGCAGTTGATGAGATGGGTTTTGACCGGACGAGGCTGAAGAAACTAATCGACGAGCAGAGCTCTCTGGACGGGATGAGGTCTGCCTTCAGAACCATACAGGAAAGGCAGAAAGAGAATCTCCCGCTCATTGCAGATATCGAGCAGCGCAAGGAGAGGTTGCGAAAGGTCAAATCCGAGTGCATCGGCAACGATCGCCTCTTCGGAGAAGCCGTCGAACGTCTCAAAGAGAACGGCTTCAAGGTCGAGATTGCGAATGACGAGAAGCAGGCGATCGATATCCTCTTGAAGGAGGTCGGCAAAGAGAAACTTGTCGTCAAATCCAAGTCCAACATCTCAAAGGAGATCGACCTCACCAATGCTCTCGAATCGAAGGGGGTGGAAGTCATCGAAACGGATCTTGGCGACAGGATAATCCAGATCTCGGGGCTGGAACCTGTTCACCCGACCGGTCCCGCTGCTCACTTGACTCGGTACCAGGTCGCCAAGATTCTTTCAGATCATTTCAAAAAGGAGCTGCCGCCGGACCCTGATGTCCTCGCTGAGACCGTACGACAGGAGCTCGACGGCTATCTCAAGAAGGCGAATATCGGGATCACAGGCGCGAACGCGATCGCAGCCCTTGAAGGCGCGATCGTCATAGTCCACAACGAGGGGAATGTGACCAGATGCTCTCAGGCTCCAGGAAAGCATATCATCATCACGACCCGCGACAAGCTGCTCCCCAACCTCGACGAGGCAATCAATCAGGTCAAGCTGCAGACATTCTACGCCACCGGGAAGCTGACGAGCGCGCATATCGACATCATCTCGAGCCCGAGCTACACGGCGGATATCGAGAAGAAGATCTTTAAGGGGATGCACGGCCCGAAAACGATCGTCGTCATTTTCGTTGACTCTGGCAGGACCGAAATGGGCGAATCATCTCTCCTCCAATGCATCAGCTGCGGCAACTGCCTGCTCACCTGCCCGGTGTACGATGTCGTGGGACCTGCGTTCGGCACAAAAGGGCATCTCGGAGGGATAGGGGTCGCACTTAAGTCAAAACAACAGTCCGCGAAGGAAGCCGCCGAGAGAGGGCTGCACCTATGCGTATCCTGTGGATCGTGTGAGGAAGCCTGCCCTGTCTCCATCGATGTCAGGCCAGACATCTATATCGCGCGGGGAGCCTGCGGGCCTGATTCTCTCACGGAAGAGCAGAAGGCAGCTATAACCAGCATCAAGAACTACGATAATCCCTGGATGCAGCCCCGAGCCTCACGGGCGAAATGGGCCAAAGATCTCAAGATGCCCGAGAAAGGCGATGTGCTTTACTATCCGGGCTGCTCCCTTTCACTCCTGCGTCCGGATATCGCAAGGAAAACCGTCCTGCTTCTCAGGGAGAAAGGAATGAATCCAGCTTATCTCGGGACAAAGGAGTTCTGCTGCGGTTCCATCGCAAGGAAGCTCGGAGATGAGGAGCTGTTCAAGAAACAGATTTCGAAGCTTCTAGATAGCTTTGCCAAGGCCGGGGCGAAGAAGGTCGTCACCTCATGCCCAGGATGCCTCGTCTCCCTAAACCTCGGGAAAGAAATCACTGGAAGGAACGATATCGAGTTTCTCCACTCTGCACAGGCTCTGTCTGGACTTAAGAGTAGCAAATCGACCAAGCAAGGCGATATCAAGATCACTTATCATGATTCGTGCGAACTCGGAAGAGGGCTCGGTATTTACGATCCTCCTAGGGATCTCATCAGGGCGCTGCCGGGGGTAGACCTGATTGAGATGGACCGATCGAGGGAGCTGAGCGCGTGTTGCGGGTCCGGCGCCGGTGTGAAATCCGGATATCCGGAGCTGGCGAATGTCATCGCGAAGAAACGCATCGGGATGGCAAAGGCGGCAGGAGCTTCAGCAATGGTGACCAGTTGCCCTTGGTGCTTCGAGAATCTCGCTGAAAATACTTCTGATGATGTGCAGGTAATCGATTTGATCGAGCTCATTTATCAGAGGCGGCACCCTTCGCAAGGTTGATTACCCCGAGATCTTCGTAAATGGAGCCGGTAGGCGTGAGAGTGCTCTTCTTGAGTCGGATATCCTTCACAAGGCACGTTCCGAACCCGGCCTCCTCGAATTCTTTGAGGATTCCTATCGCCCTCTCCACCCCGGAAGGGGCTTTGACCCTCGCGATGGTGATGTGTGGCGAAAATGGGCGGCTCTCCTTCGCGAATCCCATCGTCGAAAGGCTTTCATCGATCGATCTCGCAATTCTGCCCAGAAATCCACCGTCATCTAGGCCTACCCAGAAGACTCTCGGGTTCCGGGGGTTTGGGAACGCACCCGTGCCTGCGACCTTCACATCGAAGGGAGCAAATCCTGAGACCGATTGCTCCACATGTCCGATTATTTCGGTTACGGAACCCTCTTCCAAGTCGCCCAGGAATTTGAGGGTCACATGCATGCCCTCTGATTTCGGAATGGATATTCTGGCGCCGGATTTTCTTAATCTATCTACCAGACTCTCGAGTTCATCGAAGCGAGGGATCTCGGTTGCGATGAAAGCACGTATCATCTCAGGCGACACCTTTGCTCTCAATCTGTCTTATCTTCCTTCTGCTCCAGCTGAAGGCTCCAACTGCCATAGCGATGGCGACGATCAGCCCGATTAGATATCCGTTGTCCCCCATGCTCCCTTCGAGGAATGGGCCCGCTGAAGCCGCAAGGTTGAACGCTCCGTGCAATAGAACCGCGAGAAGGTAATACGGCACCCAGGATTTTCCAAGGAATCTATTGGCCGTCAAACCGTATCCTGTTATCGAGCTGGCGCTGGCATGCAGGAGCGCAGAGGACACTGTACGAATGATGACGGTTCCGACAAAGACGGAGACACCGCCTTCTAACCAGGCCGAGGTCTCGTAGAGCATGTTCTCCGTCGCCGCGAACCCCAGTCCAACAATCGCTCCGTAGACAATCCCGTCCTCCAGTTCTCTGGCTCTCCTGGTAAACGGCCGCATTCCCAGGGCTTTTGTCAATTCCTCCGCGAACGGTGCAATGATGCAGGCTAGAATGAGCGCTTCGAGGCCAGGGTTCTTTCCGAGGAGATCAGAGATCCTTATGACATCGAGTCCGAAGATCAAATAGATAAGGGCCATTTCAATGATCAGTGCGAGAAATATCGATAGCGTCGCCCCTCTCAGAAATGCGGAGAAGGTCCTCCCTGTGGGCTCCCTTCCTCTCTTCTCCGTGTTCTTGACCACAAGCATCAGGAGGAGCGAGGGCACGAACGCGGCCAACAGAATGATGAGAATGATCGATATTGTGAGATCGGCCATTGGATGGTGTAACGCGGGGCATAAGAATAAACTTTATCCAGATTTCAAAAATGAAAATCATTAGCTAGCCGTCAAAGAGAATGCCCCCTCCTCGAACTCTCTCATAAAACTATTCTGACTGCATAAGGGCTGTTGCTTCTCAGATGGTGCTACCGGTGGAAGTGACCTTTTGCGTCTTTATGAAAGAGAGTAATCCTCCAATGACCAGAAGCAATGAACCAATGATGCTCACCCAGATGCCATATCCGGTGTACGCCGTAATGTCGGCGACGTGCTGGCTATTGACCAAATATGCCGAATGGTCCACGTTCGCATAAGTGTAAAGGAAGATTGCTGAGACGGACACCCCAATCGCCAATCCGGCAGCCTCCGTCATTCGTTGTTTGACTGCGATCATACTCACTCCGATTATGCTGAGGATCAATGCGATTTCCATCAGAAGATACTCGTTGTCGAAGACACCGTAATTGGTCCACCCACTTCCGCTCCAGTATGTCGCTCCACCCATCAGATTGCCACCAGGCGATGAGCTGGTCTCCCAAGGCAGGAATGTGCCTACGATCAATAGGATCACACCAACAATGCCCAACGCTGTGTTTCTATCAACCTTGAGGCTCTCTCGCATAGCCAGTATGCGATTCCGCAGGAGATTGGACTTCAGCAGAATCGATTCCGGTCTGATTGTCCTTACAATGATGAAGGCCGCTCCGAATACTATGCCCCAAAGAATCAGCAACAAACCAATTGAATTTGCGGTTTGAAGATAGGGCGCCCCATACGAATTCAATATTGTTATTGAGCGTACTATCGAGATTATCGATATGATTACCGCGCCAATCGGAATTGCAATCCAATTACCAATGTTCATTATGAGGTGTTGCCAGACTGTGATGGTTTTTACATCCTTTATCTCGGCCACCTTTCTTTTCTCAGACTTCCAGCCGAGGGCCGGGAGGATCGCCGTTGATGCCGCCAAGACGCAGATCAAAATGGTGTAATTCGAAATGGATGAAAGGGTCGACGAGGGTATCCTAGAGATTTCAAAGTCCACATGGCTGATGACTGTTCCAGGAGGATCTACTCCGTATATGACTAGGGAATAGAATCCTTCGGATGTAGTGTCATATCGGCCGCTGATCTCAGTACCAGTGACATTGAGAATTATGTCGCTCTGTGTAGGGGTATAAGTATGCACGCTTGAGTTGAATTTTGCAATAACCAGTCCTATCTCGAAGTTGCTTGACTTAATGGAATAGAAGAATGACGAGTTTTCATTTTGAATGGTAAATTCGTTCCAATTGAACATACCTTGCTCATAGCCAACCTCATAAGAATACTGAAAATCCAGATTATCGTAAACGTTGAAGGAAGAGATCAGAATACTCAGAACCGCTGCCAATAGGAATACAATTACCACTATGTTTCTCGCCCTCATTGAAACCGCCCCACGATGGAGGAAATTATCGTCGAAGGAGATTAATCTTTCCCTAATTGAAATAAAAGAATAGCCAGGAGCTCATCACTCCTTCAGATATCCCATCCGAAAGGGTTTGAACAAGACTCAACCGAGCTTAATGCAGTTGTTCGGGCACTCATCAACGCACGCGCCACAATCGACGCACTTGTCCTTGTCGATGACTGCAACGTCGTTCATGGTTATCGCGTTCTCGGGACACACGTCCTGACATGCACCACATGCATTGCACTCATCCTTACTGACCTGCGCTGGCACTTCATCCCTCCCTATGTTTCGAGACTGAATGAAGTTGAGGTCTCTAATATAGGTTTTGCTGCGAAAACGTAGGTATTTAGCAGCCGATGGCTAGATTATATTCCTATGAGGGAATAGGGAAAAATCTAAGCACGGCCTTGTAGGTTGAGTGGCAAGGAAGCTCGGTTGACGATGATTGCAAATGGGACAGTCTATTCGGAGGGCAGATTCTTCAAAGGATACGTCGAGTTCGACGAAGGGGTGATTACGGAAGTCGTAGAAGGCACACCGACCGGAAAGATCGTCGCCAACGGCCTTATTATCCCATTGCTGGCCAATTGCCACACGCATATCGGAGACACTTCCTTGAGGGGCCAGATAGATTCTCAGACTACACTCGAAGAGCTGGTCCGTCCGCCTGACGGTCTCAAGCACAGGCTCCTCTCGCAGCAGAGCGAGAAAACCATGGTCGATGCAATGGGCGAGGCCATCGGCGAGATGAGGACGCTCGGAATCGGCAGATACGTCGATTTCAGAGAGGGAGGTTCGCAGGGGCTCCAGCAGCTCAAGGACGCAATTCGGATACATCCCTATCCAAGGCCAATCGTCCTCTCCAGGCCCGAGAAGATCAATTATTCCGAGGATGAAGTGGAAGGGCTCCTCGCCAAATCCGACGGCATCGGCATCAGCGCGATGCGGGACTGGTCGTATGATGACCTGCTCATGCTAGCCGGGCATGTGAAGCGGCGGAAGAAGATATTTGCCCTCCATGCCAGCGAGGGCGAGCGGGAAGACATCTCCTCGATACTGGAACTTGAGCCGGATTTCCTCGTGCACATGTCATGCGCGACGAAAGACGACCTTCTAGCCTGCAAGGATGCGGACACCCCGATCGTCGTCTGCCCCAGGTCCAACAAGAGGTTCGGCATAAGACTCGATATCGCGAGGACGCTCGATCTCGATATGGACGTCTGCATCGGTACAGATAACGCGATGCTTCACGACCTCTCGGTCATCGAAGAGCTCAGGGCCGCCTATTCACTCAGAGATAACTGCAGGCGTCTGGATGTCACCGAGGTTTTCAAGCTGGCCGTGGAGAACTCTAGAAAAGTCTTATACGATGAGGGAGTCATAACTATCGCTGCTGGGAACCCGTGCGAATTCATGGTGTTAAAAGCGGGTAAGAATGATTCGCCGGAGGAGCTGATGCGCGCAGGGTGCGGGCATTCGATCGAGTTCGTTTCCATAGGCTCAAAGACCTGGAAGTCTGAAGAATGGAAGAGATCAAGAGGATCCTGATAGCGACCGACGGCTCGGAGGAGAATAAAGTCGCCGTCAATCAGGGGCTCCATCTCGCCAAGCTGCTGGGGGCGAAAGTAACAGTCCTTTATGTTGTCGACCAGACCCCTCTTCAGAGCGTCCCGGCCGATTCGACCGTCGTATTTTCCATCCACGC
>Ga0315293_10002202_pt1 | contig 18835 bp, 18 predicted proteins | sample YL17G13_20_MG_FD_203071 | JGI IMG/M metagenome (GOLD analysis project Ga0315293, IMG submission 203071) | Sediment microbial communities from Yellowstone Lake, YNP, Wyoming, USA - YL17G13_20 | ecosystem: Environmental > Aquatic > Freshwater > Lake > Sediment | place: USA: Wyoming | collected... | reverse complement strand
ACGATGGGAACCGCTTTCCAGGACTTGCTGTTGGTGTCATTTCCCTGAGCATAACCCAAGCCGAGCTTATATGCTACGGCATTGGCTGGCAGACCAACCATGGCTCCCAGACCCATTGGATCTGCGAGTACGACATTGCCCGACAATCCGAGCATGCCGGCCACCATACCTACTTCCGCGGCGGTCTCGAGCCCCATTCCGAACAACCCCGTTGGAGCGGGTGGCGGAGGAGCGGCTTTAACCGGCGGTGGTGGTGGCGGAACTGCTACCGGTGGCGGAGGAGGTGGAGGCGGAGCAATCATTGCTTCCGCAGCCGCGATCTTCTTTTTCAAAGCCGCGATCTGGTTCTGCAAAGTTGCTTTCGTCTTTTTCACCTTGGTCTTCGCCAGCTTGGCCTGTAAGGTCTTAAGGTTAGCCTTCATCGAAGCTAAAGTAGCCGCGAATACCGGTGCAGCCATTGTGGCCACAAATGCCATTACTACTAGTAATGCTAAAACTCTTTTCATAAATAATCACCTCCCCTTGCCCAGAGTAAGGGCTATCGCAATTTTAATACCTGTGCTTTTTTTGTCAAGTGCTATTTTAAAGTTACCCGGTCCGCTCCGTCGATCTCCAGCACTTCCACCTTGATCTCTTCCCTGGCGGAGGTGGGGATGACCTTGCCGGTGTAGTTGGGATGGATGGGAAGCTCGCGATGTCCTCTATCCACCAGTGAAACCAGTTGGATCTTGGCGGCCCGTCCATAATCTTTCAACCCGTCCAGCGCCGCCCGGGCGGTGCGGCCCGCATAGATCACGTCATCCACCAGCACTACGATCTTATCATCCACGGAAAAAGGCATCTCCGATTTTCTGACAGTTATATATTCGCCTTTTTTGGCCAGATCATCACGATAGAGTGAAACATCCAGCGCCCCTAACGGAACCTCCGTTTTCTCCACCTGTTTGATGATCTGGGCGATCCGTTTGGCCAGCGGCACTCCCCGGTTCATGATGCCCACCAGAACGATATCCTTGGCCCCCTTATTATGTTCGATGATTTCATGTGCGATCCGGGTAATGGCCCGGTTCATCTCCACCTCATCCATGACTATTTTTCCCGGCGCTTCTTTTTTAGTTGTCATTTTATTTCCTCCCGATCAAATTATAACAAAATTGGTCTATTTTATCTAAACTATTTGAATTCTTCGATTCAGCGTAAATCCGGAGCAGCGGCTCGGTGCCCGAAGGACGGATAAGCAGCCAGCTGCCGTCCTCCAACAGCATTTTTACTCCATCTACGGTATTTACCTTGGTCACCTTGATCCCCTCGATCTCCTGGGGCGGTTTTTCTCTTAAATTCTTCATTATTTTCCTTTTCTTTTCTTCTTCAACTTCAACCTTCCCCCTCCTCCCCTGGTAGGTCCCCACCCGGGACACCAGATCTTCCCATATCTTGGAAAGCGGCCGGCCCGCTTTAGCTACCATCTCCGCCACCAATAAATCCGCCAGGATCCCGTCTTTTTCCGGGATATGTCCTTTGATGGAAAAACCGCCGCTCTCCTCCCCTCCCAGAATTATTTCTTCATTCATCATGACCTGGGCAATGTGCTTAAAACCGACCGGGGTTTCCCAAACTTTAATTTTATGTTGCTGGGCAATGGCATCTATCATATGGGTGGTGGCCAGCGAGCGGACCACCCCCCCGGTGTAACCTTTATCCCTTACCAAATAATCGAACACCATAGAAATGATCTGATTGGCGGAATAGAAGTCCCCCGCCTCATCCACCACCCCAAAGCGATCGGCATCGCCATCCAAAGCCAATCCCAGATCGGCATTAAACTCCTTAACTTTCATTTTTAATTCAGAAAGAGTTTGGTCTTCCGGTTCAGGATTGCGTCCGCCGAATAGCACATCCCGGAAGCCGTGAATTTCCTCCGTCTGACAACCGAACCGCTCTAAAAGCTTATCCAAATATCCCCTTCCCGATCCATACATTGGATCCACCACTATCTTTAATTTTGCTTTTCGCAAGGCCTCTAAATCCAAAAATCTTTCTATATATTTAAAATATCTCTCCCTCGGCTCAATTCGCTCCACCTCACCCCTTGATGGAGAGGGGTGTCCGAGTAACGAGGACGGGGTGAGGATTTTCTCTTCTATCTCCTTGGTTATATCTTCGGTGGCCGGCCCCGCATAGTCAGGAATAAACTTGAGGCCGCAGTACTGAGGCGGATTATGCGAAGCGGTAAGCATTACCGCGCCGGCCGCTCCGCGATCCACAACTTCCCAGGCCGTAACCGGCGTGGGGGTATCTCTTTCGCAGAGGAGAACATTGATCCCGGCGTTTTCCATGACGGCCGCCACGGCTTCGGCAAATTTATCCGCGAGGAATCTGGCATCGTAACCGATGACTAAGGGTTTGCCGTTTAATTTGTGATTATATAAATAAGCGGCTATGGAGGCCGCGACCTTTCGGACGTTCTCAAATGTGAATTCGTCCGAGATCACCGCCCGCCAGCCGTCCGTGCCGAACTTGATCATGGTTTACAATTCTAGCATAAAAAGCTAAAATTAAAAATTATGGAAGAAAAATGGATGAAAGCCGCCCTGATCGAAGCCCGGAAAGCTTTCAAAAAGGATGAGGTTCCTATTGGCTGTGTGGCGATCAAAGATGGAAAAATCATCGCCCGCGGACACAACTTAAGAGAAACCCAGGATGATCCCACCTCCCACGCTGAAATCGTCTGCATCCGCAAGGCCGCCAAAAAAATTAGGGATTGGCGGTTGGGCAATGTTATATTGTATGTCACCATTAAACCCTGTAAAATGTGCAAGGAAGCCATAAAAGAAGCGCGCATTAAAAAAGTAATCTACGGGACGGCCGAAGGCGAAAAGATCCTGAAAAGTTTTTTTAAAAAATTGCGATAAGTGGAAGGGTGCGAGAGTGGTTTAATCGGCGCGCCTGGAAAGCGCGTATACCAGCAATGGTATCGAGGGTTCGAATCCCTCCCCTTCCGCCAGTTTATGTAAATGGAGGAGTGGCCGAGTGGTTGAAGGCGGACGCCTCGAAAGCGTCTATACCAGCAATGGTATCGGGGGTTCGAATCCTCCCTCCTCCGCTCAAAATAGAAAAAGGCCCCCTCCCGTCAAACCGGGAAGGGGCCCTTCCTTTTATTTACTCGGTCCGATTAGAACCGGCGCTCTCTGCGACCGCCGCCACCTGATTCGGACTTCGGCCGGGCTTCGTTGACGGTGATCTCCCGATCGCCCCACTTATAACCGGACATTCCGGCTATAGCTTTTTCGGCGTCGGCATCTTCCATATCAACAAATCCGAATCCCCGGGACTTGCCCGAGAACTTGTCGGTTACCACCCGGGCCGAGATGACGTTGCCGAATTCGGAAAATTTTGCCGAAAGTTCAGCATCGGTCGCGGACCACGGAAGGTTTCCTACGAAAATACTTTTCATGTCGTAATAACTCCTTGTTTTTTTTCCTGCGGATTAATGGATTTAAGAGGCCCTGACTTAGCGGGGACACTTAGGATCAAAGACGCAGCTCTTTTCTCGCATGTACCATTAACTTCGACCATTGACAGCAAACATTGTAGCACTACCCGTGCCGCTTGTCTACTGGTTATTTATCGTCCGTTCCTTTAATTAATTTCAGCTATATTTTTCAGGTACCATTCGGGTTCAGAGTATTTCCGCATTATGCCGTGATAAAAATGCTATAATATTAAAATGAATCAGCCCAACCAGACTTTTTATAATCTCGGCATTGCCCCGAAAATACTGGAGCTTTTGGACCGGATGAAGTTCAAGACCCCCACCCCCATCCAGTTCAAGGCCATACCCATCGCGATCGAAGGGAAAGATATAATCGGCGTGGCCCAGACCGGCACCGGAAAAACCTTAGCTTTCGGCATCCCCATGATCCAGCGCCTGGCTCAAAACCCGGCGCGCGGGCTGGTATTGGTCCCCACCCGGGAACTGGCCCTACAGGTAGATGAAGCGCTCCAGAAGATCGGGCACGCGCTGGGCATGCGGACGGCAGTCCTGATCGGCGGGGCTTCCATGTACAACCAGATCCAAGCTCTGCGCCGGAACCCGCGCGTGATCATCGCCACCCCTGGACGCCTGCTCGACCATCTGGGCTCCGGCCGGCTGCGCCTGGATGACGTGAATATCCTGGTGCTGGACGAAGCGGACCGCATGCTGGACATGGGATTCGCGCCGCAGATCGAAAAAATAATGAAATATTTGCCCAGGGAGAAACAGACCATGCTTTTTTCGGCAACCATTCCGGAAAAGATCGTCAGGATCGCCGCCGCGCACATGAAGCTGCCGATCAGCGTGGAGATCGCGCCTTCCGGAACCGCCCCCCAGCGCATCATCCAGGAATTGTTCATCATAAAAAAGGAAGAGAAGAGCCAGCTGCTTTGCAAACTGCTGGATCAATACCGCGGGTCGGTCCTCCTATTTTCGCGCACCAAGCGGGGAGCCGCCCGCATCACCAGCGGCCTGCGGTCCAGGGGATATTCCGCGGCGGAGATCCATTCCAACCGCTCCCTTCCCCAGCGCAAGGAAGCGCTGCTGGGCTTCAAGACGGGCAAATACCGGGTTCTGGTCGCGACCGACATCGCCGCCCGGGGAATCGACGTCAAGGGGATCGAACTGGTCATAAATTACGACCTGCCGGAAGACGCGGAAAATTATGTGCACCGCATCGGCCGGACCGGGCGGGCGGGCCAGGAGGGGCGCGCCATTTCTTTCGCCACGCCCGACCAGCGCAGCGAAGTGCGCGACATTGAAAGATTGATGCGCAAAGCCCTGCCCCTCGGAAAACATCCCTAAAAATGCCCAAGATCATCAACCTCGCCATCATCGCGCACGTGGACCACGGCAAAACCACCCTAACCGACCACCTGCTCCGCCAGGGAGGCGCGTTCGGGGAAAGGGATGAAATCACCGAACTGGTGATGGACTCCTATGATCTGGAGCGCGAGCGGGGGATAACGATCTTTTCCAAGAATTGCTCCATCCGCTATCAGGATTACAAGATCAATATCGTGGACACGCCCGGCCACGCCGATTTCGGTTCCGAAGTGGAACGGGTGCTGAAAATGGTCGACAGCGTCCTGCTTTTAGTCGACGCCAAAGAAGGGCCCATGCCCCAGACCAAATTCGTCCTTTCTAAATCGCTCAAGCTCGGCCTCCGTCCCATTGTGGTCATTAACAAGATCGACAAGGTCGATAAAGAAGGGAAACGCGCTCACAAAGTGATCGATATGATCTTCGATCTCTTTGTCAAGCTGGAAGCTACCGACGCCCAGCTCGATTTCCCAGTAGTCTACTGCATCTCCCGGGAAGGGATCGCCAAATACGACCTCAACGATGAAAGCTCCGATCTTACGCCGTTGTTTAAAACCATTCTCAAGCACGTTCCGCCCTACCCTGACAAAAGTTCTGGCCCGCTGCAGCTGCAGGTGGCCAATCTCAAATATGACGACTATGTCGGACGGATCGCGATCGGCCGGGTGACCAGCGGAGCTCTGACCAAGAACCTGAATATCGTGGTCAGCCGGCGGGACGGCAGGCTGGAGGCGGGCAAAATAATCAAGCTTTCGGTCTTCGAAGGGTTAAAGCAGGTAGAAGCCGAAGCGGCCCCCTGCGGTGATATTGTCGCGGTGGCTGGTATTCCCGATATTACGATCGGGGAGACGATCACCTCCGCCGATAACCCTCAGCCGCTGCCGCTTTTACAGATCGATGAACCCACTCTGACCATGGAATTTTTGGTCAACGATTCGCCGTTCGCCGGACGGGAAGGAAAATTCGTCACCAACCGGCACCTGCGCGAACGGCTGGAAAGGGAACTGCAGACCAATGTGGGGCTCAGGGTGGAACCGCTCGGCGGGGCGGAAGGCTACCGCATCGCCGGCCGCGGGGAACTGCATCTCTCCATTCTATTAGAACAGATGCGCCGTGAAGGCTACGAGATCCAGGTTTCCCAGCCGAAGGTGCTCTTCAAGACGGTCCACGGTGAAAAGATGGAGCCGATGGAACAGGCGATCATAACCGTGCCGGATGAGTTCGCCGGAGTAGTCATTGAAAAATTGGGTAAAAGGCGGGGGGCCATGGAGGAGATGACCACCAAGAACGGGACGACCACGCTCATCTATCTGGTGCCCACGCGCGGCCTGCTGGGTTTCCGGGCCGAATTCATCATGGCCACCAAAGGCGAAGGGATACTCCACCATTCTTTTTCCCGTTACGAAAGGTACAAAGGCGAGATCTCCAGGCGGCAAAACGGCGTATTGATCTCCGGAAATCCGGGATCTACCGCCTCTTACGCTCTGGAAAATCTTCAGCAAAGAGGAAAGCTCTTCGTCGGCCCGGGGATCCGGGTTTACGAAGGGATGATCGTCGGCGAGAACTCCCGCTCCCGGGATATGACGGTCAATCCGACCAAAGAGAAAAAGCAGACCAATATCCGCGCCGCGGGGGCGGACGAGGCCATCCGGCTGACCCCGCCGATAAAGCTGACCCTGGAGCAGGCCCTGGAATTCATTGACGAAGACGAGCTGGTCGAGGTCACGCCCAAAAATATCCGCCTCAGGAAAGTTTTTCTGACTTCGAATGAAAGGGAGCGTAACCGGTCATGATTAGAAAATCTTTACTGTTTTTGGTTCTGCTTATTACCATCGGCCTGGCGGAGGTGAACCCCGTATCCCTGCCCTATCTGATGCAGAAGGAATTTGACGGCCGGGACCTGAAACTAGTTAATGTAATGGATAAAAATAATTACTACACCAAATATTACATCACTTATAAAAGCGGGGAGCTTAAAATCTCGGGGATCATGGATGTGCCGCGGGGGATGGGCCCCTACCCTCTTATCATCACAGGCCATGGCTATATCAACCCCGCCTATTATACGACCGGACGCGGATTGAAGCGCGAACAGGATTATCTGGCCAGGCGCGGTTATGTGGTCCTGCATCCAGACTATCGCAACCATGCGGGATCGGATCAGGATCCCGATGAAAACTTAAAACTTCATATCGGTTATGTGGAGGATGTCATCAATGCCGTCTATGCGGTGAAGAATTCGGATTTTGATTTCATTGACAAGGAGAATATCGGCATGCTCGGCCATTCGCTGGGGGGCGGGGTCGCGCTAAGCATCATGGTGACCAAGCCGGACTTGATTAAGGCCTATGTCCTTTTCGCGCCCATGAGCAGCGATTACCGCGAAAATTTCAACCGCTGGATCTTGCACCGGAGAGAACCGAAGTTCGGCCCGCCGGCTACCGCTTTAAAGATCATTGAAAAATACGGCTCGCCGGAGGCCAACCCGGAATTCTGGGACAATATCTCGGCTAAAACCTTTATTGACAACGTAAAATCCCCGGTGATGGTGCATCAGGGCTTATCTGATAAGTCGGTGCCCCCCAAATGGTCGGACCAGCTGGCCCGGCTTTTTAAGGAGCATAAAAAAAAGATGACGCTTTATACTTATGAAGGCGAAGGCCACGAATTCATCAACCGCTGGCCGCTGGTGATGAAGCGGACGGTTGAATTCTTTGATTCTTATTTAAAGCCATGATGAAGAAGAAATACTGGTCGGCCCGAGTGACAAAGGAAAGCAATGCGCTCGATCTGGAAAGGGGCGTTTTTGCCAAACCCAACGCGCGGTCTATCGCACTCTCGCTGAAGCGTTCGGCGGAAATAAGCGGCCGGAAGAAGAGCGAACCTTTCCGCTCGGCAATGTCGATGCTTAATTTTTACATCAATCGCGCCGGCAAGAATTTGCCCGCGCGGCGCAAAAAGGTCTTAAACCAGGCCAAGGACGAACTGCGGCGGCTTTATCACCGGGCCTAAATTCGCAAGTAGGCTAATTGCCGGAGGACTTTTCGTTTTCCGCCACGAATTTCTTGATTTCCTCCAAACTTTCGAGGATCATCTTGGCCTTGGCTAAGCCGAAGGAAAAAGGAAATTTCTCGTCCTCGCTTCTTTTAAGCACCAGTATCGGCTTGCCTTTATATTCAGATCTTTCTACTATCATTGGTTTAACCCCTTTCTTTTTAACATCCGAATCCTACACTTAAATTGATTCCGCCGCAAGTGGCGAAATGCGCTTTAGGCGCGATGTGAATTAGAATTTAAGGTTTAAAAGCTATAAATTATTCTTACTAGGCCCAATTTACTGCCGCTAAAACCGGTGGGATCAAGGGTTGATCCCGGATTATATTCCGATCCATCAGGCCCACCCAGGATCATGCTCTCCAGGCTTAAGTCCACATTCTGCGAGATGTTGCGAGTATAAGAGGGATAGATCAGGAAACTTAAGTCGTTTAGGTTGGTCAAAACCGAAGCTTTAACGGTAGTTATCTCGTCTAAAATCTTATTCAGGCCAAAATATAAGTAATCCATCCCCAGCTGATTGACGCTTCCGGAAGCCAGCCCCGCCCAGTCATAACTGTTTTTATCTTTCTTCCCCAGTCCGTTGAAATAATATTCCAGATTCAGGCCTATTCCATTATCCAGGGTGTATTCCCACCCCAGCATATATTGAAGGACATTATTTCTTTTCAAGGCCGCCTCCCCCCGCACCCCCGCCCCCCACGCATCCCCCGAAAAATCCAGCCCCGCTTGAGAAGCGGCCTCTCCACTGTCCACATAACTTACGGAAAGGTCAAACAATCCCACATTGGTCTTAGCGCGGAGTCCTCTCTTGTCCTTTAACATATATCCATCCAACCCGCCGGCCGCACCCAAGGGAACTTCGACCCTCACCGCCTCAACATTGGTTTCCTCCTCTTCCTTCACCGTGAAGGAAAGGACGAAAGGATTAAAGACGTCGGTCGGATTCCAGATATACCCTGACCCCCAGGCGATGCGCTGTTTGCCGGCGGTCAAAGAGATCCGGGGAGAATAAAATTTAAAATAATATTTATCCCAGACCAGATGATCGAGGTCGGTGACCCCGGTGATCGGCAGGTTCTCGGACTTGAGCATGAAATAATAGCGGGGCTCAAGATGGAGCGTTGCCTGATCGTTGGGTTTATAATCAAATTTCAACCGGAGCCGGTTAACATCCCCCCAGGCCCCGCCACCACTCCCCTTCAAAACGCCTAAGACATCATTTTCATAATAACCATTAAGACCAATACTGGCATAAACCGGAATAACCAAGATACAAGAAACAAGATACAAACAAATTCCAATTTTCAAATTATTTAGTTAAATTCCCTTGCGTAAAGGTCTCCGGAGGCACATAAATATCAAACTGCGCTTTGGTGATGAACATCTCGGTTTTGGAATTTTGCCGCAATAAATTGCTCATGGTCATGTACATCGGATAATAGCGGCCTCCGATGCGCTTGATATCCCCCATGGTCATTTCCTTCAGTTTTTTCCCGGAGAGCGCGAAGAGATCCTCGCGCAACGGAATGAATCGTTCTTTGTCTACCCAGATCTTGCGTTCGTAATAGGTAACCTCCTTGACCTTGGCTACCAGATCGACAATGTAACAGGTGCGGTCAGCAATCTTTTCCTCACCAACGAGCGTGGCGGTGTATTTCGTAAGGAGCTTGCTGCTCTCCAGTGCGTCTTCGTAGCTGAAGTCGGAGCCCATCATCGACTGTCGCAGCATCGCCCCTGATATTTTAATTATCTTGTCGACTGACGGCAGGTACATCCACATGTTGTCCTCGATTTTCAGGTATTTGACGCCCTTATCGCGCGGTGGGGATAGAAACTCGGCATAGGCGGTATCCTGTCCCTTTTCATAGGAGATGAGCGTCTTTTCCCTGACCTCGGAATCCACATGGATCACCATCCGCGCCTCGGTCCGTGCGGTGCGGGAGGTCATGTTGGCATCGACCTTCTTTATTATTTCTTCACCCGTTATACCCCAGCACCCGGTCCCCAGTACCAAAAATATTAGAATTGCGATCTTATCTTTCATCCGACTCAACCTGCCCGTCCCGTATTTTGATCAATCTGCGCGCGTGCTCCATCACCTGCGGATCATGGGTGGAAAAGATAAAGGTGGTGCCTAGCTTCTGGTTCATCTCCTCCATCAGGTGGAGAATTTCGTGGCCGGTTTTGGTGTCGATATTGGCGGTGGGCTCGTCGGCCAGCACGTAATCGGGGCTCTTAACCAGCGCTCGGGCAATGGCCACCCGCTGCTGCTGGCCGCCGCTCATCTCGGAGGGTTTGCGATCAGCCAGCTCGGCGATCCCCACCTCTGCCAGCATATTCATGACCTTTTTCCTCCTGGCGCGAGGCCCCTCCTTTTTGAGCAGGATCAGCGGGAACTCCACATTCTCGAAAGCGGTCAGGACCGGAATCAAATTAAAGCTCTGAAAAATGAAGCCGATATGTTGGTTGCGGACCTCAGCCAATTGATCCGGGGACAGGGTGATAACATCATGTTCCTCAATAAATACCTTGCCGCCGGTCGGCTTGTCCAGACAGCCGAAGAGATTAAGCATGGTGGTCTTGCCCGAACCCGACGGCCCGGCGATCGCCGCAAAGTCCCCCTTTTCGATCGAGAGATTAATTCCCCGCAAAGCCGGCACTTCCATCTTACCCACTTTGTAATTCTTTACCGCATTCTCCATTTTTACTACTGACATAACGACGCCTCCTTTATTCCTTCATCGCTTCGGCCGCATCCAGCTTCGCCGCCCGCCTTGCGGGAAAGATCGACGCCAGAACAGAAAACAGAATTCCCAGTAAAAATCCGACCAGGATCGTCAGCCAGCTGAACTCCCCCCGGTAGACGTAAGCGAGCGGGATCTCGATATCTCTTATCTGCTTAAAAGCAGCGGTGTAATCGATCCCGACGGTACTGACATAGTAAGCGAGCAGCGTTCCGCCGGCAGCGCCGATCAAGCTGGCCATTGTGCCCAGGATCAAGGCTTCGAGCGTGATTAGCCGGCCGATCTCCCCTTCTTTCATCCCGAGCGCCTTCATCATCCCGATCTCCCGGGTCCGCTCCATCACCGCCATGAACATCGTGTTCAGGATCGTAAAGCTGGCCAGGAGGAGGATAAAGGCGTAGATCGCCCCGTAGAGGTTCTTGATGATCGTCATCATGTAGTATAAAAAGCCGTTCGCCTGCCAGGGCACAGCGGTCAGGCCAGCCGGCAATGTTTTCCCGATCCCGGCCGCGACCTGGACAGCTTTATCGGGATCTTTGATCAAAATGAATACCTCCGTCACCCGTCCGTCCATGTCGAGGAGTTGCTGGGCCTGGCCCAGCGAGAGATAGAAGGTCCGGTTATCGATTGAAGCGATCCCCAGGCTGAAGATCCCGGCGATCTTGAGATTCAAGCCCGAGAGCGACCCGTGAGCTGTCTGGGTGATGACTGTCAGGGTATCGCCGATTTTCAACCCCAGCTCTTTTGCCAAGCCAATGCCGACAATGGTTTCACTGGTCCCCGCCGCCAGAACCTTGCCGGAGACCATCTTTTGGGACAAGCCCAGGACCGCTTCTTCGCGCTGCGGGTCAATCCCGATCCCGAGCACCGGTTTGTTCTTCCCCTTGATATCCATCAGGACGCCGAATTTGATCCGGCCGGTCGCCAGTTTAACTGACTGGTCCTGCTCGAGCGTGTTGATAAGCCGCTGATAATCAGGGACCGTGGCGCTCAGCGGCAGCATCATCTCCCGTTTTAGATAATCGGTATTCAGGACCCGGATATGGCCGACCGAATTAGTAACGTAATTGTTGAACATGCCGACGAGGATCCCGGAAACGAATGTCCAGAGAAAGATCACGATCATCACCGCGAAGGCGATCGAGAGGCCAGTCAGGAACGATCGTCTCTTGTTCCTTAATACATTTCTCAACGCCAGTTTGAACATCTATTTCCTCAACGCCTCACTTGGTTCCATCCTCGACGCGACGAATGCCGGATAGAGGCTAGTCAGGGCGGAAACGATAAGACCGAAGACGAACGCGACCGGAAACATAATGAGGTGCCAGACGCCAACAAAATGCCCGGTCGTCCGGTAGCCGATCGGCCCCATCTGCCGCATGAATTGGCTGAAATCGATCCCGATCGGGACCATCCAGCCGCCGACCAGGAGCGCCCCGAGCAGGCAGCCGGTAATGCTGCCGAGCAGTCCGATCATCGTCCCTTCTAGGACAAAAAGCTTGACGATCTCCCCTCTTTTCATCCCCAATGCCCCCATCATCCCGATCTCTTTGACCCGCTCGAATGCCGCCATCAGGATCGTGTTGCTGATCCCGATCAAGGAGATCAGGACGATGGCGGAAAAGAGCACGAACGATCCCGTGTATTTAGCCTTGGAAATGGCCAGGACATCCTCGGCCAGGTCTTTCCAGGTGGCGATCTCCAGTCCCGGAATTTCTTTGGCGAGCTTACTCTTGAAGCTATCAACATCGTTAATGTCTTTCAGCTTGATATCGATCTCGGTGACCCCCTGCTTCAGATCAAGCGAGCTCTGCCCCACATCCAGCGGGATAACGACCGAATACCAGTCGATCTGCGGGTCTTCGGTCCGGAGGATTCCCTTGATCCGGAGATCAAGCGCCTGGTAAGTATCGTATTTTGTCCGCGCCAGGACGGTCAGGTAATCGCCGACCCCGACCCCGAAATCCTGCGCCAGCTTGTCGCCGATCAGCATCGCTTCCTCGGAACCGACCAGGAACTGCCCCTGCGCTACCGCCTGTTTAAGCTCAAAGACCGACTCGTCGTCGGCCGGGTTAACTGCGACCCCGATCGCCGGGATCTCGTCGATCCGGTCGGAAAGCATGATCCGGAAATTGACCCGGGAGGTGACCCCGGCGACCGCCGTGTCCCGGCGCAGTGCGCCAACGATGCTTTCCGGCGCCGTGATCAGCTTATCAAGCGGCAGATTATCCTTATCTTTCTGGTAGCCGAGCGAGAAGATCTTGACATGCCCGGTCTCATAATTGATGATCTTGGCGAACGATTGCGCGTCGATCCCCTGCAGCATTGAATCCGCCGTCAGCATCAGCGCCAGCCCGACGGCGATGGCGATAAAGGTAAAGAACGTCCGCCGGAAGTTGCGGAAAATATTCCTGAAAGCGAGCTTAATAAGCATACCCTTAAGAACCTCTTTTCCTGGCCAGCTTTTTAAGCTCCAGCAGGCCTATGAAGACCGCAGTAATCAGGGCGACCAGCGCCAATCTCTGCGGAGTAACCGCAGTGAGCTGGAGCCGGGCGCTTAATCCCGGCAGGTAAAGGCTGAAAAGCAGGAACATCAGAGCCGTCACCATCCAGAGATTGATGACCGGATTGCCAAAAACGCCGAGCGATAAAAGCGGTTCCTTATCCGAACGCGAGACATAGGCCAGGAAGATATGGGCGAAAATCCAGGCGGAGAAGGCCAGGGTTTGCGTCTCCCTGACCGGCAGATGCCGGTACATCGCGAAGAAATAGACCGACATCACCGCGGCAAAAAGGAAAAAACCCTTGACCAGGATGTCGCCGATCGTCCGGTTATTGAAGAGGTTCTCCCTGGGATCGCGCGGTTTGCGGTAATAAATGTTTTTCTCCTTCGGCTCGTAAACGAATCCGGCCGAGGCCGCCAGGTCCATGAAAAGCTCCAGCAGTATTATCTGGATCGGCGCGAACGGCATGGGAATGCCGAACAGCGCCGGCAAAAGGAAAATCAAAATCAGCGCGGTCTTGACGGAGAGGTAATACTTGACCCCTTTCAAGAGATTATCGAAAAATTTCCTTCCCTCGAACACGCCCTGGGCGATGGTGACGTAATTGTCGTCCGCCAGCACCACCTCCGCCGCCTCTTTGGCCACATCCGTGCCCCTGATCCCCATGGCGATCCCGATATCGGCCCCTTTGAGCGCCAGCGCGTCATTGATGCCGTCGCCGGTGACCGCCACCACTTCCCGATTCTCTTGCAGGGCTTTGACGATCCGGTATTTGTGCTCCGGCGTGGTGCGCGCAAAGACGGAAAACTTCCCGACTGTGGAACGGAGCTGTTCATCGCTCAATTTATCAAGTTCACTCCCGGTTAAGACTTTACCTTCTTCTCCGATAATGCCTACCTGCCGGGCGATAAATCCGGCGGTCAGCGGATGATCGCCGGTGACCATGATGGTTTTAATCCCCGCGCCGGCGACGGTGGCAATGGTTTGTTTTATCTCTTTGCGGGGCGGGTCTTCAAAACCGATCAGCCCGAAAAGTTCGAGCCCCCCCTCCAGCCGATCAAAGGCCGCTCCCTCCTCCCCTGCAGTTAGTTTCTTTCCGGCGACCGCGATCACCCGGCGGCCGTTTTCGGTCTGATTGAACAGCTCGTCGCGCATCCCGCCCGGAACCATAGCACACCGGGAGAATACCTCTTCCGGCGCGCCGCTTAAAAATATCCCATAGCCCGCTTCGCTCTTCCTGATGACCGACCGGGTTTTGCGCCCGTTCCCAAAATCCCTCTGGCGCAGGATGGCTGAGCCCGCAATATCGATCTTAAGCTCCCCCGCCCGGTTCTTTATTTCCTGATCCAGCGGGGAGAGAGAGAATTCGGAAAGTGAAAGCATCGCTTTCCCCAAAATCATCTTTTCATCATCAGGGTAAAGGAAAACGATCTTCATCCGGTTCTCGGTTAGGGTGCCCGTCTTGTCGGTGACGATCACGGTAGCGTTGCCCAGCGTCTCGGCGGCGTTAATCCTTTTGACCAAAAACTTGTTCTTCGAAAGCGTATAAGCCCCCAACCCCAGCACCATGGTGATGATGATCGGCAGTTCTTCGGGCACGGTGGCAAAGGAGAGCGAAAGCCCGGTTAAGAACATGATTTTGAAATCCTGCCCCCTCAACCAACCGACCAGCGGTATCAGGGCGGAGAAAAAGACCGCCACATAGACCAGTTTTCCCGCCAGCGAACGCATGGCCAGCTGCAGCGCGGTGCGCGGCGGCCGGACTTCCTTGGCGGTCGCGGCGATCTTCCCCAGTTTGGTGCTCGGCCCGGTAAGGATGACCCTGGCTCGCCCCTCGCCGTTGACAATGACCGTGCCGGCGCTGATCTCGTCCCCGTCCTTTTTTTCCTGGGGAAACGATTCGCCGGTTAAGGCCGATTCGTCTATCTGCAGGCCGATCCCCTTTTCCACCCGGGCGTCGGCCGCGACTTTGGTGCCCGTGGTCAAGACTAGCAGGTCGTCCGGAACGATCTCTTCGGAATCGATCTCCACTATCCGGCCGTCCCTGATCACCCTGCTTTTAGGCGCGGAAATCTTGGCCAGCGCGGCGATCGCTTTTTTGGCGCGATATTCGTTAACCACTTCCGCCAGCACCAGCAGGAATATCACGGTAAAGATGGTAACGGCGTCACCCAGTTCTCCCCACAGGCTGTAAAAGAAACCGACTACCAGCAGCAGCAGGATCATCGGCTCCGTCACCTCGTGCTGGGCAATGCCGAAAAAGCTTATCTGGCTGGGCTTAAATACTTGATTGGGCCCGAATTTAACCAGTTTTTCCCTGGCCTGGCTGGAAGTCAAACCGTTTAAGATATAATCCATGATCGGTCTATAATATACCTCTTTAATCCTTCAGCTTCAACCCCGGTTTATTCCCACACCAATGTTTTTGGTGTGGGAATTTATGATATAATAACTGTAGAAAGGAAAATTTTTTTATGTCTTATACCATCACTTTAATTCCCGGCGACGGCATCGGCCCGGAAGTTTCCGAGGCCGCCCGCCGCTGCGTGGAGGCCACTGGAGTCAAGATCAAGTGGGAAGTGGCCGAGGCGGGATCGGATGTAATAGAAAAATACGGCACTCCCCTGCCCCCCTCCACCCTGGATTCCATCCGGAAAAATAAAGTGGCTTTAAAGGGCCCCATCACCACTCCCATCGGCACCGGCTTCCGCTCGGTCAACGTGGCCATCCGCCAGGAGCTCGATCTCTACGCCTGCCTGCGCCCCTGCAAATCCTACCAGGGGGTGCGCAGCCGGTATGAAAACATCGATCTGGTGGTGGTCCGGGAAAACACCGAAGACCTTTATGCCGGAATTGAATTCGAAAAAGACCAGCCGGAAACCCGCAAACTGATCGAGGAAATCGAGAAATATTCCAAAAAGAAGATCCGCCCCGATTCCGGCATTTCCATCAAGCCCATTTCAGTTTCCGGCACCAAAAGGATCGTCAAATTCGCCTTTGAATATGCCGTAAAATATAAACGCAAAAAGGTAACCGCCATTACCAAAGCCAATATCATGAAATTCACCGACGGATTGTTTTTTGCCGCGGCGCGGGAAGTGGCCAAAAGTTACGAGGGGAAAATCGAATACGAGGAACGGCTAATAGACAACATGTGCATGCAGCTTACGCAGAAGCCGGAATTATACGATGTCTTATGCCTGCCCAACCTTTACGGCGACATCTTGTCCGACCTGTGCGCCGGGCTGGTGGGCGGCTTGGGGGTGGCTCCCGGGGCCAACTTTGGCGAAGGGATCGCGGTCTTTGAAGCCATTCACGGCTCCGCTCCCAAATATACCGGCTTAAACAAGGTCAATCCGGTCGCCCTTATACTTTCCGCGGTCTTGATGCTCGATTATTTAGGGGAGAAGGAGGCGGCCCAAAAATTAGAAAAAGCGGTAGCCCAAGTGATCGCCGAAGGAAAATCCGTAACTTACGATCTGAAACCCAACCGGGATGACCCGACCGCGGTGGGCACCCGCCAGATGGCCGACGCCATTATTAAGAAAATCCATGGATAAATTATTCGAAAAGATAAATCATGACCTGCAAAAAGCCATGAAGGAGCGGGACGCGGAGCGTCTCTCGGTCCTGCGCATGATGAAAAGCACAGTATTATACGTCAACGCGCGCGGCGACCTGCCCGACGCGGAAATTGTAAAAATCCTGACCAAATACGGCAAGGACCTTAAAGAATCCATTGAGGAATTTACCAAAGTAGGCAAGCTCGAAGAAGCGGGGAAAACAAAAGCTGAGCTGGCCATCGTTTCGGAATACTTACCCCCAGAGCTATCCCCGGAAGAGATTAAGGCCTCTGTCCAGCAGGTAATAGCGGAACTGGGCGCCACTTCCCTAAAAGAGATGGGAGGTGTCATGAAGGCCGTGATGAGTAAATGTCCGGGAGCGGACGGCAAGCTGGTAAATCAATTCGTCAGGGAAATCCTCAAGTAGGTTCGATGTGGATGATGACGTCGGTGACCCCGGGAACCCTGGTCTTTATTTCCGATTGAACCTGATGTGAAAGCCGGTGGGCTTCTTCCACGCTCATCCCTTTGTCCACGCAGAGGTGCAGATCCACATGGATATCGTCTTCCCTTCCCCGGGTCCTAATGTTATGGCAAACCTTTACCTTAGGAATGGACAGAACCACCTTTTCAATCGCTTTTCTATCCATGGCCATCCGGTCCACCAGCACGTCGAATACTTTTCTGGATATTTCAAAAGCGGCATACAGGATGAAGCCGATGATCAAAAAGGAGACCAGGGCATCCACGATGGGATAGCCGAGGCGAATGGCGATCAGCGAGGCGAAAACCGAGAAAGAGGTAAAAATATCGCTACGGGTATGGAGGGAATCCGACACTAAAATATCGCTCTTTAGTTTCTTCCCCTGGTTATGCTCGTAAGTCATGACCAGGTAATTTACGATCATGGTTATGATTATGACTATAAAGGTCATGACATTCGCTTCCGGAGCGGAAGGGCTTAAAAGCCGCCGGATAGCGGCCTCGCCGATCTCATAGCAGACCAGCAGCAGCAGCACCGTGATCCCCAGGGCGGTGAAACTTTCTATTTTTTTATGCCCGTAGGGATGGTCCTCATCCCGGGGCTTGGAAGCGGCATAAATCCCCACCAAGCCGATAATATTGGAGGCGCCGTCCGAGAAAGAATGGAAGCCGTCCGCCACCATAGAGATCACCCCGAAGAATAAGCCCACCAGTATCTTTGCCAGGGCCACTCCCCAGTTAAGCACCAGCACATAGATTAAAACTTTAACTATTTCCCTGAATCTATCCGCCATAATTCTAGGCATTATACCTATTTATATGTTAAAATTCAATTTATGAAATTGAGTTTGCGATGGAACCTGCGACTGAAGTCGCGGTTCCAACCACTTGCAGTTTTTAGAATAACTCTGCTAACTTTACTGATATTACCTATCCCCTTTATCTTTACCCAAACCACTTCCCTTATCCCTTCTCCCTCTACCCTTCCACTTAAAGAAAAGCATATCTCCAGTAGAGGGCTTTATATCACCGCCTGGTCCGCCCAATCGCCCAGAAAAATGGCTTACATCATGGATATATTAAAAAGACATCATTTGAATACTTTGGTGGTGGATGCCAAAGAGATGATCTCCCGCCCCCTGCTGGAGTTGCTAAAAGAAAAAAAGCTCAATGAAAGCTATAAAGTGGAGCCCAATCCCTGGCTAAAGGAATTGACCGATCAACTGCATACCCAGGAAGTCATCGTTACCGCCCGGTTGGTGGTATTTAAGGACGACCATCTGGTGCTTAACCGGCCGGACCTGGCCGTTTGCTTGTCCGATGGAGAAATTTACCGCGACCGCAAAGGTGGCCGCTGGGCCAATCCCTATTCTGATGAGGTCCGGCTGTATAATGCGTTGATCGCCGAATGCGCTGCGGCTTCAGGCGTGGATGAAGTGCAGTTCGATTATATCCGTTTCCCGGCCGAAGGCGACGCCCAGAATATCGTACTGCCCCATGCCAACGAAAAAACCCGGGTGGAGATAATCAATCAATTCCTGGCCGAGACCAGGAAAAGGGTTGAAAAATATAATGTTTCCCTGGCCGTGGATATTTTCGGGGTTACCGCCTGGCAGAGCCAATGGG
>Ga0315293_10002200_pt1 | contig 18858 bp, 15 predicted proteins | sample YL17G13_20_MG_FD_203071 | JGI IMG/M metagenome (GOLD analysis project Ga0315293, IMG submission 203071) | Sediment microbial communities from Yellowstone Lake, YNP, Wyoming, USA - YL17G13_20 | ecosystem: Environmental > Aquatic > Freshwater > Lake > Sediment | place: USA: Wyoming | collected... | reverse complement strand
AGCTGCGAAAATAGTATCTTGCCTGAATTCATCGGCCGTTTCCTTCCAAACCCCCTCGGAAGTATGGCCAATTCCGCCTTTCAAGTTCAAATCGATAAATGCCATTTTATACAAAAATCCCTTATCCACTACTCACTTACGGCAACCCCCTAAAGAAACGTTGGGACAGTAGTGATGAATTATTGTTATTTAAAATTGTCTTCTTCCTATTCGCTCGACTCTGTCCCGAGACACCCTTCCGCCTATTTTGTCTTGCTTACTTCTTTAGGATTGGCCTTCACCTGAGCCGCCAGCGAGGCTATTTTCTTCAAGAGGTCATCGATCCTGAAAGGTTTGAGAAGCACATCACACGGCCGCAAGGCCCTGATCTCGCTACTGGAATTTTCGAAGATGACTCCTGTTATGATCAGAACCGGGGTTCTAATGGAGGCCGCCCTGATCCGTCGAATAAGCTCGAGGCCGCTTATGCCCGGAATCCCGAGATCGGTAATAATCAAATCGTACTTGTTCGTGCGAGCCAGCTTCCAACCTTCCAGGCCTTCGGCGGCCAGAGTGACCGAATAGCCGTATAATTCCAGAATTTCATTTATGACATCACGGACGTCCGCTTCATCTTCCACGACCAGAACCGCGTATGCAGACATAATCAATCTCGCCTTCGCTTAATTTTCGAAAGGATATTCGTGATTTTCTCGGAGTCGTTGATAATCGATTCCATGCTGCTTTCGATATCATACAACATGCCGCCATTCGCCAGCTTATCGTCGCCATCGCCCGGCGCGCCTTTTCCTCTCTTGTCCGCCCCGGCCGCCGACAAGACCTGGTTCATTTGCTTGACAGTCTGCGTGGCCTGGTTGACGAGCTGCGAGAGGCGCTGGTTTAGCTCCACGCCGAGGTCCTGCCGATGAGCGATCTTAGCGGCGGCCACGGCGATATTCAAGGCCAGAAGCTGTATCTCTCCAGAAACGCTCTCGAGATACTTGAGGAGGTCTTCCTCGCTGCGTTTCTTGTCCATTATGCTCAATGTGCCAGAAGCTCCTTGACCTGGTTTTTGAGTTCATCGAGATTGGGTGATTTTACCAGATAAGCATCGGCCAGCCACGACGTGAAGTTGTTCTTATAAGTCGAGTAAGCCGAATTTAGAATGACCGGAAGATCGGATTTCTTGCCTCTGAGCCTTTCGAGAACCTGCAATCCGTCCAAAAGCCCCATTTTGATGTCGAGAATGACGAGATCGACGCTGCTGTCGGTTTCGATGAACTGCAGCGCTTCCTCGCCACTCGAGACCGAATGAGTCCTGTAACCCTCTCCCTCCAGCTCGCATTGATAAAGCGAACGTATATCTTCCTCGTCATCGACGATTAGAATGTTTTTCATCTCTCCTCCGCGCATAACGGCAATTCGATGTAAACCTGTAGTTTATTTTTCTCGTTGGTCGATACGCCGATTCCCCCACCATAATGTTGCAGTATTTCCAGTGCTACGGCGGTATCCTGGCTTTTTAGGTCCCCCTTGCTTTCGCGAAACAGCCTATAGAAATCTTCGGCAAAATTCGGATATTTATCAGTCCCCATTATGTAAATCAGTCCGGATTGCCCATTATCCCCCACTCTCACCAGCAAATCCTGCAAACCGCCGGCTATCTGCGAGGCCTTGCGAAGTATGGCCATCATCGCTTGATAGAAAAGCCCCTGGTCAATGAGGATTCGAACCTGCTGGGCCTTGGCATCGGCCTGTAGTGCCGGCAATTCGGTACTGGTCGGGCTGGCAAGCATGCCCAGGGCATCCTTCACTAAACCAACAAGAGGGAATCTTCCCTCTTTCTTCTCGCTTAAAGTCACCACACTTGAGAAGCGATCCAGGGCATGCTCGATTCGCGATACTTGTCGGGATATTATCTTCAGTACGTTCAACGATTTATCATCGGATGGGAGCTTTTTTAAGCTTGAGTTGGCGTAACCCCCTATTACGGTCAAGGGGTTTCTGATCTCATGGGCGACCTCGAGCGCCATCTTGGCGACGCTGGAGAGTTTCTCGGCTTTAACCAGATTTTCGCGCGATTGGATTATCTTCTCGTTGGCCTCTTTAAGACGACAAACCTGCTGCTCGAGTTTGCCATAAAGGCGGGAGTTCTCGATGGCATCAGCCGCGTACTTAGCGAAAATTTCCAATACGTTCAGGTCGGACTGCGAAATCGGCTTTTGGGTTATGAGGTTATCGGCCAAGAGGACTCCCTGTAGTTTGTCATGCGAAATGAGCGGTACGACCGCCATCGAGTCGGTGCCAAACCTTTCGACCAGGCGGTGGCTGCTTTCGCAATCAATGGAATCGGAGGTGGTTATGCGCGATCGACCTTCCTTGATCGCCCGGATGATGAAATTGTCATCGTCGGTCAACGGGATTTTCAGGGATGCCACCAGGCGATTGACATGGATGTCCTCAACGTTGCTGGACGTCGATTTATAAAGCCTTAATGTCTCCTCCAAGCTGAGTTTCCTTCGCGCCAGGTCCCGCCAGATGATTCCGGCTTCCTCGGGGGTCGAGGGGCCGGTGGCCAGGCAACCCCAGAGTTGGGTCCGCGATTCGTTTGAAAGGAGCACGAACCCTCTGTTAAAAGCCAACCCTGGTCCGGCTGTGACGCCCAGCAAGATGATGCGGAGGATATCGGAGAGGTTGCGGGTTTCGGCAAATGCCTTGATAACCTGGTTGATTATGTCGAGGATATAGATCTTGTGCTCGAGCCTGGCAGCCGAATCGGCCTCGGCTGTTCTGTCAAGCAGAAAGCAGGCCACCTCATTCTTGATATGATCAGGGCATGGGTAACAATGTAATTCGCAATGCACCTCGCCGAACTCGCGATAAAGCACATATCTCGCCATCGACGGCACGCCATCCAATGCGGCCCCGACAGCTCCACGTACCTCGATGGAATCCGATGGAATCAGCGGGCGAATGTCATCGGGATCGGAACCGATCAGTCGGCCCGCGAAGTTGTCACCCTGGCAGCGAAAATTCGAGATGCGCCAATTGCTGCCGAGCCGGAAGAATATTCCCGGCCTGGTTATCCGGGTCTGGTCCGTCTGCGCCGGCAACATCGTTAAATCTTTCCCAGTCTCCCCTGGGTTTGCAGAAACAGCCTATTTTCCGATTCCAGCCTCAACGAAAGGCTCCTGGGGTGATCGGACGGCTGTGGCGTCAATCTCTGCGCGAGTGCCATGATGTTCGAAGCTTCCTTATCGATAGCCTTCAAACGTTTTATTACCGATGGGCTGGAGCTCTTCATGGTCATCATTAGGAACTGTGCATTGCCGGCGATGATTGCCAGGGGATTCGTTATCCTCTGATTCAGTATGTTCGCCAGGTCCTCGGCCAACGGGGCCCTCTCAACAGCCGGCCTTTTCTTTCTTTCGGTATCCAAATCCGTCCTTAATCGCTCGATTTCCTCCTGCATCGCAGCAGCCGCCTCCTGGGCCTTGATGCGCTCGATGAGCAATGCGATAACAGCGCCCGCCGCGGCCACAATCTGGCAATCGCGTTTGCGATACGAATCGGGCTCATCATGCGAAAGATTGATGATCCCGCACGTTTCCTTGTTGAATATGATTGGGACAGAAAGAAATGACCTCGTATGTGTCCCGGCCTTCGATTTTCGGAGATTGTTCAGCATAATGGGGCGCTTGTGTTTTGCGACCCAGGCCGAGATCCCGCTTCCAAGCTCAAAATTGACGAAGTCGATCAGATCAGCCCGCCGGCCGATGTTGCAGATCTCCTCAAGCTTGCCGGATTGGCTCGAAAACATATAGATTGAAGCAGAACGGAAATCAATAATCTGGCCCAACAGCTTCAATATTTCTTCCACACGTTCCAGATTCGCCCCGGATTTCTGCACCAAGGAGGAGATTTCGCTTAGGATTTCAATTTCCTGTTCAGGACTTATTGTGGGTTTTCTGGATTCCGCCGACACATTACCTCCAATCAAACGATTCTTTTTCCATTTTTATCTTCTTCGAAATGAGAATTATCTTTTTATAATGGGTGTTAGCCTGTCGGCACGGCCTTCCTTGTTTCCCGGGCTTCATTGAAGACTATCCGCATGGCAATCCCAGTTTTGAAATCAGCGCAGGCAATATCGAGCAACGGCATCTTCACAGGAAAATGAGATGCAGTAATTCCGTTGAATAAACTCATCTGGTCAGCAAGCCCTTTTTGCGAAGTTCCACTTGCTGATTGTATATAAACTGCACAACCAGTTTTTGAAGGTTTTCATCGAATGTCCCTGCGCCAGGTGGCAGGAATTCATCGAAATGCTCGATGTCATGATCGCTGGAATTGCGTCTGGTGACGAATTCGGCCCCTACAAGGTATCCTTTCGCCCTGGAACCCTCGCATCGCTTGGTCACTGCCAGGATACCATCGAGAGTCTGGCGCCCTTTCAGCGTAAAACTCACTATAATGAACTCTTTCTCGGCAACCTTGACGGGGCTTTCGAATAGCACGCCGCCGGCCGAGATATTAAGCAGCGTTCCCGACAGATCCGGGCCGGGGTTATTCGACTTTGCGATGTCGAGAATCCTGAACTGCATTTTGCCGGAGAGGTCGAGCCTGACATATTTTCGCCTCTGGATCCGTTTGATTTCGGAGGTTTTCTCGATCCTCATCGTCCGTTCATCGCTTTCAAAGAGGTCCAGGATACTGGCCTTGAATGAATAGACGGCATCGCGCCTGCTGAATACCACTTCCACAGCATCTCCTTTGTGAAGATGAAATTCGCCGCTTTGCCTGAGCGGCATTTCGAGCACGTACGAGTCGTGTCTTATATCCTCGATCCGACTAGCGAATTCTGAGCGTTCTCCACAGTTTTCCAGTATCAACACTACCCTGTCCCACAACCCTGGCATTTCGCGATGGGCCATCGAGGATCTATGCATGTGCCACCTCTATTTGATGACAGAGGTCAAAACAGGAAGATACAATTGTGCAAATTGTGCAAAGAGATCTATGGAGCATTGTAGACACGCGAAAAGATGGAGGCAGGATTGCGGTTAATATTCCTGCTGAATATCGAAACATCATCTGATTTTTCCCCTCATGCCCGTCAAAACAGTCTGCATAGCATCTTTACTATCGGCACGGGTGTTTAATCCTGAATCGTGCGCGACGTTTCATCATGCAACATCACCCGTTGCGCTCGCTGCGCCGAGGCCGCCAGGACGCTCATTTCCGACGATGAAAATCCGAATTCCTCGGCAACCGCCTTGGAGGGAGCGCCGCTCTCGAGTTTGGCCAACGCCATCTTTACTTTGGCGCTGTAATCAGCCTCGCGTGAAACGGAAGACAATGGGATTACTCCGGCGGTTTCGGCCGATACCGCCTGGACCCTTGCAGCTGGCGTCGCAGGCAATTGCCCGACAATTAGGGCGTTCTCCGGAATTTCTCCTTGGCGCCTGTCGATAAATACAAGATATACAAGCACGCCCACCAGAACCGCGTTGGATACAGCCACTATCGTCAATATCATTGTTCCGCTCATAAAATCTCCTGATTATGCCACAAAATCAATTTTCGATACTTTGCCGTTCTCTTGATACCGGGGTTCGTCACCTTTCGACTCGTCTGCCTCTTGCGTGATGATTATCATACCGCCGCTTTCCGTCAATTCCGGGCGTATTTTCTAAGATCAGATGGCGAACTTATCCCTTATCATGCCTCGCAGACGGGTCACGGCCCTGGTATGAATCTGGGAAACACGCGATTCGGAAATCAGCATGATCTCGCCGATCTCCTTCAGGGTCAGTTCCTCATAGTAATAGAGGGATATGACGAGCCTCTCCTGCTCGCTTAAGCCGCTGATGGCGTGAATTAAGAATACTCTCAATTCGGTCTTCTCCATATCGTCGAGAACGTCGACCGAGGTCGAATTCTCGATTGTTTCGATGCGCGGCACCTGCCGGTTATCATCCTCGCGGCAGATGAGCTCATCGAGCGAAAGCAGAGTTGTGACGCTCACGTCTTTAATCGCGTATCGAAGATCCTCCGGTGATATGCTCAACGTCCTGGCAAGCTCAGTGTCCGACGGCCCCCGCCCCAATTCCCCCTCGAGCTTGCTTATGGCTTTGTCGATGTTTCTGGCTTTAGCCCTTGTCGATCGGGGTACCCAATCGAGAGCTCTCAATTCGTCGAGGATGGCGCCCCGGATCCTTGGCACAGCGAAGGTTTCGAATTTTACTCCGCGCCCGGGGTCAAAGTTATTGAAGGCCTCGATGAGCCCGATGACTCCGGTATTGATGAGGTCATTCAGCTCGACCGATTTCGGAAACCCGGCCGCCATTCTGCCCGCCACGTTTTTTACCAGGGGCAGATAGTCAGAGAGCAGCTTGGCTCGCATTTCGCAATTGTTGGTCTCTTTGAATCTTGTCCATGTTGCTAAATTGGCCATAACCCCGTCCTGTTTGATTATTGATATATCCCATTTATTATCGTCCCACTTTAGCGGACCCTCGAAATGCCGGCCTTATCGCCTTGGCTGCCGTTTCATTCTGCAACATGGCGATGGCTGCCAGATTCAGATGCCCTATCGTATCGAGCGAGCCTTCAGCCGCGTATTCGATACCAATCTCGATACCACGATTCAGATCTAGGCGCGGAATGAATCCAAAGTTGTGAAGCTTACTTACAGGAATTTGCCCGGCCAGGATATCGAGGCGGGTCTTAACTGAGGCCGCTTGCCTGGCCGAATCGACAAATGAGATGACGGCTCCGACTTTGGAGGCAATGCCCTCGGCGTTGAGCGACTTCAAAAGGTGGTATGACGAAGTCACGGAGGCGCCATCGGGCCTGGTGAAAAGCATCACCAGATCGCTCAATCCCGCCGCGAGCAGAGAAAGCGGATGGCCTCCTGAGGGCGGATCGAGAATCAGATAATCATATTTTTCTGTAAGTCTATCAGCCAGCCATACGATCTTCTTGAAATCGTCAATTGACGGATCTAATACGGGCGGCGGAAGACATGTAAGGATATCGTAATTCGTTTTGGAGTGAATGACGGCATCCTCGATATGTTCGTCAGTGTCGAGAAGAGCGGCGTATGAAGGAGATTTCTGCCTTTCGAGGCCAAGACCGCCCCACCCGAAGCAGAAGTCGAAGAGGAGCGCTTTTTGCCCCAGGCCCGCGAGGTGACGCGCCAGCCCGACAGCGGCTGTGGTTCGCCCTGTTCCCCCGACCCCCGAAAGAAAAGCAATTGTCTTTGCCCGCGATCGAATTACCAAGCTATTACCTCCGGCACGGACTCAGTCTGTTGGGCGGGGTTCGTTTCCGCCATCAGGAATGTCGCGAAGCTCTCGTGGTTTGACGGAACAAATAGCCCCAGCATTTCTCGGGACGAGCAGAGATATGAGCATTGTAAACCAAATTGTCGAAAGGCCACAATCAGGCCTGCGGCTTGTTTCAGAATCAAAAGGAATTTGTTGAATTGACCGACTGAAAAATCAGCTAACGACATTAACCTTCTCCATTCGAGGCCAATTGGAGCAAGGCGCATGCCGCCGGCCCGCTCAATGACTGACATATGTAACTTATTATCGCTTAGTGAATTATGCCGATGGTCGGAAATTAAGCATCAACATCGAAAACTCTTCTGGGAAAATTCTGCCCAGTTTCTGTTCAATTTTTTCCTGTTGATACAACAAGGAGGTCATGCAAAAAATCTGGTCGGCAGGACCGGCCGCGCAGTTGTCGTTGCCAGCAATTAGACTATAAGTGCTATAAATTTATATCGGAACTCTCGGGGGGTCGTGGCTGTGGCTGCGGCTAACGAATCAAATGCCGCCAGGTCTTTTTGTCGCCCCTGCCCTTGCCGTCAAATTCGCTTCTAGGGCTATGACTTAATGAATCTTTATCCATTTGCGTCACTTTATCCTGAATTATCTGTACCTCGAGAATCTTTACGCCAGCACCATCAAGGCCGATCTTCATGTCGGGTAGATGGGGACTCAGCATATTGTTGATATCAGGATGATCAGCGCCCATCAGGATCGAAACGCCATCATCCCCAAGGTTCAACCTGATATCCAGTGAGCCGAGCTCCTTTGGCTCGAGCTTAAACCTTAGTGTCTTGACATTCTTGTCTATCGCTTTCAATAGAATGTCCTTAATTTCAGCTATCTTGGCTTGCAAGGGGTTCCCGCTTCTTGTTAGATCGAAAGGCGCCTGCTTTACGCTCATATTTTTCGGGCTATACTGATCCGGCGCCACGGCCATCTCGAATTTTCCGCCGGGATTTGCTTGCCTGTGAGTGATGGCTTTTTGTCGGATACGGGGTTTCGGCTTGAGTTGGATCTCCGGTGCGGAATTGATGGGCCGCTGGGGAAATCGAGATGTCAATACACCCTCAACGATTTTTATCCCGGCAGCTTCGGACATATCGGTTTTAATCATGTCTCTTATATCAAACGTAAAATTTATGATCGGTTTCTGTATCAATAGATGATCGATATCAGCGCACGGGAATATGGCCTGCTCAAAATTCGCAATCTCAAGTATTATTGGCTCCGGGTATTTCGAAATGAGATTCATCAGTCGGCCGAGGCTCACAGTCTCGCCCCTCGATTGTCGCGACGGATCTTTAACATACACCCGTATCCGGTTATCATTTGTGGAGGACTTGAATATGTCGCGAATCTCGAAAGTTATGATCTTTTCGCCCTTTGCCGTTTTTTGGCGCACAATTGGCGCGGGCTCTTCAGCTTCGCACAGGCATACACGCGATTCCTGCTCGGCTACAGGTGTCGGTTCTGGGGGTATTTCGACAGGCAAATGAGTGCTCACCGCCCTGGTCTCTTTTGGAATGACCGGGTTATCTTGATTCTCTATTTCGGGCGGCACTGCAATGCTGATGGTCTCTCTTGAGTCCGACAGTATTACACGAATTATATCTGCGTTGGCATGAGTCTGCTCTTTCGACTCGATTGGGCAGGTGCCTGTTAAATAGGCGTTACGCGGAAATTCCCGGCTCTCCGAGTTGAACAGGCACAATGCGTTTATAGGCTGCAATTTCAAGTCATAATAATCGCAATCGGGCTGGGCCTGCAATTGGAACGGTACGGCTGCCTGGGCGGCAATGGGTAGAGTCGGAATTTCGGACAAATTGTTCATATCAATCCTATGTCAAACGAGCAATTGCTGTGCCATTGTTCTGATCGGGATCGGAAATGGCGCTAAACCTTTTGATAACTTTGAATTAAATTTCGAGTGGTTGCCACGGTCCTGGGACTGAGGAAAATGGGATCTGCAAATATTTCTTATGCCGAGGCAGAATTTTCCTTAAGGATTGAACTTGATTTTTCGGCATTATCCCTTATTATTAATTTGCGATTCTTCGCGCATCTTTGCATTGGTAACTGAGGACCCGACGCCAGCTAAATTTTTAGATCAATAGATGAATCATCAATCATTTACAGGAGAATTCATGCGCAAAAATACTATCGCGTTTTTGGCATTGTTGCTCGTTATAACATCCACAGCTTCTGCTGGCACGCTTGTGACACCTCTGGATGAAATGATCACCACCAGTGATCCCGGCCAAAAAATCGGAGTCATTGTCGCCATGGCAGATATGGTTGACAATAAGGCATTAAATGCAAGCCTTAAGAGTCGGTCAGCAACCCTGGCGGAGCGTCATTATGAAGTCATTACCGCGCTGCAGGAAAAGGCCACCACTACGCAGGGGCAGGTTTTGGCTGCTCTTGGCAATTTGGAGACCCAGGGAAAGGCCGAAAATGTCCGTAACTTCTGGATTTCCAACATGATCGCCTTCAGGGGAACACCCGACGCTATCAGGCAACTCGCTGAGAGAAGCGACGTTGACAGGGTCTATTTCGATTTCCCGATCGAAAACATCGAGCCGTTCCGCGGCGGCGATGCGCCCCCTTTAATTTCCAGCCATACCAATGGTCTTGACGTGATCCATGCCCCAGAGGTTTGGGCCATGGGATATACCGGCACCGGGCGGATCGTTTCCAATATCGATACCGGCGTTGATGGCACCCATCCAGCCCTAAGCGCCCGCTGGCGAGGCAATAACGGCCATCCCGCGAGCGAATGCTGGAAGGACCCGGTCCAGAATACCCCTACCCCGACTGACGATGGTCAACATGGAACGCACACTATGGGCACCATATGCGGCCGCAGCACAACGACCTACGACACAGTCGGCGTGGCTATCAATGCCCAATGGATTGCCGCTGGAGCAATCGATGATGGTTCTACTATTGCTCAAATTATCGAATGTTTCCAGTGGATTGCCGATCCCGACGGCAATCCCGGCACCACATCCGATGTCCCCGATGCGGTCGGGAATTCCTGGGGGTGGTCGCCCATCTATCATGGCGTGCCGCCCTGCGATAACACATTCTGGTCGGCGATCGATGGCTGCGAGAACGCCGGCGTTGTGGTGATTTTCTCTGCCGGCAACGAGGGGCCAGGCGCTAATACGCTTCGCACGCCCGCTGACCGCGCTACCACCTATTATAATGCTTTCTCGGTCGGCGCAATTAATGGGCATACGGCAGGATATCCAATCGCCTCTTTCTCCTCCCGAGGCCCTTGCTCGTGCGCCACGGGCGACATGGCGATCAAACCAGAGTGCGTGGCTCCCGGCGTCGACGTCTACAGCTCGATTCCCGGCGGTGGTTACGATGGCACTTGGGATGGCACCTCGATGGCATCGCCGCATATCACCGGCTCTGTGGCCATCATCAGGCAGGTTAATCCCAATCTCGATGTCGATGCGATCAAAGATATTATCCTGCGGTCCTGTGTGGACCTTCCAGCTCCCGGCAACGGCGAAGACAATTCCTATGGACACGGAGTTTTGAATCTCTATGCCGCAGTTCAATTAGCCATGACCGGATTCGGTTTTGCGGATGGTTATGTCAGAGACGCCGGGACTTTGGCGCCTTTACCCGCCAAGATGTCGGTTGTCGGCGCGGCCAACCAAACCAATGCCAATGGCTCCGGCTATTATATATTGGGTTTGGCAGCCGATACGACCTATACTTTAAGAGCATCGTATTTCGGCTATACACCTCTGGATCACAGCGTGGCCATACTGCCCAACGATACAACGTCGCAAAATTTCCTGCTTTCGCTGGCGCCATCAGCCATTCTGCAGGGGAATGTGACCGATATCGCTGGTACGCCAATCGCGGGAGCGATTGTCACGGTCTTGAATACTCCCATAGTTCCGGAAACGACTGATGCCAGTGGATTCTATCAATTCATGGCGGTACCCACAGGTTCCGTTTACCAGGTGGGCGCCACAGCCCCCAGCCATAGCTTCGATCAGGATTCCATATTTATTCAAAGCGGCACCAACGTATTAAATTTCGTCCTCTATTCGGTTGAATCGTTCGAATTCAGCAATGGAGGTTATATAGGTTCGGGTGTCTGGCAATGGGGCATACCGACGGCCGGACCGCCCGGAGCTCATTCAGGCACGAAAGTCTGGGGCACGGTTTTGAATGGCCAATACCCCAACAATGTGGACGATAATCTTATTAGCAGTAATTTCGTGATTAGCGCCCCCAACTCGCACCTGGAATTCTGGCATTGGTTCGCAATGGAGTCCAACTGGGATGGCGGCAACGTTTCGGTTTCCACGGACGGCGGTACTACCTGGAATCTGATTACGCCTTTGACTGGTTATCCAGACCCCAGCGTTTATGCATTAGACGACCAACCGGGATTTAGCGGTTCCAACGGCGCCTGGTCGATGGTTAGATTCAATTTGAACAGCTACCTGGGACATACAATCAAGATTCGCTGGCGTTTTGCGTCGGATGGTTCAATCATCGATTATGGATGGTATATCGACGATGTCGCCATATATGTGCCTGATCCACCCAATATCACATTCAATCCGACAACCTACAACGTTCAGGCGGCGCCGGGCCAGATCGAAATCAGGAGCCTCAATATCGGCAATACCGGTATCGGGACCCTTGATTACTATTTGTCCGCCATCACGAACAATCTTATTCTGGACAATGGCCGGTCAATCCCATTCAGCATTGCAACCAGAAAGCCAAAGCCGATTGACTACATTTCAATCGCAACAAAATCGGGCATGGCAGAGCAGCCGATTTATCCGCCAGTGATCGCTGGCCATGGCGGCCCGGACACCTATGGGCACGCCTGGGTCGATTCCGACGAACCGGGGGGCCCTCCAGCGACATATGTCAATATTTCCGGTGTGGGAACGCAGATATTCTTAAGCGATGATAATTACCTGGGTCCATTTGCGATCGGTTTCAGTTTCCCCTACTTCGAAAACAACTACACTCAGCTTTATATCTGCTCGAATGGATACGTTTCTTTTGGAAGCGGGTATGACTCCAATTTATTTGTCGGCATTCCAAGCACGGGCACACCGAACAACTTCATTGCGGCGCTCTGGGAGGATGTGAATCCCGGCGTCGGCGGCACGGTCCGTTACTATTTAGATTCGGCCAATCAGCGTTTCATCGTGAGCTATGATGACGTGCCATATTGGAGCTACGGAGGCAGCCTCGATTTCCAAATAATCCTATATGCCAGCGGCGAAATAGAGATGAATTATGGAACGCTCACTCCGGGCAGCCACAACCTCAACACCTGTACCGTGGGTATCGAGAATGCCGGCGGCACAGACGGTCTCCAGATCGCTTACAATTCGACATACATTCACAACAATCTCAGCATTAGCATTACCTCAGCATGGCTCTCGGCGGAGCCATCGGGCGGCAATATCGCACCCGGAGGAAACACCTCGGCAACGATCACCTTCGATGCCAGTAATCTTGATATTGGAACCTATACCGGCAATATCAACCTCGATTCGAACGACCCGGATACTCCCAATATTGATATTCCCGTAACATTCATCGTTGGCGCGGGCGGAACGCCTAATATAGTTGTATCCCCAGCCGCAGTCAGTGATACACTGGTTCAAGGGCAATCTGCAGTGCATGCTCTTAAGATTAAGAACACCGGGACCGGTACCCTGGGAATCACTTTTGCCGATTCGGCAACATGGATAAGTGTTCCTGGCGGGTCGTATTTCATATCGCCGGGCGATAGCATTTTCAGCAATATTACGCTTAATGCCACGGGAATGGCGCCTGGCACTTATTCCGGCAGAGTCTGGGTGAATTCGAACGATCCGGACCAGCCAGCCGTTAATGTACAGGTCACCTTGCTTGTGACACCTGTTGGCGCTCCGGAGATTAGCCTTTCCAGAATCGCCTTTGTCGATACCGTTTTGGAGGGCAATTCGATCATACGATATTTGTATATAGCCAATATCGGTAGCGCCACACTCCTTTATGGAGTACATGACAACCGCGCCTGGATAACTGCTATCCCCGATACGGGTAATGTGCCAGCATTGCAGACTGACACCATCGCTGTCACTTTCAGCGCCGCCGCGTTGACTCCCGGTTCATACGCGGGCCAGGTAAACATCAACTCGAACGACGCCGATGAAGGCTTGACGATATTGCCGGTGACCCTTCTTGTATTGCAGCCGAGCGCCGGGTGCAGTTACGTTGCCGGCGATATCAATGGCAACGGCACCCCCAACGGCATCGATGTAACCTATGGCGTATCTTTCCTTAAGGGCGGCGCCGCCCCACCGGATACCTGTTTCGACTGCCCCGCAGTCGGAGAGGACCTCATGGCGGCCGGCGATGTCAACGGCAATTGCGCCTTTAACGGCATCGATATCACTTTCTTCGTCGCTTATCTAAAAGGAATGCAACCGGAATTGCTTTTTTGCCCCGATTGCCCTCCGGCAAGAACTGAGGCCCCGGCCATAATTAAGGCGGGGACTCAAACGAGGTCGATCGACAGATAAATTCGATACCCTTAAACAAAGCCCCCTTCATTGGAAGGGGGCTTTTTTATTATTGGTTATATTCAAAGCTCTAGAATATCAATTTTGCTGATCCTGATGCCCGCAAAAGCAAGTTTTCTCAGCTTTTGGCTAATACTGAGGCAATCGCGGCTACATTGACGATATCATCAACCAAGCATCCACGGGAGAGATCGTTGGCCGGCTTGGCGAGGCCCTGGATAATTGGGCCGATTGCCTCAGCGCCCGCGAACCGCTGGGTGAGTTTGTAACCGATGTTGCCGGAATCGAGATCGGGGAATATTAATACGTTGGCATTCCCGGCAACCTTGGAATCGGGAGCCTTACGCTTAGCTACTGATGGCACCACGGCGGCGTCGAGCTGAAGTTCGCCGTCGACAGCCAGATCGGGCGCCTTCTGTTTGACAATCTCGAGCGCCTTGAGAACCTTATCTATCCTGTCATGCTTGGCAGAACCCTTCGTCGAAAACGACAGCATCGCCACACGCGGCTCCTGCCCGACCAGTTTCCGCATGGTATCTGCCGATGAGATCGCCACTGAGGCCAGCTGATCAGGATCGGGATCGGGCAAAACCGCGCAATCTCCGAATACGATCACCTTATCGCGTTCACCCTGGAATTCGGGCAGGACCATCAGGAAACAAGAAGAAACAACATTGATTCCTTTGGCCAGTCCGATTATCTGGATGGCGGCGCGAAGAACATCGCCGGTGGTGGAAAGCGCTCCCGCCACTGATCCATCGACCCGCCCGTGACGAACCATCATAGCCCCGAAATAGAGCGTGTTTTTCATTGCTTTTTCGGCTTCCGACGGAGTCATCCCCTTTTCCTTGCGAAGGCGGTAATAGTCATCGGCGTAATAATCGAACATCGAATCAGAATTGGGATCGACCACCTCGATCTTATCGGGCCTGGCGTTAAATTTATTGCAGACCTTCCGGATTTCGTCGGCGTTTCCCAACAGCACTGGGGTACAAATCCCCTCCGAAAGCAGCTTCTTTGCCGCCTGAACAGTTCTTTCCTCGCTGCCTTCCGGCAGAACTATCCTTCCTTTTAGTTTCCGCGCTTTGTCCTGAATGCTTGTCATGATATTCATCTATATCCTACTTTCAAGAGCCAGGGGCCCGATTATGACCCTGTGGCCGCTTTGCGAGCCTTCGGCTCAATCACTCCTTGTGAGATAGATATGCATGTATGAAATCATCAATCTCACCGTCCATCACGGCGTTAACGTTCGACGTTTCATATTCGGTGCGATGGTCTTTCACCATCGTATATGGCTGAAAAACATAAGACCTGATTTGCGAGCCCCACTCGATTTTCTTTTTTGAGGCCTCGATCGTCGCCATCTTGGCGCGCTCCTCCTCCAGCGCCTTCTGATAAAGCCTTGCCCGCAGGACCTTCATGGCCGATTCGCGGTTCTTGTGCTGGGAGCGTTCGGTCTGACACTGCACCACGATTCCAGTAGGGATATGGGTGATCCTGACCGCGGATGATGTTTTGTTGACATGCTGCCCGCCGGCGCCGGAGGCCCTGAAAGTATCGATTTTCAGGTCGTCGGGCTTGATTTCGATGTTGATATCCTCGTCGGTCTCAGGGTAGATGAAGACGGAGGCGAACGACGTATGCCGGCGCTTGTTGGCGTCAAAAGGGGAAATCCTCACGAGGCGGTGAACGCCCGATTCCGATTTGAGGTACCCATAAGCGTGCGGGCCCTTTATTTCAAGCGTGGCCGACTTAATGCCAGCCTCGTCACCGGACTGATAATCCATCATGTCTGTCTGGAAGCCATGATTTTCTGCCCAGCGAAGATACATGCGGAGAAGCATGCTTGCCCAATCCTGTGACTCGGTTCCTCCCGCGCCAGGGTGGATCGCCAATATGGCGTCCTTGGCATCCTCCTCATTCGAGAGGAAACTCTGGAATTCGAAATCATCGAGCTTCCGGGCGATCACGGCCAGATGAGAGCCGATTTCCTGCTGCATTTCCGAATCGCCATCGGCCAGCGATAGGCTCAAAAGCTCGGCCGTATCCTCAATTTCCTTTTGGAGGTTTTCCCAATCTGCGATTGTTTTCTTGGCGATATTGAGCTTTTTCAGTATCGATTGGGCTTTCTGGTTGTCGGCCCAGAAATTGGCGCCCTGCGTTTCCTTCTCGAGATCGGCAGCCTCGCTTCGAAGCCGATCTATCTCAAAGATACCCCCGAAGTTTATCTAGACGCGATTTGAGCTCGCTGACATCAACAGTTGTTTCCATCTATTCCTTCTTCACTATTTTGAAATAATGTTTCTTGCCAATTTTTATAATTACGCTATCAGCAAAAAAAACCTTATCGGATAAGTGATAATTTCTATCTGTAATTTTCTCTCCCTCAATTTCCACAGCCCCCTGTTCAATTAGCCTACTGGCTTGACTTCCAGAAATGGTTATTCCTGAAGCTTTAATTATATTGGGTAGCCACGTATCCTGTGGCGAATTCCAATTTATTGGTATAATTGGAATATTATCTGGCACCTCGCGCTTCGAAAATTGCTTTTCGAACCCCACCTGGGCAGCTTCAGCGGCCCCCGGGCCATGATAGATTTCCACAAGCCTTCGGGCCAGCCTCTTTTTCAAATTCATGGGATTGATATCAGGCTGCTCCAGTTGGCGTTTGACCTCCTCCAATTCGTGCGCATCGACATCGGTGGACAGCCTGAAATAATCGTATATCAAGGTATCAGGTATGGACATCGTCTTGCCGAACATCTGATCCGGCTCATCGCAAATGGCAATATAGTTGCCAAGCGATTTCGACATCTTCTCAACCCCGTCCGTGCCGATAAGAAGCGGCATGGTCATGACCACCTGGGGCTCCTGCCCATACTCTCGCTGCAGGTCGCGCCCCACGAGGAGATTGAATTTCTGATCCGTGCCTCCAAGCTCAACATCAGCCCCAATCGCCACCGAATCATACCCCTGCACCAGCGGATACATGAATTCGAGCATGCTTATCGGCTTGCCCTCGCTGTAACGCTTGGCAAAATCGTCTCGTTCGAGGATTCGGGCCACGGTATATCTTGACGTTAAGGCCAGCACGTCTTCGAATTTCATCCCGGAACACCAGCGGGAGTTGAAATCAACGACCGTTTTCTGTGGGTCGAGAACTCTGAATATCTGGCTCTTGTAGGTCTCTGCGTTTCGCTCAACGTCTTCGCGTGTCATGGCTTTGCGTGTAGTGCTTCTGCCGGATGGATCGCCGATCATGCCGGTGAAATCGCCGATTAGAAATACGACAGTATGTCCGAGCTCTTGGAAGGTCTTCAACTTACGTATGGAAACCATATGCCCTATATGCAGGTCGGGTGCAGTAGGGTCAAAGCCCTGCTTGATAACAAGCGGCTTGCCGGTCTTATACGATCTTTCAAGTTTCTCCGAGAGCTCCTGCTCGCGGATGATTTCGACTGCGCCGCGTTTTATAAGCTCAAGTTGTTCTTGCGGTTTTAAAATCGCCAATTGGAACATACCTCCCTCAAAAATGTAAAATTAATTATTATATGATCTTATTGCAAGCAAATAGTGGCGATTTACCTTGACAGCCATCCTCCGGATACATAATTGAAATATTATGTCAAGCTTATTGAAATATCGACCGCGCGGCCGCTCAAAATCGGTTTATATCGGCCTCGCCTTGCTGATTTCGACTGTAATCATTGGGCTGGTTTCCATCAGCGCCTTTGAGCGCGATCTGCCGTCTCTGGCACAACTTCATGACATCAGCCCCAGCCTCATAACGAGAGTATATGATCGAAATGGGGTACTACTCAAGGAGTTTTACAACCAAAGGCGAATCCTGGTGCCGTTTGATAAGATGCCGCCTTACCTTATTGACTGTCTTCTGGCTACGGAGGATAGAAAATTCTACAGCCACTGGGGGGTCGACATCAGGCGCATATTCGGGGCCACAATGCATAATGTCATGAATCTCAGCCTTACTCGCGAGGGGGCCTCGACCATAACCCAGCAGCTCGCCAGATCGCTATTCCCCAAGGTCCTGTCACCTGAAAAAAATTATTTCAGGAAAATAAAGGAGGCGTTAACCGCCGTCAAGATCGAGAAGACCTATTCCAAAAATGAGATCCTTCAGATGTATCTGAATCAGCATTACTATGGCAGGGGCGCCTATGGTATCCAGGCCGCGGCCCAGGTCTATTTCTCCAAAGATGCCTGGGATTTATCGATCCAGGATTGCGCTGTGTTGGTCGGGCTCCTCAAAGCGCCGAATAGATACTCACCCATTGAGCACCCTGACCGGGCGCTGACGCGTCGCAATATCGTTTTCAACTCACTGATTGACTATGGCAAGATTTCCGAGGCGACAGCCGACAGCCTGAAACAATTTCCCCTCGACATAAGGCCCAATCAGGGGAATTTTGGCGAGGCCCCATATTTTACCGAGCTGGTGCGCCAGTATCTCTATGAGACATTCGGCGAGGAGGGTTTATATGCATCGGGATTGACAATTTATACAACTCTCGATGCCGGAATGCAGAAGGCTGCCGAACAAGCGCTGGTCGCCAAATTGGATGAAATACAGATGGAGACCCAAAATCGCTACGGGATTAATGATCCCCTATATACTATGGTTGCACCCGATACGACCGGGCATGATACCAGGAAAAGAGTTTATAAGCAAATTCAGGGTTCGTTGCTTGCCATCGACAACGAGACCGGCGGTGTGCTGGCGTTTGTCGGGGGGCGCGATTTCGACAAGAGCAAGTTTATCAGAGTTACACAGGCATTGCGCCAGCCGGGGTCGGCCTTTAAGCCTTTTGTCTATACCACGGCCATCGATAATGGATTTTCGCCTTCCGACCTCTTTCTCGATTCTCCGATAGTTCTCACGGTCGGCGGCGAGGAATGGCGCCCCGATAATTTCGATCTGTCTTTCAATGGTGAAATGACACTTCGGG
>Ga0315293_10002196_pt1 | contig 18867 bp, 17 predicted proteins | sample YL17G13_20_MG_FD_203071 | JGI IMG/M metagenome (GOLD analysis project Ga0315293, IMG submission 203071) | Sediment microbial communities from Yellowstone Lake, YNP, Wyoming, USA - YL17G13_20 | ecosystem: Environmental > Aquatic > Freshwater > Lake > Sediment | place: USA: Wyoming | collected... | reverse complement strand
CGCATTGTTCAAAGTTCCCAAAGTTATCGAATAATTGATCTGCCCACGAGGAATTAAGTGTGGAACTTTTTAGTCTTACCATCGATCAAGCTCACCAATTGCTCAGCAAGAGAGAAGTAACCTCCCAAGAGCTCACCGCATCAGTCTTTAAGAGAATTGAATCCGTTGAAAAAAAGATACATGCCTACATTACCCTCACTCAAGAACTAGCTTTGGAACAGGCAGGGCAGGCCGATGACCTGATCAGGCAGGGTAAAGGGAATACGCTCACCGGAATCCCCCTGGCGATAAAAGATATTATGTGTATTAAGGGAGTGAGAACTACCTGCGGATCAAGGATACTTGAAAACTTTATTGCTCCCTACGATGCAACCGTGATTAAAAAGTTAAAAGAACACCATGTGGTAGTGGTAGGACGCACCAACCTAGATGAATTTGCCATGGGCTCCTCCACAGAAACATCTCACTTTGGCATCACCCGAAATCCATGGAATTTAGAAAGGATCCCCGGTGGTTCAAGCGGTGGTTCAGCTGCCGCAGTGAGCGCAGATGAGTGTCTGGGCGCGCTGGGTACTGATACAGGAGGTTCCATCAGGCAGCCCGCAGCCTGCTGTGGGTTAGTAGGTTTGAAACCCACCTACGGGAGAGTTTCTCGTTTTGGTTTGGTGGCATTTGCCTCCTCTCTCGATCAGATTGGACCAATGACTAAAGATGTGAGGGATGCGGCCCTCCTCATGAACGCCATTGCTGGTTACGACCCTCTTGACTCCACCTCCCTACCCATTGCTGTCCCTGACTATACCCAGGTGCTGGGCAGGGAGGTAAAAGGTATGCGTGTGGGTATTCCAAAAGAATATTTTATCGAGGGGGTGGAAGCAGAGGTTGACGCATCAGTGAAAGAAGCCATTAAAGTATTAGAAGGATTAGGGGTGGAGGTTAAAGAGCTCTCTCTTCCCCACACCGAATATGCAGTCGCCGTCTACTATCTCATTGCCCCCGCAGAAGCCAGTTCCAACCTCGCCCGCTATGATGGTGTACGCTATGGATACCGATCTAAGGAGAGCACCGGGCTCTTGGATATGTACCGTTGCTCTCGCTCAGAGGGATTTGGCACAGAGGTAAAACGACGCATTATGTTGGGAACCTATGCCTTATCTGCAGGATACTACGATGCCTACTATAAGAAAGCCTCTCAGGTAAGAACTCTCATCAGACAGGATTTTGAAAAGGCCTTTAACAAATGTGACGTCATCATCACCCCTACTGCCCCTACTCCCGCCTTTAAACTCGGTGAGAAGATAGATGACCCACTCAAGATGTATCTCTCCGACATTTTCACCATACCTGCAAATCTCGCAGGTATTCCAGGCATCTCTCTCCCCTGTGGATTTACCAGTGGTGGACTCCCCATTGGTTTCCAGATCCTCGCTAATGCTTTCCAAGAGGAAATGCTGCTCAAGGTTGCCCACGCTTATGAACAACACACTTCCTGGCACCGGAAAAAGCCTGAGTGGAGCCAGTGATGATCACTCACTGTACCTTTTTTATTCAACAATGCCACCCATCTCTCCTAACTAAATAATTTTCTTGACAAAAATTAATGAACTTGGTAAAAAGTTATCTACTTTTTTTAGATAAAAATTGATGGTCTCGAAAAAGTCAAAATTAAAGGCACGTAGCTCAGGGGGAGAGCGCTACCTTGACGCGGTAGAAGTCGGCGGTTCGAAACCGCCCGTGCCTACCACCCTTTATGTTTCTCATAGTGGTTTATGGTTCAACAGTTTGGTTTTTCAACACAAAAGGCATCATAAAGAACTCTCTTTGTGGTGCCTTTTCTCTCTTTTATAAGAGGCACACTACAACCTTTTAAAAGCAATGTCACCACAAGAACTGGTCAAAGCTACTTTTGCTGATGGGTACTCAGTAACCTACCTGAAGGGAACCCCGCTTGCACAAATTATTGAAGACAAGGGGAATTCCCTAAAGCCTCCTATTGCGGTTAAAGTCAATGGGAACGCGCAGGATCTCAGTGCACCTCTGCTGGAAAACGCCCAGCTTGATCCCATCAGTGTTGAATCAACAGAAGGTCAGGAGATACTACGGCACACCACCTCCCACATCATGGCTCAAGCAGTTCAGGAACTCTACCCGGGAGTCAAGATAAGCATTGGGCCTTCCATTGAGAAAGGCTTTTACTATGATTTTGATTATGAGAGGGCTTTCACACCAGAGGACTTAGACAAAATTGAAGCTCGCATGAGGGACATTATCTCTCAAGATATTCCTATCCAACGGAAAGTCCTCTCCAAAAAAGAAGCCCTTACCTTTTATCAGCAGCGAGGCGAAGTGTATAAAGTAGAGTTGCTCAATGAAATTCCTGATGAGCATGTTACCGTATACTCCCAGGGTACCTTCACTGACCTTTGTCGGGGTCCCCACCTCTCCTCTACTGGCAGGGTAAAGGCTTTTAAGTTAACCAGCGTCGCGGGGGCGTACTGGAGAGGAGACGAACATAACAAAATGCTCCAGCGAATCTACGGCACCGCCTTTGCTAATCCAGAAAAACTCAGCCAGTACTTACACCACCTGGAAGAAGTTAAGAAGAGAGACCACCGAAGGCTTGGTAAAGAGCTTGAACTCTTTAGCATCAACGAAGAGGTGGGTGCAGGACTTATCATCTACCATCCTAAGGGGGCACTGTTGAGAAGGCTCCTCGAGGACTTTGAGGTACGAGAGCACCTCAGGAGAGGATATCAATTGGTAAAAGGTCCTCAAATTCTGAAAGTAGACTTGTGGAAAAAATCAGGTCACTTAGAAAACTATCGAGAGTATATGTATTTCACAGAAGTTGAGGGACAGAAGTACGGGCTTAAGCCGATGAACTGTCTCGCCCATATGATTATCTATCAATCTACCATTCGAAGCTATCGAGATCTCCCCCTACGGTACTTTGAGTTGGGCACCGTACACCGTCATGAGCGGGCTGGGGTACTTCACGGTCTCTCCCGAGTGAGAGAGTTTACTCAGGATGATGCCCACATCTTCTGTGCCCCGGAACAACTAGATCAGGAAATCAAGGGCATCATCGATTTTGTTGCCACGGTAATGAAGATTTTTGAGTTTGAGTTTGAAATGGAACTGAGTACCCGTCCTCCCAAATCCATCGGTACCGACCAAGACTGGGAAAGGGCAACCTCAAGCCTTCGAAGGGTTCTCGACAACAATAACTTTTCTTATCAGATCAATGAAGGTGAGGGGGCATTCTACGGTCCCAAGATAGATATTACCCTCAAAGACGTACTCGACAGAAAATGGCAGTGTGCTACTATCCAGTGCGACTTCTCTCTGCCGGAGAGATTCGATTTAACCTATAGTGGGAAAGATGGAGAGAAACATCGGCCGGTGATGCTCCATCGGGTAATACTGGGTTCGCTCGAAAGATTTATGGGGGTACTCATAGAACACTACGCAGGTGCCTTTCCCACCTGGCTTGCACCGGTCCAAGCCACCATCCTCACCATCAATGATACCCACATACCCTTTGCTGAAGAAGTGTTCGCTCAGCTTACCTCCCAGGTCATTAGGGTGGAAAAAGATTTCAGGAATGAGAGCTTAAAATTGAAAATCAGAGATGCCCAGCTGCAGAAAATCCCCTATATGCTGGTAATCGGCGATAAAGAAGTGCACACTGCGGGGGTATCTCCCCGACACCGCAGCGGCAAAGACCTGCAGTTGATGTCTCTTAAGGAATTTATCACTTTCATTACCCAGGAAGCTCAACTTCCACATTTACGCACATAACTCACCGAGGTGATGAGCACTACCATAAAAAAATGTAGTAACCAATAAGGAGGTGAAGGCTATAGCAAAAGAGCTACGAATCAATCAGAAGATCACCAATGAACAAGTGAGGGTAATAAACTTTGAGGGACAACAGATAGGGATCGTCCCTCTGTCTGAGGCGCTGAGAATGGCACGTGAGGAAGGTTATGACCTAGTAGAGGTATCACCAACCGCCAGCCCCCCGGTGTGCCGGATTATGGACTATGGGAAAGTTAAATACCAGCAGAGTAAAAAATTCCATCCGTCAAAAAAGAAGCACATTCACAGTGTCACCCATATCAAGGAAATTAAATTACGACCTCATACAGAGGAGCACGACCTTCAATTCAAGATGCGTAACATCAAAAAGTTCCTCAGTCACGGAGATAAAGCCAAAATATCGCTAATCTTTCGAGGGAGGGAAATTGCTCATCCCGAGCTGGGGGAAGCAATATTAAAGAGGGTTATTGAGGAAATACAGGATAGTGGTGTTGTTGAACAACCTCCCAAGCTTGAGGGGAGAAATATGACAATGCTGCTTGCCCCCAAAAGCTGAACGGTCATTCCCCCTGGTGATCCTTCTACTAACGAAGAAGATAATGCATGCTACTACACAACTCTGAGTGAGAAAGGTAAAGTTATGCCTAAAATCAAAACAAACAGAGGTGCTGCGAAACGATTTGCGTTAACCAAAAAGGGAAAGATTAAGAGGAAAAAGGCTTACGCAAGTCATCTTTTAACCAACAAGACAGCAAAGAGAAAACGATTCCTTCGGAAAGGTGGATTGATCGATACGGTTGATGCGAAAGGTATCCGAAGGTTACTTCCTAATCTTTAAAATGATACATTATTAAGAAAGGATTGCGACACTATGCCGAGAGTCAAAAGAGGAGTAAGCGCGCGAAAGAGGAGAAAAAAGGTCTTGGAACTGGCAAAAGGCTATCAAGGAGCCCGCAGTAAGCTCTATCGCAGTGCCAGAGAAACAGTTGAGAGGGCTCTCAACTACGCCTATCGAGATAGACGGGTGAGGAAAAGAGATTTCCGCAGCTTGTGGATCTGTAGAATTAATGCGGCCGCGAGACTTAATGAGCTCACCTATAGTCAATTCATCAAAGGTCTCAAGAAAGCCCAAATCCTCATTGACAGAAAACTACTGGCTGAGCTCGCCGTGTCAGAGCCCCACGTATTTTCTAAGATTGCTACCGTAGCCAAAGAAAATATATAAGTTTCTCTCCTGCGACCCATTACACACTTATGAAGGAAGAGCTCGAGCACCTATCTGCTGAAGCTGAACGCGCCTTAGCAGCAGCACAAGATAAAGAGCAACTGTTGAGGATCAGAACCCAGTTCTTGGGTCGGAAGGGAACACTTACCCTCCTGATCAAGCAACTAGGAACACTTCCTGAAGAAGAGAAGCCCCTGTATGGTCAACTCATCAATCAGTTAAAAAACTCCCTCGAACACCGTATCGAACAACGGCTCTCCGCACTTAAAGAACACGAGCAACAGGAATCCCTGCTCAAAGACACCCCTGATATTACCCTCCCGGGCAGGAGATGTGCGGTAGGGAAAACGCATCCCCTCACTCAGGTCATTAGGGAGATTACTGATATTTTCATGAAGATGGGATTTCAGAGTGCAGAGGGTCCAGAGGTGGAACTTGACTTCTACAATTTTGAGGCCTTAAATATCCCCAAAGACCATCCCGCACGGGATATGCACGATACCTTTTATATCACTGATGAGGTCTTATTGAGAACCCACACCTCTCCTGTACAGATCAGAACGATGGAAAAGCTCAAGCCCCCGGTGAGTATCATTTCTCCCGGGAAGGCTTATCGCCGCGATTCGGATGTCTCCCATACTCCCATGTTCCACCAGATAGAAGGTTTCATGGTAGGTAAAGGCGTCTCCTTCAGCCACTTAAAGGGAGTCCTCACGGTCTTTGCCCAGCAGATGTTTGGGGAAGAAACTGCCACCAGATTTCGCCCCAGTTTCTTTCCCTTCACCGAGCCTAGTGCAGAGGTTGATATACAATGTGTGATGTGCAGAGGCAAGGGGTGCAGAGTATGTGGTGGTTCAGGGTGGTTGGAAATACTGGGATCGGGGATGGTACACCCTACCGTATTTAAAACCGTAGGGTACGATCCTCTTCAGGTGAGTGGATTTGCCTTCGGTATGGGGATTGAGAGGATAGCCATGTTAAAATATGGCATTGATGATATTCGGTTATTCTTCGAAAATGATCTGAGATTTTTAAGGCAGTTTTAGCACCCCCCCTTTCATCACCCTCCCTCGTGATGATACGGTGAGGAGTAGTGCAGGAATTTCAGGTTTTAAAAGGGCCTCCCCCTATGCAGATAAGTTTCAACTGGCTGAAAGAATACGTTGACATCAACCTTGATCCCTACGTCGTAGCCAATCTTCTCACCATGGCAGGAAGTGAAGTGGAAAGGGTGGTCAAGGTTGGCACGGGGCTTGAGGGGGTGGTGGTCAGTCAGATTACCTCCGTCACGTGTCATCCTCACGCAGATAAGCTCTCTCTCTGCACCGTTGACTCAGGCAGTGGCACCCTCTCCATTGTGTGTGGGGCATCCAATATCACACCAGGTGATAAAGTCCCTCTTGCCCTGGAAGGGACACGACTCCCTAACGGGACTATCATCAAACCGGTGAAAATCCGTGGTGAACATTCTCAAGGAATGCTCTGTTCTGAGGTTGAACTGGCGTTGGGCAATGACACCTCGGGTATTATGATCCTGCCGCCCCATCTGAAAGTGGGACACCCTCTCGCTTCAGCCCTGACCCTTGAAGACTATAGCATTGAAATTAATTTAACACCCAATCGACCCGACTGCTTGAGTGTCATCGGTATTGCCCGGGAAATCGCAGCAATCACCCATCAACCCCTCCGCATCCCTCCCCTTAACCTTAAGGAAAAAGGGATCGATACCGCTCAGCTCATCTCAGTAACCATTCAGGATCCAGACCTCTGTCCTCGCTATACCGCACGTGTTATCTCTCAGGTGAAAGTTGGTCCCTCCCCCCTGTGGATGAGGAGGCGCCTGGAAGCCTGTGGAGTGAGGTCTATTAATAACGTTGTTGATGTCACCAACTATCTGCTCCTTGAGATGGGTCAACCTCTCCACGCCTTCGACTTGGAGCTTTTAGATCAGAAGAAAATCGTAGTACAAAGAGCTACTCCCGGTAGCTTTTTCACCACGCTTGATGGGAAGGAAAGAGAGCTTCCGCCTGATGCCCTCATGATCTGTGATGATGCCACACCCATTGCCCTTGGGGGAATTATGGGAGGTAGTAATTCAGAGGTCTCTGCAAGCACTACCTCTCTCCTGCTGGAGAGTGCCTATTTCACCCCCACCGGAATTTTTAAGACCTCAAAAAAGATGGGGTTACGTACAGAATCCTCTCAGAGGTTTGAGAAAGGTGTAGATCTATGCAGTGTTCCCATGGTGCTCCATCGAGCGGCCCAGCTCATCGCCGAGCTTGCAGGAGGTGAAGTCAACCCGGGATATATCGATAACTATCCTTTACCTCTTCCTCCTCCCCCTGCTATCACCCTCAGTGCTGCAAGGACTAATACCATACTGGGTACCACCCTCACCGCAGACCACATGAAACAAACCTTAGAAGACCTCGCCTTCTCCGTTCGTGAGCAAGAGGGAGATCACCTCTCAGCTGCACCCCCTTCATGGAGGGTCGATATTAAAGAAGAAATCGATTTAATCGAAGAAATTGCGCGGATATCCGGGTATGACCACATAGCCGCTTCCCTGCCCCTTTCCTCCTCACCGCCCCACAAGATACCCAGAGCAGGTCTGTTAGAAGAAAAAATTAAAGAGGGCTTGACCCAACAGGGATGCTATGAGGTAATCACCTATAGTTTTATTTCCCCTCAAGAACTTGCAAACCTCCATCTCTCCCCTCACGATGTTCGCCTCACCACACTACACATTCTCAATCCTTTGACCGAAGAGCAATCAGTGATGAGAACAACCCTCATTCCCGGCCTCCTCACTACCGTGAAGAAGAACCTCGACCAGAAGAATCTCAATCTCAAACTGTTTGAAGTAGGCACTACCTTCCTCACCCACCCGCAAGGCAAGCTCCCAGAGGAAAAAAAGATGCTGGCGGCAGTAGCAACGGGATTACATGAGGAAGAGGGATGGAATAGAGAAAAAAGGGAGGTAGACCTCTATGATCTCAAAGGGCTGGTAGAAAACCTTTTAGCTATCCTCCATATTACCCACTACTCCTTTACTCCCTGCCAGGGCACCCCCCTTCTGCACCCCCTGAAAGCTTTACACCTTGTCATCAACCATGAACCGGTGGGTGTGGTGGGGGAACTACACCCTCAGGTACTGGAAGCATTTCAAATTCCTCAGACGGTGTATCTTCTGGAGATCCCCTTCACCACTCTGCTCACTCACTCGTCCGAGTACCGCATGTTTCGTCCCCTCCCCAAACACCCTGCGATCTACCGGGATATCGCTCTGCTGGTTGATGAAACCATCTCTGCACAAAAGGTATATGATACAATGTATAAGTTTAAAAATAAATTTATTGAAGAAATAACTATTTTCGACTACTATAGGGGAAAATCTATTCCCGTGGGTAAAAAAAGTTTGGCCTATCGACTCAAGTATCAGTCCTACGATCGCACGCTCACCGATAAAGAGGTAAACGCCCTCTTTGAAGAACTGGTCAACGCACTTCATCAGGAACTAGGTGCGGAGATAAGAACCTGAGAGCTGTCTCATAAACTCATCAAAAAGGAGGTAGGAGAAATGACCAAAGCTGATATCATTGTGAATGTATACGAAAAGGTAGGGCTCTCGAAAAAAGAAGCCAATACCATCGTGGAACTGGTCTTTGAAACTATTAAATCAAACCTAGAAAATGGCGCAAAGGTAAAGATTTCACGGTTTGGCAATTTCGTGGTACGTCTAAAGAGGACTCGAAGAGGTAGAAATCCTCAAACGGGCAGCGAAATCGAAATCTCGGCAAGAAAGGTTCTCACCTTTAAGGCTAGTCCCGTGCTGAAGAAGGCCTTAAATAAATAAATCTCCTACTAGGTGCACTCCTCCTCTCACCGGTTCGTAGAAGAGGAGGGCGCTATGAGAGCTATCACACAAGAGAATTCATTCTGTATCAGTGTCTTTAATCATACCCACTACACCCTAATCGCCCGTCATGGCTAAAAAAACTCCTGTACCAGGTCTCATCCCCAACAAGCTATACTTCAAAATAGGTGAGGTAAGCGCCATTGCAGATGTAGAACCCTATGTACTGCGATATTGGGAATCTGAGTTCAAAGCCATTAAGCCAGAGCGAACCCACTCGAAGCAGAGAATATACCGCAAAAGAGGCGTCGAGCTCATCTTGGAGATTAAGAGAATGCTCTACGAAGAAAAATTAACCATTGCAGGAGCACGGCAAAAATTGCAGGAACTCAACTCCCAGGGTAAAAAGCAACTTCACTTTAGCTTCCATAAAAAAGATCACCAGAGTATTTTAAGAGAACTAAAACATGAGCTGATCGCACTGCGCGAGATGCTGCGGTGAGCGACCTCACTAGAGTTTTAAAAAACTATTCTCATCGTGTACCCCCTCTAGTGCTCACCATGCTCATCCCCTACCACCCTCACCTATTCTCTCAGAACCCCGATCCCCTTTCTAAAAAACCTATGAAGAAAAAATGATTTTATCCGATAGAGTATAAGAACAGCGAACAGAGAACCTGATTACTAAAAAACTTTTTTAAGAAAGGAAGAAGAGCGTATGGAAGCCGTGAGAGGAAAGACCCTCGATATGACGGAGCTACTCAAGTTTGCCATACAGAGCGGTGCATCGGATTTACATATCACTGCGGGGGAATCTCCCATGGTGAGAATTCACGGGGACATCAGAAGGCTTGACCTGGAACCCTTAACTGCGGAAACCGTACACACCATGATTTATGATATCCTCAACGACCAACAACGAAAAACCTTTGAGGAACACCTTGAACTTGACTTCTCTATTGCCCTCGGTGAATATGGACGATTCAGAGTAAATGTCTTTGTTCAAAACAGAGGTGAAGCAGCGGTGCTCAGAACTATTCCTAACAGGGTGAGAAGCTTTGAAGAGTTGGGACTGCCTAAAATCTGCAAGTCTATTGCGATGGCCGAAAAGGGATTGGTGCTGGTCACCGGCCCCACCGGGAGTGGTAAATCAACCTCACTGGCAACCATGGTTGACCTGATTAATACCAGTTTCAGCAAGCATATTATTACCATAGAGGACCCCATAGAGTTCATCCACGAATCGAAAAGGTCACTCATCAACCAGAGAGAGGTAGGTGAACACACGCTCAATTTTGCTAACGCACTGCGGAGTGCCCTGCGAGAAGACCCTGATGTTATCCTGATTGGTGAAATGAGAGACTTAGAGACCATTGCGCTGACACTCACCGCCGCCGAGACAGGCCATCTGGTCTTTGCCACCCTCCACACCAGTAATGCTCCTAAAACTATTGACCGGATCGTTGATGTATTTCCCGCTGATCAGCAGGCACAGATAAGGACCATGCTCTCAGAAACACTCTACGCGGTTATCTCCCAGATCCTTTTAAAACGAGCTGATGGGAAGGGGAGGATCCCCGCCCTCGAGGTTATGATCTGCACCCCTGCTATCAAAAACCTCATTCGTGAATCAAAGACAGCTCAGATTTACTCGGTACTCCAAACCAGCCAGAAGTTCGGCATGCAAACCATGGAAGCGTCCATAAAAAGTCTACTGGAGAGAAAGCTCGTCGCTCCGGAGGAAACTCAAAACATCCTCACTGATTTAACTAAACTTACCCCTTAATCGTCTACCCTATAAAAGGTACGCCTTCGAGAGGAGACCTCTATGAATGTCAAAGAGTTACTTACCGTGATGGTAAAGCAGAATGCCTCTGATCTCTACCTCACCGTTGACAGTCCCCCCATGTTTCGTATCGAGGGTATTACCAAACCGTATGGTGACCAAAAGGTCACCGCTCACCACACAGAAGAAATAGTCTCTTCACTGATGACCGAAAAACAAAAAATTAATTTTGCTGAGACCCTGGAAATGAACCTTGCACTCCACTATCCTGAATTAGGCCGCTTTAGAGTAAATATTTTCAGACAAAAGGGGGTTACCGGCTTAGTCATCCGTCAAATCAAGATGCATATCCACACCATTGATGAATTGTGTCTCCCTTCTGTGCTCAAAGATATCAGCCTCTGCACAAGGGGACTGGTACTGGTGGTGGGCAGAACAGGTACAGGAAAATCAACAACCTTAGCTGCTATGATTGACTATCGTAATACCAGTAGCACTGGTCATATCGTCACCATTGAAGATCCCATAGAATTTGTTCACCGCCATAAGAAGATGATCATCACCCAGCGTGAAATTGGCCTCGACACCCATTCCTTCGAGAACGCACTGAGAAATGTGATGCGCGCCGCACCGGATGTTATCCTGATTGGTGAAGTTCGAGATCGAGAAACCATGGAGGCAGCCATTACCTTCGCCGAGACCGGACATCTGGTACTCGCAACACTCCATGCCAACAACGCCAATCAGGCTATGGAGAGAATCTTAAATTTTTTCCCTCATGAGCGACACCAGCAGATCCTGCTCCAGCTCTCGCTCAACCTCAAGTCAATCATCTCACAGCGTCTCATCCCTTCCCTTGATGGCACACGCGCTGCTGCCATTGAAATTCTCTTAGACACACCCAGAGTAAAAGATTTGATTCATAAAAATCAGGTCGAGCTCTTAAAAGAAGCCATGGCGCAGGGTATCGCAGAGGGCATGCAGACCTTCGATCAGGCTATCTTTGAACTCTTTAAACAGGAAAGGCTGGATTATGATAATGCCCTCGCCTATGCAGACAGCGTTAATGACTTGCGACTAAAAATCAAAATGGATAAAATTGGCGATGAAAAATCCACCACCCCTGTTGAGAGAAAGGCCTCCGAGACATTTAAATTAAGACCCGATGTCAAATAAACTACCCGCCACATAACCGTGTGTCATATTCCTTGTCACCTAGGAGCCTGTCGGAATACCCACTTGTATGGAGGCTGTTGAAAAATGTTCAGATGCAAGGCGCACGAAATCCTGCGGAATGAGGCGTACTTGTACAGTACGCTGCAATGACGAAGGATGAGTGCAACACAGCAGATGGACGTTTTCCGACAGCCTCCTAGGATACTGCACTTCTCTCCTATAATCATCTGGTAGGGTTATAGTGTTCTGCGTTGACTCCCTTACCACAGTCGAACCTCACCTCCCCCTTGGTTTCACGTTTCCCTCACTTTCATCATCCCATAACAACCTCTGGTGCGGTGTAACGCAGCAGATGGACTTCCAACGAACTTAATCGCAGCTTTGTTGCAACAGGTTAATTTAAGATGATATTTTCAAAAGAACTCAATTATCGTAGTAATCAAGTTCGTTGCTCATAGGATACCGCCTGCGATATAAGTTAGCTTTTTACGAAGTCGTCATACAATTACCATTGCATATTTGCCAACAATAAGTTATTTTTAAATTTTGAGATTGAGAATCATAGGGCTACCCATATCATGAATAGTCTGACCCTTGCAGCACCAAGAGAGCACGTTCACAAACGTACCATTACGGAATACCACGACATCTCTGCCTTTGAGAGGTTAGCACAGGAGTGGGATGAGCTTACTACCCTCTCTGCCACTTCCTCCCCCTTTCTCACCCGGCAGTGGCAAAAGAACTGGTGGAACTGCTTCCACCACCATCGAGCGCTAAGGATACTCACCATAGATGATGAAAACGGAAGACCTTGTGGCATAGCCCCCCTCTATACCCATGAAAAAGAAGGGGCGCATACGCTGATGCTCCTTGGCAGCAGAGACCTCTGTGATTACCTCGATTTTATTGTAGCACCATCTAGAGAAGCATATTTCTACCACACCCTCCTCTCCCACCTCGCCTCATCCACGCCCACCCCTGCCGCCCTTTGCCTCAACTCCATTCCGCACTCCTCCCCAACCCTCCACTACTTCAAAGATTTTGCTCATCGCAGGGGATATACCCTTGAGATCCATGTAGAAGATACCTCACCCTCGCTCCCTCTCCCCAGCACCTTCGAATCCTACCTCACCTCACTTTCTCAAAAGAATCGCCACGAGATTCGGCGCAAAACGAGAAAGGTAACCAGAGGAAAAGTGTTAACCTTTAAGAAAATCGATAACCCTTCTCAGCTTGTGAGTACCATGCCTTCTTTTCTCCGCCTCTTCCGCGCCAGCGCAGGTGAAAAGAGTACATTTCTCACCAGCCAACGGGAAAGGTTTTTCTTAACCATTGCAGAGGAATGCTCACGACTGGGGTGGATAGAACTCTTCGCGTTATCCCTTGACGCAGAAGAGGTGGCGTACCTCTTCTGCCTTCACTATCAGGACACACTCTATCTCTATAACTCTGCCTATGACCCCACCTATGCCTTTTTAAGTCCAGGAATTGTGGTGCTCACCTACTGCCTAGAGGACGCTATCAACCGTGGAATCAAGCAGTTTGACTTTTTGAGAGGCAGCGAACCCTACAAGTATCACTTTGGCGCTCACGACCACGCACTCTATACGCTCACCCTTCACCTCCCGGGAGAGAAAAGGTATGCCTAGAATAGCCATGCTCAGCGTCCACAGCTCCCCCTTGGCTACACTGGGTGGTAAAGAAACCGGGGGCATGAATGTCTATATTCGCGAATTGAGCAAAGAACTTGCGACAAAGGGGTTCCACATCGATATCTTCACCAGGTCTCAGGGTGCTTCTACCCCTCAGATCACCACCTGCCATAAAGGTGTCAGAATAGTCCACCTCAAGGCAGGGCCTGAAATACCTTATGATAAGAGCCAGGTATGGTTTTACTTACCTGAATTTCTTGAGGGCGTGCAGCAGTTCTCTCAGCAGGAAAACCTGCGCTATCACCTCATCCACAGCCACTACTGGCTCTCCGGCTGGGTGGGAACTAAACTAAGCACACACTGGAATGTACCCCTGCTGCACATGTTTCACACCTTAGGCCATTTTAAGAACAAGGCCATTGAGCCCTTTGGCGAGAGCGAACCTGCGGTACGGTTAGAGGTAGAAACCCAACTTATCAAGCATGCCCACCACTTAGTGGTTGCAAGCCCCAGAGAAAAAGTCCAAATGATATGGAGCTACGGTATCCCTTCCGAAAAGATTTCAGTAATCCCCTGCGGGGTGGATTCCCAGCTATTCATACCTCATGAGAGCTTCCCCTCCAAAACTCATCTCGGTCTTCCCCCCAAGCGGTTTATTCTTTTTGTAGGTCGCATTGACCCAGTGAAGGGTATCGACACCCTGCTCAAAGCGATGGCCTTGGTAAAAAGTAAGAGTGAACTTCATCAAGAGGTACATCTTCTCATCATTGGGGGTGAGGTGGATACTACTTCTTCCTCTCACGATAGGGAAATGCATCGACTACAACGACTCACCAGTAAACTGGGACTTAAAAACATGGTAACCTTTATGGGAGCCCAACCACAACATCAACTCCCCTATTTCTATTCAGCAGCTGAGGTGTGCGTGCTTCCCTCCCGCTATGAATCCTTTGGGATGGTCGCACTAGAGGCAATGGCCTGCGGTACTCCTGTGATTGCCTCCAAAGTCGGTGGTCTTACCTCTTTTATCCAGGACGAAGTAAATGGTTTTTTAGTACCCGAGGGGGATGAAAAATCTCTGGCAGAAAAGATCATTACCCTCTTAACCAATGCTTCGCTCAAGGAGACACTGGGACTCTTGGCTCGGAGGAAAGCTGAGGCGTTCAGCTGGTCACGTATTGCCTATCAGATGACCACCCTCTATCATTTCTTGCTGAAGAAGAAAGGTGATGATACAGAGGAGATAGTAACTATTCCCTTTCCTCTACCTGAAAGACAGCACGCGCTCCTCACTCCATAACCGATACACCACCTCCTAGGAAGAGCAACTCTTACGCGAGAAAGAAAATTACTAAGTGATTACATGAGAGAGGGCTACACGATGCAAAAGCAAGACACCCCTCCCCGTGGAACGCAGGTTCTGCTGGTTATGGCACATCCTGATGACGCTGAGCTGTCCTCAGCAGGCACCCTGATTAAGTGGACGGCAGAGGGAAAGCAGGTACGGTATGTTGTCTGTACCACGGGAGATAAGGGAACAAAAGATGCACAGATGACCCCTTTCCGTTTAGCTGAGATACGGGAACAAGAACAGAGAGAAGCGGCACGGGTAATAGGAGTCAACGATATTACCTTCTTGCGTCACGCAGATGGAGAGCTGGAGCACAGCGCAAGCTTCCGTAATGAAATTGCCCTTCTCATCAGAAAGTTCCGACCGGACATCATCATTACCCATGACCCCTGGAGACCTTACCAACTCCACCCTGATCATCGGGCGGTAGGGTTTGCGACTGTCGATGCCGTAGTAGTGGCACGCGATCATCTCTTTCTGCCAGCCCTGATGGAACTGGGACTCCCTGCCCACGCACCACTAGAGCTCTTCTTCACCTTTCCTCCCACTGCTGACTATGTGGTTGATATCACCGATGTCATAAAAAAAAAGCTCGAGGCATTGGAAAAGCACAAGAGCCAGCTTGAAATTATTCCCGACTGGCGCGAAAAGATACGGTTTATGAGTTCACAACTTGCAGAGGGACATCCCTTCACCTATGCCGAGTCGTTTAAACGTCTGGTACTCACCTATCAGTGATCCTTAGTGCTTCGATTCGCAATTACAGTGACGTATTTCGGGAGAATTTATATAGGCAATGGCTCACTCAGCACTAAGTCCTGAGTAAATAAATTCGTAACCGAATTTATGAATCGAAGGACTTAGTCCCCACTCCACCTCTTAAGAGGTACTAGCAGTGAGTATAAAAGTCGGATGCTGTGGCTTTCCCCTCGCTAAAGAAAAGTACTATCAGCACTTCAGTGCAGTAGAGCTCCAACAAACCTTCTACCAACCCCCTCAACTAAAAACTGCAAAAAGGTGGCGAGAAGAAGCTCCTACCAAACTAGAATTTACCCTTAAGGCATGGCAACTTATTACCCACACACCTACCAGCCCCACCTATCGGCGTCTCAAAGTAACCATCCCGCCTCGTAGACAAAAGTACCTGGGGTCCTTCCAACCCACCGAGGAGGTATTTGCTGCATGGGAAAAGATTGATGAGACTGCGAAAGCGTTACACGCCCAGCTTATCATTTTCCAATGTCCAGCCAGCTTTGATCCCACGAACGCACATAAAGAGAACCTGAGGAAATTTTTTACCACGGTGGAGAGAAACCGTTATCTGTTCGTGTGGGAACCACGAGGCACCTGGCAGCTTGAAGAAGTTTATGAGCTCTGCAGAGAACTTCAGCTCACTCCCTGTCTTGACCCGTTCCTCATCCATCAACCCCCCCGCCCTCTGGGGTACTTTCGACTCCATGGAAAAGAGAGCTATCGCTACCGATACCAGAAAGAAGATCTGATTTGTTTTAAAAGACTTTCCCAACACTTCACCCATACCTACTTTATGTTCAACAACATCTCCATGTATGACGATGCAAAACACTTTTTAAAACTCTTAGGCAATGGGTGAGGGAAAAGCATTCATCGGAACAAGCGGCTGGAACTACTCCCATTGGGGGAAAGGAATATTCTATCCAACCGGACTGAAACCCTCTCTTCTCCTCTTTCAACTTCCTCCCTTCTTTAAAGTCAACTACCAGCATCTTGGACATCTCCTTGACCTCCTCACCCACCAGGTGATACTCTCTGAGGTGAGAATAGCCTTTGAATTCAGAAATAAAACCTGGCGAGGAGAAGAAATCTTCCGTCTCCTTATGCAGAAAAATGCTGCCCTCTGCTTCGCTGATTGGCCCGATCTAACGGTAACTGAACCACCAACAGCAGACTTTATCTACCTAAGACGACATGGTTCAACGCTCTTATACAGCTCCTGCTATTCTGAAGAAGAGCTCTCAATAGATGCTGATCACATACAAAAGTGGTTATCAGAGGGAAAAGATGTGTTCGTCTACTTTAATAACGATGCGTAAGGCTGGGCTATAAAAAATGCCCTACGCCTTTTAGAAATGGTACACTAAGTGTGAAAGGAGAAATGCATCATGCTTAACCTGATTAAAACGCGTAGAAGTATCAGAAAATTTACCTCTCAGCAGATTGATGATACCCAGCTCACTCAAATAATTGAAGCAGGTAGTTGGGCACCGTCCGGATTGAATAACCAACCCTGGAAGTGTGCGGTGGTACAAGACCCCCCTACCAAAAAATCGCTGTCAAAATTCACCCACTACTCCAGCATCATTGAAGGGGCACCGTTATGCATTGCGGTATTTCTTGACACCGCAGTGAGTTATGATCGAACAAAAGATATCCAAGCCATTGGCGCCTTTATCCAAAATATGCTCCTTGCCATTCACACGCTTGGACTCGGAGGGGTGTGGTTAGGAGAAATACTCAAAAACAAAGAGAAGCTTTCACAACTCTTACAGGCACCAGAGACTTTGGAACTCATGGCGGTTATTGCCCTGGGACATCCTGCAGAAAAAATTGGTAAGGGAAGCAGAAAAAGTGTAGAGGAAATTCTATTTCTGAAGAAATAACCCATTGCATAAGTGAGAAAGAGCAACGCCATGTTCGGCTGGAGAGGAACGATTCTGCGTATCAATCTCTTTTCGCACTGCTGCGAGAAAGGTGAGCTTGAAGAACATTTGAGGCTTAACTTCTTGGGCGGAAGGGGGATAAACTCCAGGCTTCTCTATCAGGAGCTCTCCCCCCACCTTGATCCGCTTACTCCTGATAACACCCTTATCATAGGAAGTAGCCCCCTCTCGGGGACTACCGCACCTGCCACTTCACGCTGTACCATAACCGCTCAATCTCCTCTCACCGGTATCCTGGGTGATGCCAATTTTGGTGGTTACTTTGCACCGGAGATTAAAAAAGCAGGGTATGATCACCTCATTATTAAAGGCGTCTCAGAAAAACCTGTCTATCTTCTCATCACTGAGGAGGGGGTAGCATTCAAGGATGCTTCACACCTCTGGGGTAAGACCACCTGGGAAACTGAAACACTGATCAAAAAAGAACTCAAAGATCCTAAGGTTCAGGTCGCGTCCATTGGACCTGCAGGAGAACACCTGGTGAGGACTGCCTGTGTAGTTCATCGATACAATGCCGCGGGGAGAACCGGGATGGGGGCAGTCATGGGTTCAAAAAACCTCAAGGCAATAGCGGTGAGAGGAAATCAAAAAGTGCCTATTGCACTTCCAGAACTGTTTATACAAACCGTGAGGAGATGGAAAAAGAAAATCAAAGCATCACCATTCTGTCAATCCCACAGGAAATATGGCTCGGCAGGCCCCCTTGCCCTCGAAGATGAAATAGGAATACTTGCGGTAAGAAATTATCAGCAGACCAGTGGATTCGAAGGAGTGGAAGAGGTCACCTCCGAAACACTGGCGAAAAGGTTTTTCACCCGATCACACAGCTGCTTTGCCTGCCCGGTGCGCTGTATCCAGAGCTATGAAGTGAAAGAAGGTCCTTACCAAGGAAGTAAAGGGACCAAGATGCCTGAGGGCTGTACCTCCCCCTGTGGACCAAGCTGTGGAAACTCCTATGCACCATCTCTTTTTAAAATTAATAACCTTGCTAATGAGTATGGTCTCGATGTGCTCGACTTTGGTATCCTCATGTCCATTGCCATGGACTGGTATGAGCACGGAATCATAAGCAGAGAAGACACCGATGGGATCCCCCTCACCTGGGGTAACTATCAGGCTATGGTAGAGATGATCCCTAAAATAGCACGGCGAGAAGGGTTTGGTAATATCCTCGCAGAAGGAGCATTAAGGGCGGCACAGAAGCTGGGGAAAAATGCTCTGGAATATGTGAGCCACTGCAAAGGGATGGTTGAAGGCATGGTTGACCCCAGAGCATTGAAAGGAACTGCGCTCTGCTTTG